>Ga0315910_10002190_pt1 | contig 17375 bp, 17 predicted proteins | sample EdamamesoilMG_FD_204470 | JGI IMG/M metagenome (GOLD analysis project Ga0315910, IMG submission 204470) | Garden soil microbial communities collected in Santa Monica, California, United States - Edamame soil | ecosystem: Environmental > Terrestrial > Soil > Garden | place: USA: California... | reverse complement strand
CCAACACTTTATCCCAGTACTTAAACTAAACCTTTTGGTAGACTTCGCTGCCCTTTTTCACAAACTCAATGGCTTTTTCTTGCATGCCTTTATCAAGCGCTTCTTGTTCGCTCACGCCCTGTGTAGCTGCGTAATCACGTACATCCTGCGATATCTTCATCGAGCAGAAATGCGGGCCGCACATAGAACAGAAGTGCGCAAGTTTGGCGCCTTCCTGCGGTAGGGTTTCGTCGTGGAATTCCTTGGCTTTTTCCGGGTCCAGGCCTAGGTTGAACTGGTCTTCCCAGCGAAACTCAAAGCGCGCCTTGGATAGCGCATTGTCGCGGATTTGCGCGCCGGGATGACCCTTGGCTAAATCGGCGGCATGGGCGGCGATCTTGTAGGTGATGATACCGACACGCACGTCTTCTTTATCCGGCAGGCCCAAGTGCTCTTTCGGCGTCACATAGCACAGCATGGCGCAGCCGTACCAGCCTATCATCGCGGCGCCGATGCCAGAGGTGATGTGGTCATAACCCGGCGCAATGTCAGTGGTGAGCGGACCTAAAGTGTAGAACGGCGCTTCACCACAATACTCCAGTTGCAGCTCCATATTTTCTTTGATGAGATGCATAGGCACGTGGCCTGGGCCTTCGATCATGCATTGCACATCATACTTCCAGGCAATCTGGGTGAGCTCGCCCAATGTTCTTAGTTCGGCAAACTGCGCTTCATCGTTGGCGTCATAGATAGAGCCGGGGCGCAGGCCGTCACCCAAGCTGAAGCTCACATCGTAAGCCTTCATGATTTCACAGATGTCTTCAAAGTGTTCATACAGGAATGATTCTTTATGATGCGCCAGACACCATTTCGCCATGATGGAGCCACCGCGACTGACAATGCCCGTCATACGTTTTGCAGTCATGGGGATATAGGCCAGGCGTACGCCGGCATGGATAGTGAAATAGTCCACGCCCTGCTCAGCCTGCTCAATCAGGGTGTCGCGAAAGATTTCCCAAGTCAGGTCTTCGGCTTTGCCGTCCACCTTTTCCAGTGCCTGGTAAATCGGCACAGTCCCGATAGGCACAGGGGAATTACGGATAATCCACTCGCGCGTTTCATGGATGTTCTTGCCGGTGGATAAATCCATCACCGTGTCGCCACCCCAACGCGTACCCCACACCATTTTTTCCACTTCTTCAGAAATAGAGGAACCCAGCGCTGAGTTGCCTATGTTGGCATTAATTTTCACCAGAAAATTGCGGCCTATAATCATGGGCTCGATTTCCGGGTGGTTGATGTTGGCTGGGATGATGGCGCGGCCGCGCGCCACTTCATCACGCACGAATTCAGCGGTGATTACTTTAGGGATGGATGCACCAAAATCTTGGCCTGCATGCTGCGTCTGCAACAGTTAGCTCATATTTTCGCGGCGTTGATTTTCGCGGATGGCAATGAATTCCATCTCTGGCGTAATGATGCCTTTGCGCGCATAGTGCATCTGGCTGACATTCATGCCTGCTTTAGCACGCAATGGTTTGCGGTGCAGGTTAAAACGCATTTCTGATAATTCCGGGTCGGTTAAGCGTTGTTGACCAAATGTTGAGCTGGGTCCATCCAATTGCTCGGTATCGTTGCGCCCTTCGATCCAGCCCGCACGCAATGCTGGCAAGCCGTCGCGAATATCAATTTTTACCGTCGGGTCGGTATAAGGGCCGGAAGTATCATAGACAACTACCGGCGGATTCTTTTCGGCGCCAAATGCAGAAGGTGTATCTGAAAGTGAAATCTCACGAAACGGCACGCGTATATCGGGACGCGAACCCTCAACATAAATTTTGCGGGATTTAGCAAAAGGCTGCTTGGTCGCCGGGTCAATCTCGGCAGTTTCGTTGAGGAATTTAGTAAGATTCTTGTCGGTGGCGTTCATGGATGCTCCTCAGGGCTAAAACGTAAGGAGCAGGTACTCTGCATTCCCTACGGCGGCATGACCCGCATCAGGTTCAAAGGGTTTTTCTCACCATTAAAACTACAAAATTCTAGTTCTAACAGACCCCTAGCAATGCGTTCAAAATTACGCGAATCCAGCTACAAAAGCAAGCGCTTCTATGCAAAGCGATGTCTTCGTCCCCATATAGCCTGAATTTTTCAAATATCTACCAATTCCCCGCGACTCGTTATATTATCTACACACCTTTAAAGCGGGAATTACAATTATGCTATTTGCCCTTTTTTACGTCACCGCCCTTATTGTTTTGGTTCTGCATTTCACCGGGCATCTGGAGCGCTGGGGTATGCAATGGCTGGTATTGGTACTTGCGGTAACCGTATTCCCGGCAGTGATATACCTGTAAAAATATAATCGCTGCGGGATACCATTTAAAGCGTTGCACCTGACGAACCCCGCCGTCATTTCCCGGATTGATATTTGACGGATAACTTCTTCGTGGAACCCATCATCAGAAGAATCACTAGGCTGGCAAACCAGCTGGCCCACAGGGTATGAAACAGAAAGTGCGCGCCGCGCATCTGCTGTACCCAGCCCAGTGCCAACCCAACACTAAGCCCGGCAAAAAATACCACCGTTGCAAGCTTTGGTTTACCGGGCAGCCAGAACACACATAAAGCAGCCAGCCACAATCCCACCGTGGCATGCGCCGCCGGAAAACAATGCCCTGCATCCATCCCCGGCGGCACACTATCCAGCAGGCGAAGAAATAGTGAGTTCCCACCATAGCGATCAATGTTCCATGGACAGTGCAGTACCGAAAATTGCTTGATAGCCCGGATGACGAATGGCACCAGCACAGAAGCCAGTGCAACGAACCTCAACCTGACCCGGACAAAAGGATTTATTTTTTTGAAGCGGAATAGCGCATCAAACAGCACTACCAGAATCAATAAATAGCCGCTTTTGATAATCACGTTCTTCACCGAACCGTGCATTAAATCATCGGTAAACCAGGTTTCCTTCCAGGGGAAGGTTTTCAGCGCCTCGTCATAGTAGTAATCCTCAATCATCAGATCGATATTAGTGAATTGCCCAATGATGAGTATCAAACACGCGGAGATCGCCAATGCGATAAGCGCATTCCTGAACAAGGGCATGTTAAGCCTCTTCAAAATATCTCGGATCATGCTAGTTGATGTGCTGCTGGGACCGGATGACGCTGCTGCTGGCCACTACTGGCAATTCTTTCAGATAGCCATTCTTGTAGGCATTGGAAGCTGTCTGATAATAGGCGACGGCTTCTTTCACCAATTGCCTGTCTACTTCGATAGCCTCCGCCTCGAAAGTCACCGGGTTGATACGGTAAGCCTCGACACTTTGCTTGGGTGACAGCACGATTAGCTGGTCATTCTTGTAATAGCCAAGTGACTGGTAATTGCTGATGAAAGCCCGCGGTGCAATATCCGTATCGGTAAACATATTTTGTCCAAAGAAATGCTCGGAACCGGCAACCCCCAGTAAGTCCAGTAATGTAGGCGGAACATCGATCTGGCTGACGAGCCGGCTGTAGACACCCGGCTTTACCAGCGCCGGCGCATAAAAGATCATCGGTATGTGATATTTGGCCACGGGCAACTTGGTCTTGCCGGCGACTGAGGCGCAATGGTCTGCCACGATCACAAACAGGGTATCTTCGAACCAGGGCTTGGATTTCGCCTGCTCGATGAAACGCCCGATTGCGTAATCCGTATATTTCACGGCACCCTTGCGACGCCCCTGCGGCAAATCAATATGCCCATCGGGAAAGGTAAACGGGCGATGGTTGCTGGTGGTCATGATCTGAACAAAAAATGGCCGCTGGCCGCTTGCTGCCTTATCAAGGGAAAGCAGGGCGTTATCGAACAGGCTCTCATCGGCAACACCCCACACGTTCTCCATCGCGATGGATTTTTTATCGAAATCAGTGCGGTCAATGACCTTGAAATCGTTCCCCCTGAAATAGGCATTCATGTTATCGAAATAGCCGTAACCGCCATAAATGAACTCTGTGGCGTAACCCTGTATCTCCAGATACTCGCCTATGGTGCCGAGATGATCATTACCCGGCCTGCGCACGATGGCCTGACCGGGGATGGGCGGTGTCCCCAGTGAAAGGGCTTCCAACCCTCGAATGGTGCGCGTACCGGTAGCAAACATACGCTCGAATTTCAAACCTTCTTGAGCCAATTTATCAAGTCTTGGCGTTAAATTTTCAGTATTACCGTATGCTCCAACATAACTAGCCGAAAGACTTTCTACGGTGATAAGTACCACATTTTTCGGGCGTTTATTAAACGGCCCCTGAGAGCGTTTATCTTCCGATTTAACCTGAATGAGGCGCATATCCGATGTGCGTTTGACGCCGACATTGGCTAAAGCGGCATCCGCCTCATCTTGCGGTATGGTGGCGTAAAAGCGGTTGTAATCCAGGTCGTTGCGACGCATGGCGGCGGCCAGGCCAAAAAGGCCATTGCCGGAAAGCTCTGCCGCATAGGTATTGTGAATGAGCTCCGCCTGCTCGATATTGCTGAGCAAGGTGCTGGAAAATGGCAGGGCCAGCGCCAATGTTGCCAATCTCAGGCGTTGCCGCCAATTTCTCGGAGTATCGTCAAAACGGATGTAGCAACTGCTGACCCAGATGGCCAGCGAGGCAAACACCGCCAGGCCTGTAAATATCCAGCCCACCGGATATGACTCTTTGATATTGCCGATCACTTCATTGGTGTAGATCAGGTAGTCGAGCGCAATGAAGTTGAAGCGCGTGGTGAATTCCTGCCAGAACACAAACTCGGAAACAACCCCGAACAGCAAGGTTGCAACGACAAGCCAGGCTGCGGACCAGCGCAGGATATGCCCGGTCCGGCTGGCCCGTAGTCGATTGGGGAGCAGACTGGAAATGATCAGCCATGGGCAAATCAGGTAAGCCAGCGTTGCCAGGTCAAACCATGAGCCCAGCACAAAGCTGCCGGCGGAGTTGGCCAGGCCGAGTTCTTCCGGCCCAACCTCGAGCCAGAGCGCCAGCCTCAGGAGCAGCCATAGGGCGAGTGCGGCCAGGCTTATGAATAGTGGAAAAGCGACTTTAGTACGCTCTGGCATTTGCATCTTAGCTGTCATCATTTTTGGCATCATTACCTAGCGCTTTTTCTCGGCGAGCTTGATACCAGCTTCTATTTCTTCCCGGCGACCGGCATCCGCATCTTCACGGCCAGGGCGAGCTGGGGCAGCCAGGGCCTTCTGGTAGTATTCAAGCGCCTTGTCGTATTCGTGCTGCTCGCGCAGGAAATCAGCGTAGAAATAATTGGAATCGATGCCATCCGGATTGACTTGCAGGGCTTTTTCCAGATAAGCGCGCGCCTTCTTCTTGTTGCCAAAACCTATCGGCCAGCCGGGAACCTTGTAATGCAGCGAACCAAGCGTGGTGTAAGCGGAGCCTTGCAGCGCTTGCGGGTCAGCTTTTTCTACAGCAAGCAGCAAATCGCGGGCTTTCTCCGCATGCTTCAGCGCACCGATCCCGCCTTTTGCCTTGGCGTAGCCGCTCAAGATAATGGCTTCCCAGATCAATGCTTCCGGCGCATTCGCATGGTTGGCGCTAAGCTGCGCGGCCTGTTCCGCCAATGTTTTGAAAGCGGCTTCCTGCTGATTTTCAGGCGTTTTGTAATTGGCTTTTGCCCAATCGTGCTGTAATTTTGCTATGTCGCTGTCGAGCTTTTCGTCAGCCAGCACGGGGGCAGTGAAGCCCGCCAGCACAAGGCTGCCTATCAATAGAACAACTGTTAAAAATCGCTTCATGATGTTTCTCCTAAAAAAATTTATTTCCTGAGTGCGAATGGATAAGCCAGTGCTGTCTGCTTTTTCAGCCCCTGACTCACTACCCTGGGCAAAAAGCCATTGAGCCAGGCAAAGAATGATTCCGGCTGGCCGATATAGAGCTCCTGCTGACCGCGCTCAATAGCGCCAACAATCCTGCCAGCCACCTCGGCAGGGTCATCCAGCCTGGTCCCGGTGGCCTTCTGCATTGCCGTAGCCTGTGCATCATTGAGCGGAGTCTGTACTGCACGCGGTGCTACGTAGGTCACGAGAATTCCGCGGTCCTGCAATTCACGGCGCAGGGCTTGCGAAAAACCGCGCAGGCCGAATTTGGTAGCGCTGTAGGTTGCGTAATGCGGAAAACCGATAGAACCGAAGATGGAACCGACATTGACGATGTGGCCGCTGTTGCGGGCGATGAAATCCGGCAGCAATGCGCGCGTGAGCTGCATCGGCACCGTGAGATTGATCTGCACCATCTGCGCGATGCGCTCGGCATCCTGCTGCTCGAATACAATGAAATCCAGCACGCCGGCATTGTTGATCAGGATATCCACGCCCTTCATCTGGTGCCTGGCCGATTCGACAACACCTTGTATCGCATGGGCATGCGAAAAGTCAGCCACGATCATCAACGCCTTTCCGCCCTGCTGGGTGATTTCATCCATCAGCTTGCTGAGCTTGGCGACATCATGGCAAACCAATGCCACCATTGCACCTTGGGCTGCGAGCTGGAGGGCGATGTGGCGCCCTATACCCCCGGTGGCTCCGGTCAGCAGCACTTTTTTGCCGGTGAGCTTCATGCCGCTACCTGCTGCTGGGGGGCTGAAAGGAAACGGTCAGCAAGCTCCCTGAAAATATCGCCATAAAGCTTGTAGAGCATTCTGGCGCCATGGATCAGGGCGCGCTGATCATTCCTGTCTTCTATCCTGTTGACCAGTTGTTCATAAAACTCGGTATGTCCGACATCCAGCGCGCCATGCGATGAAAGATAAGTGAAAGCTTTTTTACCCAGACCCAGGTTTTGCATCAGCGCTTCGCCTGCCTGTGTCGCCATGGCCGTGCTGGTGCCTTCCAGCACCAGCACCATGCCGAGGAAACCAATCGGATTGACGCGGTAGACCATATCATAGGCATACGCCACCATCAGCTCTGTTGCTTGCCCCGGCTTGCCATGGCGTACCGTTTCCGGATTGGCGCCGCAAGCCCGGATATCGTTGAGTATCCATTCCTGGTGGCCGAGTTCTTCCTCGATATATTCCGCCATGCCTTCGCGTAGCCATTCATAACGCTCCGGCAAACGGGCGCCGCAAGCCATGAGCAGGGGCACGGTATGTTTGACGTGGTGGTAGGCTTCCGTGAGGAAAGCAATATATGCATCAAGGCTGACTTCGCCTCTCTGGCCTGCCTGCAATAGCGGCAAGCCGAGCAGTGCTTCGCGTTCAGTGGCAGTTGAATCCAGCAATTCTTTATAAAACGGCATTACTCATCCTTTCATATTGGACTTCTTCATACATTGCATTGATTCTTGATTGATAGTTTTTCCAGATGACTTCGCGGCGCAAGCGGCCATTGGCCGTGAGCTGTGCATTTTGTGGTGTGAATGGTGCATCAGAAAAAATCCAGCAGCTGACGCGAGCGTAATCCGGCAGGGTCTGGTTAACTTCGGCGATCGCCAGGTCAATATCTTCTGACGCTGCATTTCTGGCAGGGGAAATAACCGCCATATTCCAGGGGCGTGCCTCACCAAATACAGCGGCCTGTGCAATTACGGATGAAAGCGTCAGTTCGCGCTCCACCCACTCGGGAGCCACATTCCGGCCAAACGAGGTAATGAATATGTTCTTTTTGCGACCCGTGATGTGCAAAAACCCTTCGTCATCTAGGAATCCGATATCACCGGTTGACCAAAAACTGGGGGTTTCATCGCCTGAGTTGCCGGTGTAACCCAGCAGGTTGGCACCTGCGACCAGTATCTCGCCGTCTTCTGCCAATCGGATATTGATGTGTGGCAATGGCTTGCCGACACTGCCGAGTTTGCGTGAGCGCGGCGTATTGAGCGCAACAACAGAGCTGCACTCTGATAAGCCATAACCTTCATACACCGGTAAGCCGACTGCCTCTGCCCGCTTTAACAGGCGAGGCGCGACAGAGGCGCCGCCTACGGCAACAAATCTTAAATGCTCAGGTCTGGCATGGCCGGCTTCGATCGTTGTCACCAGCGCAGCGAGTAATTCTGGTGTCATCACAGTAGTAGTGGCTTCTGATTCGCGCAGCGCCACCATCATTATTTCCATGCTCAAACCTGCGCTGCCGTTCAAGCCGACTTTTGCAGCAGGCAGCAATATGGCAGTAGCGCCCGCGAGCAACGGAACATAAAGCCCGGCGATATTTTCCAGCAGGGTGGAGAGCGGCAATATGCTCAAATGACGGTCGGTCGGCAGGGCATCTGTCGCCTGCAGCAGCGATACCGCCACTTGCTGCAACGCTTGGGCGCTCAGGCAGACGCCCTTGGGCGTACCGGTAGTGCCCGAGGTGTAAGTGATTTTTGCGGTTCCGGCTGCCAGTTCACCTGCTTTGATTACCGACAAAACAAATTCGGTGAGCACTTTGTCTCCCACCTGATATTGCTTCTCGGCCAGCACGGTTTTTCCGTGCGCATTGAGCATCTGCCTGAACAGCACAGGATGATCGCTGATTACAACATTAATGCCGGCATCATCAATCGCATGCATCATCTGTTCGGCAGAAAAGAAATGGGGCAAAGGCACCACTGGCACATCCAGGCTTATGGCGGCCAAGTCCATCACTGCCCATGCCGGGCCGTTATCCATGATAAGGCCCAGGACTTTTGGCGATGCCTGGTCAAGCCTGAGTGCAGCCTGCTCTACGGCAAGCGCCAGCTCGGCATAACTCATGCTGTCGTAAGCGCCCTGCAAGGCACACCAATCAGGTGTAACCGCTGCAAACTGCTTAATCGTATCAAGCAGAAATGTAGTAGGCATTGCTTTCGCCGCTTTCCCCAATATCAGTTCTCTCATGTTGATTATTGGTGCATCCGGCGTATGGCCATCACTTGTGGGTTCTCAGCGTAATAACTGCCCCAAGCGGCGCGCTCCGGCTCCGGCAAACTGGTGATTTTGGCTTCGCCCAATCTTTCCAGTTGCATATTGAGCTTGGTCAGGGAATTACGTAATGCCGGGATGCCGGTGAATACGGCCCATTGTGAATTGGTGCTGTGCAGGTACACGCTTACGCTGGCCAAAAGACTGCGCGCGCTTGCTGGCTCTGCTACCGCCAGATTGCCCACCTCAAGGATCTCTTCGCGCTGAATGGTTTCGCCGATATGCTCCGCTAGCACAGACTCAATCGGCGCATCCAGATAGGTTTCCAGGAATAGCCGACCTTGATTTGCATGACGCAGCCCGCATACTGCTAGTAGTTCACCTTTTAAATCACGCAGACTCATCAACTGCGGCATAAAGCTGTAGATATCCGCATCATAAGCGCGCCTGAATACGGTGCGCACAAAATGCTCCAGCTCCTGGCGGTCTTGCGACTCCGGGCCTGATATTGCGGTGACAACCTGCTGCGGACTATGCAGGTGAATGGCCGCCCGCTTACGTTCGACACGAGGAAACTCACTAGTATTCAGCTTGCTTGCAACTACGGATTGCTGCGCATAAGACATAAAGCACTCCCAATAAAGAATGTTTTATATATCGCAAGCGCTGTGCCAAAGAGGCGGGAATGGACGATTCAGGGTACGAGAAGATGCAAAGACTGATAATTAATATATAAAAATCAGGTAGATATAAATATGGTTAGAATAATCACGCCGCCCACAAAAGCCACAGCCGGCTTATGCATTCCTACCAATTTTTGCAGGAATCGCCTTGTTCAAGCGATAAACCCTGCAAATTTTGTATGGCTTTTAACTGACCTTACTCAGGCTGGCAATCCAGTTCCAGCGGAGTCGTGGTAAATTTTTCATTGGCATCTATCCAGGCCAGCACATCCACCCGATCATCTGCCTTGCAAGCCGAGACATAGCCTATGGCACCCGGCGTTTCTGCCACAAAGCGTAACATCGCCTCTTCCGAACTCACCACATGTGGCGGCGATGTGCCATGGTAATAAAGCCCATTCCAATACTCGGTCTGGGTCTCTGGCAGGCTACCCAATACGCGCTGGGAAAATTGGCGACGCAATGCCTGGTCTGTTGATAGATTTACCGGTCTTATGCGCTTGCTACCAGCCCAATACAACTTTTTTCGCCAGAAGATCAAAGACAATTCAGCCTCGCTGATAGCCCTGGATGTTTGTGCAAGAGGCGCGATGATGGCTATCGGCGTAACTTCGTCGGCGCCCGCTGACCACGGTACCAGTATGGCCGCAAGCAAAGAGGCAAAAAGCAGATGACGCATTAGAATAAAATCGCGAATGAAGCTAGGAAACCTTTAGGCGATTCTTCACGCTCCTCATCGCCACCTACATATTCCATTTTAAGCACGCGGTTTGGGGACATGCGCCAAGCTGTGCCCAGCAGCCAGCGCTCACTAGAACCTTCCGTCGGTCGCTGAAAAGTCTCGAGCCGACTAATGGCAAACCATTGATTACCTAAAGGCGCCACCCCCTGCAAGTACGCACCACTCCCGCCATCGTTGCCATTGGTATAAAAGCGCTGGAAGCCCTCGCCGCTGAATTCCCAGCCTTCATGATTCATCAGGAAATCCACGCCCAGCATGCGGAATTCCGGATTGCCCGGAATATCCTCGGTGAATTCCAGCAGCGACACGCCCCAATTTACCTTGCCGGATAAGGCAAGGCGTGCGCCCCTTGTATTCTTGAACATGATCTCGTCGCCGTCCTGGTGCTGATCCTTCACTGCCTCCACGAACAGGCTGTATTCAAGGGCCTCGTTGACAAACGGCATGGCGCCGTAAAACATGGCGCCATTGGTGGATTGCGGAAACAGCCGGCTGGTAGCCAACGGCCTGGTGGATGTCCAGACCAGGGGTGCTGCGTGTAGCAGGTTCCAGCGGCCGGCCGGCGTTAAAAAGCGGCCTGCGCGCAAATTGAGTTTTTCGGAAAGATTGTAGTCGCCATAGAAGCGCTCCAAATCAATATAAGAGCCGTCGCCACTGATGTGGTGGCCTTCGCGCCAACTGAGCGGGCGCTCTACTTCGATCTCGGAAAAGAAGTGGAAGCGGCTATCGCCTTCCCAGCTTACGATAAAACTGATTTCATTGAGCGCCGCATCGGCATCGCCGCCAGGATGAATATTAAACCCCGCGCTGGAATAACCGCCATAATGAAACCCGTCGATGATTTTGGCGCCTTCATCCTCGGCAATCGCTGCCTTGCAGATAAAAAATCCAAAGACTACACTGGCAAAAAACCTGGTGGCCAGCCCTGGCAGGCATGGAATATGCATGGCTTCTCCATTTTGTGACTTTGCTCTCAATTTTTGCTCTTTTACCCGAGTAACCCTAACTTAAACAAAACATCCAATCCATGTTCAAGCATAACCGCATTTCATAGTACCGATGAAGCCCTTCTCCAAAAAAGCGCTGCCCATCCGGCATATCCTGCTCGCTGCATTTTTGCTGGCATGCCTGTTACCCACTGTGCTGATTACCACCCTGGCATTTTATGAAGCCAAGACCACATTAACCACCGAGATCAAACACGATATGCAAACACGGGCAGCCGCAACTGCCGACGAGATTGATCGCATGATGTTCGAAAGGTTGCAGAATGTGGCATCCTGGAGCCAGCTTGAAATCATGCAGGATATTCGCATCGGCGATGTCGACAAACGCCTGTCCAAATTCCTGGATGAGTTGAAATCCAGCTACCGCAACGTTTATACCGAGCTTTATGTAATCAACAACAACGGGGTGGTGATTGCCGCCAGCGATTCGAATAAACTCGGCCTAGTCACTGCCCCTTCAACGCAATGGCTAAGCACCAAACTGCCTCAAGGTGAGATCTATCTTGCGGTATTGGTTAATGATCAGCTGCCGCTTTCCGCTGATATTACAGATAGTCTTGAAGGGGGCAAGATCGGCACCCTAGTTGCCGTCTTCAACTGGAAGCAAATCAATCCAATTCTTGAAAAAAATGTCTCCGGCCGCAGCGCAGCAGCGCTTTTTGATACAAAAAACCAATTACTCGCGATGACGCCAAACTGGCTTGAGGATCCGCAATCCAAGAGGATTAAGGTCTCCGCGACGGCCAGCGGCTATCTGGGTTTCTCCGGATTTTCCTGGCGCATCGCCATTAACCAGCATAAATCCGAAACCTTGAAACCTGTGCGGCATATGGCCTATATATTTGAATGGCTGCTAGCCGCAACGGTTTTACTGGCAGCGTTTATTGCAATCCCTGTAGCCTCCAGCATCACACGGCCGCTGGCCAAGCTGACGGCATTTGCCAACAACTTCATCCGTGCGCCGAGTGCGGCATTGCCCCCGGCTGGCGGCCCGACAGAAATCCATGTCTTATCAGAAGCCTTTGGCAAGATGATTAGCGATCTCGAACAATCAAAAGAAAATCTCATGCGTGCAGCAAAGTTAGCCGTAGTCGGCGAGATGGCAGCGGCCATGAGTCATGAAGTAAGGACGCCGCTGGGCATTCTGCGCTCGTCAGCCCAAGTGCTATTAAGGGAATCCAAGCTAAGCAATGAAGGTCGTGAAGTCTGTGGCTTTATCATCAGCGAAACCGAGCGTTTAAGTAAGCTGGTATCTACCCTGATTGATGCTGCGCGGCCACGCCTGCCGGAATTTGTTGAAGCAGACATCGCAGAACTCGCTTTGCAGGCCGCAGCCATGCTGCGTACGCAGGCAGAAAAGAAAAATATCGCCCTCACTTGTGAAGTTGATACGCCTGCAACAGCCGCGTGCGATACCGAGCAAATCACCCAGGTGCTGCTCAACTTACTGCTCAACGCCATTCAATTGCTGCCAGAGCATGGCAAAATTTTAATGCAGCTAAGCAAGACCGACGACCATGTAATAATCACGGTAGCGGATGATGGGCCGGGCATATCGGCTGAGCAGCGTGAGCAGATTTTCGACCCGTTTTTCACCCAGCGCGCAGGCGGCGTAGGCCTCGGCCTAGCGGTGGTGAAGCAAATAGTAATGGCGCATCATGGCCAAATCTCTGTCCACACCAGTAACATGGGTGGCGCAGAGTTTAAGGTGGAACTGCCAATATCTGGAGTGGTAACTCAATGACTCAACTAAAACGTGTGCTGGCTGTGGACGATGAACCCAGTATGCGACGCTTATTGGAAATATCACTGCGCCAAGCCGGCTATCAGCCGATACTTGCCAACGACGGGCGCGAGGCCCTGAGTATCCTGCAACAAGGAGGTGCCGATCTGGTGGTCAGCGACCTGCATATGCCCAGCATGAATGGCCTGCAGTTACTCAGCCAATTGCGCAAAGACGGTATCGAAGTGCCGGTCATTATTGTCACCGCCCAGGGTGAGATTGCATCTGCTGTTGAAGCCATGAAGCTAGGCGCTTCTGATTACATTTTGCGGCCTTTTGATCTGGAAACGCTGGAAATCGCCATTAACCGCGCGCTTTCGGTAACACGGTTAAAAATCGAGAATCAATTCCTGCGCGATGAAGCCGAACGTGACGTAAAAAGCTTAATCGGTGGAAGTGCGGCAATACTCAAAGTGCGCAATGCCATTGCGCAAGTCGCTCCGGAAAAAGCCACCGTTCTGCTGACAGGGGAAACCGGCACTGGCAAGGAGTTGGCAGCACATGCCATCCATACCCAATCGCCAAGAAAGAAATCATTATTTGTTGCAGTAAATTGTGCTGCCATACCGAACGAGATGCTTGAATCAGAATTGTTTGGTCACGAACGCGGAGCTTTTACCGGAGCAGTGAAAGAACGTGTAGGGAAATTTGAGCTGGCCGATAGCGGCACACTTTTCTTGGATGAGATCACCGAGATGCCAATCGCACTACAGGCGAAATTGCTACGCGCCTTGCAAGAGGGCGTCATTGAGCGCATTGGCAGCAATCGGCCAATAGCCGTGGATATCCGCGTGATCGCTGCGACCAATCGCGACCCCGTACAAGCCATCAAGGACGGCGCTCTACGAGAAGACCTCTATTACCGGCTCAATGTCTTCCGCATAGATTTACCGTCCCTGCGCGAGCATAAGGATGATATTCCGCTGCTATGCCAGCGTTTCCTGAGCAAACGCCAATCCACTATTTCTGAAGCAGCGATGAACGCCTTGCTCGGCTACTCATGGCCCGGCAATGTGCGCGAACTGGGAAATGTGCTGGAACGCGCTGCCATTGTTAGTGGCGGGCAGGCAATCACGCCGCAACATTTGCCTGCCGACATGCTGACCTCGGCAACTGATGTCACCATTGACAATGGCACGTTGTCCGATGAGCCTGCCAAAAACACCCTTTCCATGCTGCAAGCGACCGAGGCGCTTGAAAAACGCCTGATCGAGGAGGCCTTGCATTTAAGCGGTGGTAACAAAAGCCGGGCGGCCAGGCTGCTGGATATCAGCGAGCGCTCGCTCTGGTATAAGCTCGGTCGCTATAAAAAATTAGGGGCTGACGTAGATTAGCTTAGATGATAAGCTGATTTAATGAAGATAACTCGTTGTAAGTTATTAAGAAAACAGCAGTTAAAATTGCTGGGGTTTTGTGCTGGAAGCAACGGCCAGATCCGCAGCGGATATACTGGGTATCCAGCCCAATACGGGGCGCTGTTGTTTTACAAGAAGGTCAGGCAAGTCATCAGCCATCATATAGAGTTGCAAGCAGCCGACATGTTTGATGGCGCATTCGAGCTGGTCGAGATATTTTTGGAGTACGCAAGGATAAGCGAGGTGGTGGTGGCAAGACTGTAGTGTTCGGCATACTGAAGCGTGGAGGCAAGGTGTTTACCAAGGTGGTGAGTGACCACCAGGACAGCAACCTTGCTGCCGTTGATTGCAAGGAAAGTAGTACCTGACAGCATTGTATACACAGCCTGTTACAGAAGTTACAACGCACTGGATGTGAGTGACTTCCATCATCACCGGATTAATCACTCAGTGCTGTTTGCAACAGGCAAGAATTACATTAATGGCATTGAGAATTTCTGGAACAAGCCAAACGTGTGTTGAGAAAATACAACGAGATTCCCAAACAATCGTTCCTGCTATTCCTCGAGGAATGTGAGTTCAGATTCAACTACGGAATCCCTAAACAGCAACTGAAAACTTTGAAGGAGTGGGCTGATATTTAGTGCTAATCTACGTCAGCCTCAACCGATAAATATAACTATTTATGAATACTGAACCAGTGAAATTAGATAGCCACGAACAGGCTCGCTTTAATATGCAGCGCGAAACCGCGCGGTTCAATATGATAGAACAGCAGATTCGTACCTGGGAGGTGCTGGATCCCACCGTGCTTGATTTGCTCAAGCAGGTGCCGCGCGAAGCTTTTGTTCTGCCACAGTATGCAGAGCTGGCATTCGCGGATCTGGAGATTCCTATCGGCCATGGTCAAACCATGCTTTCACCCAAAATAGAAGGGCGAATCTTGCAGGCGCTTGAGATTAAAAAAACTGACAAGGTATTGGAAATAGGCACTGGCAGCGGCTATCTCACGGCATTGTTGGCCAAGCTGGCAAAGAAAGTTATTAGCGTAGATATCCACTCTGATCTCAGTCAAATTGCCCAGCAACGGCTTGCCCAACAAAAAATTGACAATGTCACGCTGGAAACTGGCGACGCAGCGAATAGCTGGGGGGCTCACGCACCTTACGATGTGATTGTTTTTACCGGGTCATTACCGATGCCACCGGAGAATATGCAACAAAGCCTGACCGTCGGCGGTCGAATGTTTATCGTGATTGGCGAAGCGCCAGCGATGGAAGCAACCATTATTCGATGTGTAGCCGCAAATAGCTTTAAACGCAATGTACTTTTTGAAACCTGCTTGCCAGTCTTGAATAACGCGCCACAGCCGCAACGTTTTCGATTTTAAGGTTTATGCAATTTATCATGCGTAAATTACTTGTCGTCGCCTTCTTTGCTCTCCCTGTTGCAGTTGCTCAGGCAGCAGGCAGTACGCAGAATCTCATTGATCTTTACCGGGAAGCACTCCTTAATGACCCCCGATGGGCCGCCGCCCGCAGCGCCAACACTGCCGCGCAAGAATTCTCGGTGCAAGGCAGGGCCCAGTTACTTCCGACCATCTCAGCCCAAGCTGGTGCCAGTCACGATGACACCAATATAGAATACACAGGTACGGGCAATGTGTTTAGAAACGGCGGTTCCGAATCGTGGAATTCGTCCAGTTATGGCCTCAATGTCATTCAGCCCATTTTCGATATGGCCAAATTCGTAGGCTATAAACAATCCAAAATTGAAGTAACACTGGCTGACAAACAGCTGATGCTCGCCCAACAAGATTTGATGGTAAGGGCGACACAGGCTTATTTTGATGTGCTACTGGCGCAAGATCAAATTGATCTCGTTGGCGCACAAAAGAGCGCGATTGTGCGCCAGCTTGAACAGGCCAAGGCCAATTTTGATGTTGGTACCGCCACCATCACTGATGTCAACGACGCGCAAGCGCGCTATGACTTGACCGTAGCGCGTGAAATAAGCTACATCAACGAGCTGGAAGTTAAAAAACGTGCGGTACAAGCCGTTATCGGCAAAATGCCGCAAACACTCGCGGGCGTTCGCACCGACTTAAAAACCACCTCGCCTGAACCTGCTGACATGGAAAAATGGGTAGAAATAGCCTTGCAAAATAATATCGAGCTCGCTATCCAGCAACAAGCCTTTGAAATCGCCAACCAAGAGGTGACAAGGGCAAATGCCGGCCATCTGCCCACCCTGAATGCGGTTGGTAGTTATACCAGCGCCTATGCTGATGGTGGTGCCAATGGGTTTGGTAACGACTTGCAAGACACCACCATAGGGCTGCGCCTGCAGATCCCAATTTATCAAGGCGGTTACGTCAGCTCCAAGGCACGCGAAGCAGTGGCCAACAAACAAAAAGTGCAGGATGATGTGGAAACAGCCAGGCGCAAAGCCGAGTTTGATGCGCGCGCAGCTTATTTAAATGTAACAACTGGCGTGGCCGAGGTGAAAGCCAATGAACAGGCAGTCGTTTCCAGCCAAGCCCAGGTTGATTCAACTAGACTGGCTTACGACGTTGGCATACGCACCACCGTAGATGTACTCAACGCGGAGCAGCAATATTATGTTTCCAGGCGCGATTTATTACAGTCTCGCTATACCTATCTGACCAACATCATCAAGCTCAAAGCAGCCACCGGTCTCCTTAGCGAAGCCGACCTGGCCGAAATCAACCAGAAGTTGTCTGCCAATAATTAGTAGCTAAGGAGCCTCTGATTAGGTCCGCCATGAAAAATAACCAGCTGTCACAGCACCAGTTGTCCAACCATAAGCTAAGCCACCTGGTCATTATTGATATGCAAGAACGTCTGGCCAGCGTTATGCCTGGCGATACGCTACAAAGCGTAGTCAAAAACTGCGGCATATTGCTGCAAGCCGCTGCATTACTCGAGATTCCCGCACTCTACA
>Ga0315910_10002189_pt1 | contig 17376 bp, 15 predicted proteins | sample EdamamesoilMG_FD_204470 | JGI IMG/M metagenome (GOLD analysis project Ga0315910, IMG submission 204470) | Garden soil microbial communities collected in Santa Monica, California, United States - Edamame soil | ecosystem: Environmental > Terrestrial > Soil > Garden | place: USA: California... | reverse complement strand
ACACCGGCACGTTCAAGTTTCACAAAGGGCCGATCTTTTCGCACTTGGTCCTGGCCGACGAAGTGAATCGCGCCACGCCCAAGGCGCAGAGCGCGCTACTCGAGGCGATGGAAGAGCATCAAGTCACGGCCGACGGACAAACGTATCCGCTCGCCGAACCTTTTTTTGTCGTGGCAACGCAAAATCCGGTGTATCAAATCGGTACCTTCCCGTTGCCCGAGTCGCAGCTCGATCGCTTTCTGATGCGCGTAGAACTGGGTTATCCCGACGCGCGACTCGAGCGTCAATTGCTCACCGGCCGCGATCGCCGCGATTTGCTCTCAACGCTGGGCGCCGCCATTACTCCGCAACAACTGCTGTTACTGCAAACGAAAGTCCCGGGGGTACACGCATCGGACGCACTGCTCGATTACTTGCAAGCGATCGTGCGCTTTACACGCGAGTCGCCGCTCTTCGAAGCGGGGCTATCGCCGCGCGCCGCCATCGGATTGCTCCGCGCTGCGCAGGCGTGGGCGTTGATGCACGGTCATATCGGCGTATTGCCCGAGGACGTGCAAGCGGTACTACCCGCCGTGGTCGGTCATCGACTGGCGCCGCGTGATGGAGCGGAATGCAAAACGCCCGCGGAAATCGGCGCGAAGGTACTGAAGTCGGTGGCGGTGCCTTAAGAAGCGGCTAGCCGTTAGCTACTAGGCTCTAGCCAAACAAAAGATCATGAGGGTTCCGAACTTCTGCTGGCAACCAACTCCCGCCAGAAAAAGGGAAGATGCTGCAATGAAAACATCCAAGTTCTTGCTAGCGCCTAGTCGCTAGTGCCTAGCGGCTCGACAATGTCGCTCGCCTCCCGTCTTCGCAAACGCACCCATGCCTGGGCTCGGAAGCGTCACGGCAAAGACGTCGATCCGTTCGTGATTCCATCCAGACGGGTCTACATTTTGCCGACACGCCTTGGGTTCATGTTCACCGGCATGCTGATTTTGATGTTTTTCGGCGCGATGAACTACGCCAACAATCTCGCGCTGGGACTGACATTCCTGCTCGGATCGATTGCGTTGGTAGCGATGCATCACTGTCAGCGGAATTTGGCAGGACTAAAACTGGCGAGTGCGGCCAATGAGCCGGTGTTCGCCGGACAAATCGCGCGCATGCGGCTTGCACTCGACAACGTCGCGCCCGTTACGCGCTACGAACTGAGCGCGCACAACGGCTACGACATCGGCGCCGTCGATGCGTCCCCGACCGCCGTAGCGCCGGACGAGCGCGTCATCGTGGACGTTGCGGTGCCTACGTCGGCACGCGGACGATTAACTGTCGAGCATGTCATCGTCAGCAGTCAGTATCCGTTTGGGTTGTTCCGCACATGGACGCACGTGTATTTGCCGCTGAGCTGCATCGTCTATCCCAAACCCAGCGACCGTGGCGAGCCGCCAACGAGCGTGAGCACAGATACCGGCGGTGCCCAGGACTCGCGGCCAGGCGACGATGATTTTTCGGGCTTGCGCAGCTTCCATCCGGGCGACTCACCCCGGCGCATTGCATGGAAAGCCTTCGCACGCGGGCAGGAATTGCAGGTCAAGCAATACTCGGGCACGGCCGTAACATCGCATATCTTCGACTTCGATAGTCTCGAAATGCCGGACACGGAAGCTCGATTGTCGGTGTTGGCGCGATGGATCGAAGACGCTCACGACGCACAACGCGCGTACGGATTACGCTTGCCGGCTGTCGAGATCGAACCCAACATCGGAGCCGCTCACCGTCAGCGTTGTTTAACCGCGTTAGCGTTATTCGGCATCGATTCGCCAACGGAGACTGCGCATGCTCGCTAGTCTGCCGCGCATCGACTACGCCTCGCTTAACGGCGAATCGCGACGGCTGTTATGGGCGATGGGTGCGTTGTCGCTGGCGTTGCTCCCGCACTTGGACACGATTCCGCTCTGGGTGCCGTTGGTCGCTGCGTCGATTGCGATTTGGCGAATCGCAATCGAACTGCACGCATGGCGTTTACCGCCGCGTTGGCTACGACTGCTCATTGCCTTCGGTGCGCTCGCCGGTGTAGCGACAAGCTACCGAACTCTTAATGGGCTCGAATCCGGCACCGCATTGCTAGCGGTGATGGCGGGAGCCAAATTGCTCGAAACCCGAGGTGCGCGCGACTACACGGTTTTGATTTTCATCGGCTACGTCCTGCTGTTCGCTGCGTTGCTGTATCGGCAGGAACTATTTCGAGTGCCTTATATCGTAGTGACGGCCTGGATACTCACCGCAACGCTGCTTCGCATTCATCAAACCTCACGCACAGTCGGCACACGCTCGGCGTTGCGTAACACCGGCGTCATGGTGCTGCAGGCATTGCCCGTGGCGGTCTTGCTGTTCCTACTGTTTCCGCGGCTACCGGGACAATTTTGGGCGCTACCGGCACGAGAATCCGCAACAACCGGGCTTAGCGACGAAATGACGCCCGGCGACATCGCCGAACTTACGATCTCCGGCGCGCCGGCATTCCGCGTCAAATTCGACGGCGAATTGCCGCCGCCGCGCGATCGCTATTGGCGCGGTCCGGTAATGCACGACTTCGACGGTCGTCGTTGGCGCGTGAATCGCATGCGCTTTATGCCCGGACCGGAGATCATTGCCGCCGGCACTGCATACTCATATCGCATCACGATGGAACCGACGCAGCGCCCATGGCTGCTGGCGCTGGATATTCCTACCGAGTGGCCCGAGCGTACCGTTGTGCGTTCGTCCGATCTGCAACTTTTTACACGACAACCGATCAGCACGCTGCAGTCGTTCGATCTGCGATCACATACACAATTCAAAACCGCAACGGAACTGTCGAAAACCGCCCGCGCTATCGATACGGCGTTGCCGGATGCGGCCAATCCTCGAGCGCGCGCATTTGCTCTGGAGTTGCGCGCTTCGGTCGACACTGATGCCGCTTTCGTGCAAGCGATATTGCGCAAGTTTACGCGCGAACAGTTCTTCTACACCTTGCAGCCGCCTTCGCTCGGCGACCATCCCGTCGATGAATTTATGTTCGAAACGCGGCGCGGGTTTTGCGAGCATTTTGCCTCGGCATTCACGGCGTTGGTCAGGGCAGCGGGCATCCCCGCGCGCATCGTCACCGGCTACCATGGCGGCGAGTACAACGAACTGGGCGAATATCTGCTGATCCGCCAATCGGATGCGCATGCCTGGTCGGAAGTCTGGCTCGAAGGACAAGGCTGGGTCCGTGTCGATCCGACCGCGGCCGTGGCCCCGCAACGTATCGAACGCGATTTATCGTCTGCCATGGGCGCGAACGAGCCCGTGCCAGGACGATTTGCCCGGCAAATTCCATTTCTGTCCCGCGCACGCCTCGCCTGGGATGCCGTAAATAATTTTTGGAACGATCGCATCGTTCAATACAACGAACTCAAACAAAAATCCCTGCTGGAATGGTTAGGCATCGACGACCCGGACTGGCGGGATTTAGGCGTCGCGTTCGCAGCAACGCTGCTGACCTTTTTCGCCGTAATGAGCGCCTATCTGGCGTGGAAATTCCGCCCGCGCCATCGCGACCCTGCGCAGCGGGCGTACGACACGCTGTGCCGCAAGCTCGCCAAGCGTGCTTTGCAGCGACACCCATACGAAGGACCGGACGACTATCTCAGTCGCGTCGCACTCGCTCGACCGGACTTGGCGAATGTTTTGGACGAGTTGCGGAAGTTATATGTCGCGCTGCGTTATGCACCGACCCCGACGCACGCACAACTGCAACGATTTCGCCAAGCTGTTCGACAGCTCCGTTCGTAAATCGCCGGTTCACCGTGCATCTTTGCGCACCGGCATTGTTCACGCCTGCGCTACTAGTAGTTTGTACCTAGTCCAAAGACTCACTAGGAATACGAAAACAATCTATGCATCGTGCTTGCTACTGTTGGTTGGTCGCTTATCGAGTTTATTTTCCCAATCAACTCTCCGGGGAGAGCCGCGATCATCGTCCCAGGTAGCCGCACCAACCTTCGCCTCAGTTGTTCGCCTGTGCTTATTTCGGTCCGCGCCATAGCACATTGCACGCCGCTTTGCCCTTGGCAGACGGCAACTTCAGACGGAAGTAAGAAGTGAACCCGCGCCTCGGCAACGCGTTCGAAATGCGCTCCACGCCGCGTGTTGGTACACGGCAGGTTGCAAAAAGCAACGCATTAGAGAGTGCATTCGTCGCGGATCTCGGTCATCCCCGGAGGTTGCAGCACATCGCTCACGATTGATTGCCGGTCGCTCGCGCGTCTAACCGCCACCTTTCGGCGGATACGACGTTTTATGCAGGCGCGCGGCTCGGCACATTTCACACGGTCTTCGACGCGCTGGCTAGCCTTGGTGCCGGTAGTTTTTGCATGCGTTTGGCTCGCTACCTTAGCCACGCGCAAATTGCTTAATCCCGACGAAGCGCGTTACGCCGAAATTCCGCGCGAGATGGTCGTCACCGGCGACTGGGTTACGCCGCGCCTCAACGATCTCAAATACTTCGAAAAACCGCCGCTGCAATACTGGGCGACTGCCGCTGCTTACCAAACGCTAGGCATCTCCGAATTTGCATCGCGACTCTGGACGGGAGTAACCGGCCTTGCGGGAATCGCGCTGACGGTGTGGTTCGGGATTAAATTATTCGGCCGTTGGACGGGCGTCGCTGCGGGCGCACTGCTGGCCAGCTCTTGGATGTACTTCATTCTCGGCCACGTCAATACGCTGGACATGGGGTTGTCGTTTTTTTTATTGGCTGCCTGCGGCTGCTTCTTGCTGGCACAAGATGCGCCGCCGAACTCGGCTTCGGCACGCGCTTATATGTGGTGCGCATGGGTATCTGCAGCGTTGGCGGTGCTAAGCAAGGGTCCAGTCGCTTTGGTCTTGCCGGCGCTAACACTGATAATTTACAGCGCCATCGAACGTGATTTCTCCGCCTGGCGCCGTCTGCACTGGGCAACGGGTTGCGGTTTGTTTGCGCTCATCGTTGCGCCTTGGTTCATTGCCGTTTCTCTCGCCAATCCGGAATTTCCCGAGTTCTTCTTCCTGCACGAGCACGTGCAACGTTTTCTCACCGACGTACATCGACGCACGGAACCTTGGTGGTATTTTTTACCGCTGCTCGTCGCAGGCGCACTGCCCTGGGCATTTCTCGCCATCCCTGCGGTTCCGACGCAGTGGCGGCTGGATCGGGCTGCCTCCGCCGGCTTCAAAGCCCGCCGTTTTCTAATCATTTGGATAGCAGTTGTAGTCGGCTTTTTCAGTCTGTCGCACTCCAAGCTCCCGCCCTACATCCTGCCGGCGTTACCCGCTATCGCGTTGCTCACGGCGGATTTTGTCGTGCATCGTCGCAACATTCGTGCTCACCTGCTTGCTATCGCACTCGGCTGGCTTATGGCGCTCGCATACTTAACGTTCGGCCCAGCCATCAGCAAAGAAAACATCAGCGGAATTTCGCTGCAATCGCTAACGCGCGCGGCCCAGCTGATGACCCTCTTGGGAGCTGTCGGCGCACTGAGCGGTTGGTGGTGGGCAAATCGTAAGCGGAACTTTAATCCGGCGCGTAACGCCCGAGCCGTTGTATGCATGGCACTCGGCACATTTCTTGGGCTAAGCGCATTGCTGGTCCGATTCGATATCGCACGCGAGGTCCGCTCGGGATTCGATCTGGCGCAGCAAGTCAAAGGCCACCTGCGTGCCGATACGCAGCTCTACAGTGTGGCCAGTTACAACCAATCACTGCCGTTTTATCTGCAACGCCCGCTTACGTTGGTAGGTTATTCGGGTGAGACGGATTTCGGCCTGCGGCAGGAGCCGGACAAAGGGCTTACGGATCTCGATACCTTTCTGAGCGGGTGGCAGAGCAATCCACCGGGCACGGTGGCTTTCATGCCGCAAAGTCTATTCGCACAGTTGGCCCTTACCGGCATGCCGATGCGGGTAGTCGGCAGCAATTGGGAACTTGTGGCGATACAAAAGCCTCTACGCTCCGGCTCCCCAGATTTGGCGGACAGGGTGAAGGCTTCGCGGTAAACTGCGCCGCGTCGCACGCACAATAACTTTTAGAAGCAGAACTCAAGTATGACCTTCACGGCATTCACATTGGTGCTCGCCGGCGTGCTGCTTAACGCCGCAGCGCAATTGCTCCTCAAAGCAGGCGTTAGAACCGTTGGGCAAATCGATTTGAGCGCCGGGCATTTGTTGGGCGCCGCGCGTAACCTGGCGTTCGAACCGCACATCCTTGGCGGGCTCGCTTGCTATGTGGCGAGCGTCGGCCTGTGGATTTTGGCGCTATCGCGCGTCGAAGTCAGCATCGCGTATCCGATGCTCTCGCTGGGTTACATCGTGACCGCCGTCGCGGCTTGGTATGCGTTCGGCGAAAACCTAAGCGCGACACGGATCGCAGGCATCGCGGTCATCATTGTGGGCGTGTACTTGGTGGCGCGCAGTTAATGTCCACCCTACCGCGCATTCCCATGACTCGGCCGACGATCGATGAAGCCACCATTACCGGCGTCGCAGACGTGTTGCGCTCCGGCTGGATTACCTCAGGTCCGCAAGTTAAAGCCTTCGAAGCCGCCGTATCGGAATACTGCGGCGGCCGTCCGGTACGCGCCTTCAACTCCGGAACCTGCACGATGGAAATCGCATTGCGTATCGCCGGCATCGGCGAAGGCGATGAAGTCATCACGACACCCTTATCGTGGGTGGCCACGAGCAACGTGATTTTGGAAGTTGGCGCCAAACCAGTATTCGTGGACATCGATCCGATGACACGCAATATCGACTTGAACCGCGTCCAAGCGGCCGTCACCCCGCGAACTCGCGCTGTCATCCCGGTGGATTTGGCAGGCTTGCCGGTCGATCGTCGGCGCTTATATGCGTTGGCGCAGCAGCACAAATTACGCGTGATCGAAGATGCGGCACAGTCATTCGGTGCTCTGTGGAACGGCAAGCCCATCGGCCAACGTATGGAGAGCGGCAGCGATTTCGTATCGTTTAGCTTTCATCCCAACAAAAACATCACCACCATCGAAGGCGGCTGTCTGGTGCTGAATGACGAGCGCGAAGCCAAACTCGCCGAACAGTATCGTTTACAAGGCGTTGTGCGTTCGGGCATGGATGGCATGGAAGTGGAAGTACTGGGCGGCAAATTCAATCTCACCGATGTTGCGGCGCGCGTCGGACTCGGACAGCTTGCGCGTCTACAGGAGTTCACGGCCGAACGTCGCGATTTGGCGCGGACGTATTTCGAATTGCTGTCGCAGCCGGCACAACGATTAAGTATCGGCTTGCCGGTCGCAGATTTTTCCAACTGCAACTGGCACATGTTCCAAATAGTTTTGCCGGAAGCGCGCCTCGACTGCACGCGAGCTCAAATCATGACCGAGCTTGACGCGGCGGGAATCGGCACCGGCGTGCACTATCCGGCCATTCATCTATTCGCACTGTATCGCAAGCTGGGCTGGCAACCCGGTGATTTTCCGCTGGCGGAACAGGTCTGCCGCAACATTCTGACATTGCCATTATTTCCCGGCCTGGCGCGTGCCGATGTGGAACGAGTGTCCAATACATTGGTCGCAATTCTAACCGCGCACCTCAAGTAGCCGAACGTCATGACCATCGCACTCTCCGTCGTCATTCCCGTGTACAACGAAGAAGCCGGCTTGGCGCAGTTGTTCGCGCGTCTATATCCTGCGCTCGATGCGTTACAAGAACCGTATGAAGTTGTGTTCATCGACGACGGCAGCCGCGATCGTTCGGCGTCGATCTTGCGTGAGCAGTATCAGCAGCGGCCCGACGTTACCACGGTCGTGCTGCTTGCACTGAACGCCGGACAGCACAACGCTATCCTCGCCGGCTTCACACGCACTCGCGGCCAGATAGTGATAACGCTTGACGCCGATCTGCAAAATCCACCCGAGGAAATCGCTCGCTTGACGGCCAAGATGCGCGAGGGATACGACTATGTCGGCAGTTATCGCCGACAGCGGCAGGACTCGGCGCTTCGCAGGTTGCCGTCCAAAATCCTTAACAGTGTGCGCGAACGGACAACCCGCATTCGCATGCGCGATCAAGGCTGTATGTTGCGCGCCTACGGCCGTAGCATCATCGACGCCATTAATCAGTCGCGCGAAATGAATGTCTATATCCCAGCGCTGGCGTATACCTATGCGCGCAATCCGACCGAGATCGAAGTAGCGCATGAAGAGCGCGCGGCCGGCGAATCCAAATACTCGATGCTGAAGCTCATTCGCCTCAACTTCGACTTGATGACCGGTTTCTCGCTGGCGCCGCTGCAACTGTTTTCGTTGATCGGCATCTTGATATCGCTGGGCTCATTCGGTTTTGTGGTTTTCTTGGCGCTAAGGCGCCTGATTGTCGGCCCGGAAGCCGAAGGCTTATTCACACTCTTCGGCATTGTGTTTTTCCTGCTCGGCATCACGTTGTTCGGCGTCGGTCTGCTGGGCGAATACGTCGGCCGCATTTATCAGCAAGTGCAAGCACGGCCGCGTTTCGTTATCGGTGCGGTGTTGGACGCATCGACGGATCGGTAACATGACTCGCGCGGTAGTCTTTGCATATCACAATGTCGGTGTGCGGTGCCTTTCGGTATTGTTGGCGCACGGCGTCGAGATACCGCTTGTCATCACGCATACCGACAACCCGAACGAGAATATTTGGTTCGATAGCGTCGAACGATTGGCCACTGCAAACCGGCTGCCCTGCGCCACACCCGACGACCCCAATACGCCCGAGTGGATTGACCGCTTACGCGCATTGCAGCCCGACGTGATTTTTTCTTTTTACTATCGTCACATGCTGCATCCAGAATTGCTGGCGGTGGCGCGACTGGGGGCGTTCAATATGCATGGCTCGTTGCTGCCGAAGTATCGCGGACGCGTGCCGATCAACTGGGCAGTGATTCACGGCGAACGCTACACCGGGGCGACGCTGCATCGCATGGTCGCCAAACCGGATGCGGGTGCAGTGATTGCACAGCAGGCCGTACCGATATTACCCGACGATACCGCGCACGATGTATTTCAAAAAGTAACCGTCGCCGCCGAAATTGCCTTGGATGCAACGCTACCGGACTTGCTGGCGGGACGCGCTACAGAAACGCCGCTGAACCTTGCGCACGGCAGCTACTTCGGCGGTCGCAAACCCGACGATGGGCGCATCGATTGGCGCGAGAGCGCGCAGTCCGTTCATAACTTGATTCGCGGTGTAGCGCCACCGTACCCCGGTGCGTTTACCGACATTCAGGGCAAACGTCTGCGTCTGCTAAGCAGCCGCGTCGAACGCGGCGTCACCGCTCGGCCCGGCCCGGTTTGCATCTATGCGGATGGGACGCGCATCCTCGCCAATTGTGCGGATTCGCGCGTGCTGGAATTGACCGCGGTCGAACACGACGGACAACGCCTGAACGCGCACTCCCTACATGCCCTATTCGGTTCGGCACGCATCGTCGTCGAGCAATAGACCAATTTCAATCACGAGTTGCCCATGAAAAACGTTCTTATTATCGGCGTCAACGGCTTTATCGGCCATCACTTGGCGACACGCATTCTCAATACGACGGATTGGCATGTGTACGGCATGGACATGCTATCCAACCGCGTCGAGGATTTGCTGAGCAATAAGCGCTTCCATTTCTTCGAGGGCGACATCACCATCAACAAAGAGTGGATCGCTTACCACATTAAGAAATGCGACGTGGTGTTGCCTTTGGTAGCGATTGCGACGCCGGCAACGTACGTGCGCGAACCTTTGCGCGTCTTCGAATTGGACTTCGAAGCCAACCTACCGATTGTGCGGGCTTGCGTGGAATACAAGAAGCATCTTGTCTTTCCGTCCACTTCCGAAATATACGGCATGTGCACCGACGAAGCCTTCGATCCCGATACCTCCAACATCGTGTATGGCCCTATTCACAAGCAACGCTGGATTTACGCCTGCGCCAAACAAATGATGGACCGCGTTATTTACGCTTATGGCTTCGAGCGCGGCCTTAACTTCACGTTATTCCGGCCCTTCAACTGGATCGGGTCGGGCTTGGATTCGATTCACACGCCGAAAGAAGGCAGTTCGCGCGTACTCACTCAATTCTTGGGTCATATCGTGCGCGGCGAACCCATCAAGCTGGTGGATGGCGGCAGTCAAAAGCGCTCCTTCACTCATATTGACGATGGCATCGAAGCACTGGTCGCTATTATTCGCAACGACAACAATATTGCTACCGGAAAGATTTACAACATCGGCAACCCGGTCAACAACTGGTCGGTGCGCGAGCTGGCAGAGCGCATGCTGTCGCTGGCATCGCAATTTCCGGAATACGCAAGCTCGGCGACCAAGGTGAAATTGATCGATGTTAGTGCGAGCGACTACTACGGCAAGGGCTACCAGGACGTGCAGAATCGCGTGCCGAAAATCGACAACACCTGCGCGGAGTTAAATTGGCGCCCGACCGTTTCGATGGAAGAAGCGCTGAAGCGCATCATGGAGTCGTACCGTTCGCAGGTCAGCGAAGCACGCGGCCTCGTGAATTGATGTAGGGGCGCGATTTATTGCGCCCGGCCCTAATGCAACTCGCGCTTAAAATCGACGTTGACACCTTTCGCGGTACGCGCGAAGGCGTTCCGGCACTGCTGCGGCTCTTGGATAAGCACAGAACTCGCGCCACTTTTTTGTTTTCGCTCGGGCCGGATCACACCGGCCGCGCCATAAAGCGCGTTTTTCGCCCGGGGTTCTTCGGCAAAGTCAGTCGCACATCGGTGGTTAGCCACTACGGCTACAAAACGCTGATGTACGGCGTACTGCTGCCAGGTCCGGATATCGGCAAGCGCTGCGCGCAATTGCTGCGCGATGTACGCACCGCGGGTCATGAAGTCGGCATCCACACCTGGGATCATGTCGGCTGGCAGGACAACGTCGAACACGCAAGCGACGCATGGACCGCGCGTCAAATGCGTCTTGCTCACGAGCGATTCGTCGAAATCTTTGGCATCGCACCCAAGACGCATGGCGCCGCTGGATGGCAGATGAACGATTATGCGGTGCGCATGACCGCCGGGCTTGGTTACGACTATTGCAGCGATGGACGCGGCCAATCGCCATTTCTGCCGTTGATCGGTAAAGACATAGTGCGGTGCCCGCAACTGCCTACAACATTGCCCACTTTAGACGAACTCATCGGTGTTGACGGCTTAACCGAAAGCAACGTGGCCGCTCACCTGCTGTCGCTAACGGGAACGGCGCGCGCTCACGTATACACACTGCATGCCGAACTCGAAGGCATGAAGCTACTGCCCGTCTTCGATGCGCTACTCGCGGGCTGGCGTCAACAAGATTACCAGCTCGGATCGACGCGCTCGCTATTCGATAGCCTCGATCCCACCCAATTACCGCTGCACCGCCTCGTCCGTGGAACGATCCCCGGCCGCTCAGGAACATTAATGTTGCAAGGCGAGCGCGCGCAATGAAACGTACGCGCGCCGCACTCGCCGTTGTGCTGGCATCTCATTTCGTTGGCGCAACGGCGCATGCGTGGGGAAATGAAGGTCACCGTATTAGCGGTTACATAGCCAACGCATTGTTGACGGAATCGGTGCGCAGCCAATTGCACGAGCTGATCGGTACGGACGACCTCGCTACCGTCGCGACGCTGCTGGACGAGGAGCGCGATTTGCTGGAGCAACGCATTCCCGGCTCAAGCCGCTGGCACTACGAAAATCGTCAAGTGTGTACGCGTCGCGCGACGAGCAAACCGGAATGCCCCAAAGGCCAATGCATTACGCGGCAAATCGAACGCTTCGCATCGATCGGAGGCAATCCGAGCCACTCGCGCGAGCAGCGAGCCGACGCCGTCCGAGGCTTGGCTCATTTGGTCGGCGACTTGCATCAACCCCTACATCTCTCCGACAACAACGATCGCGGTGGCAACGAGTTGCAGGTCTTGTTGCCGGATGAGAAAAAAGCCCGCAACCTGCATGAAGTATGGGACACGCGCATCGTGCGCATGAACCTGCGTCGTCGTAACGAGCATCGCTACGCACTTTCGCTGCTGGCACGCTTTTCCGATCGACAAGCGAACTGGTCGCAAGGCGACACACAGAGTTGGGCTGCCGAAACATTCGCCATCGCCAACCAACACGCCTATAAAGCACTGCCCTCCTTCGTCTGCGGCACACAACCCGGCGTCATCGAGCTATCTCCGGCCTACGTCGATCAAGCACGCGCGCTAGCGGAAGAGCAGCTTGCTAAAGCCGGCATTCGCTTGGCGTACCTTCTCAATCAAACGCTGGTGCGCTGACGAAGTGTAAGAAGACCGCACGCATTTCAGAAAGGCTAGCGGCAATGTGCAATGCGTCGTGACGCTTCCAGCCGCTCCCTTTGCACGCGCAATGCTTCGCCTTGACGCACGGTGTAGCCACGACGCATTTTTTCGGCGATTTCATTTAGGCGCTGATCGATTTGCTCGCAACGTTGTTTGGCTTTCTGCCGTTCGGTGGCCGTCGAATCGCCACTAGACTCTGCGGCCTTAGGCCGGCGTTCGGCCTTGGCCATGTGTTCGGATCGGGTCACCGTCTTGGCCGGCTCGGACTTAAAAGTATTGCTGGTCGATGCGGCAAACGGTTGGCAATCGCCGCTCCCCGGGCGATCGGTCAATATGATTCGACCGTCAACGGTACACCGATAAAAGGCGTTGTCCGCAAGCGGTTCGGTCGTCGCCAGAAGCAGAAAAAGACCGGCGCCGATGCAATATTGCTTAACCATCACTCCTCCGTGAGCAAGTTCTTTTGCCGAGCCTGACATGGCTTCATGCGCAAACCCAGGCGCTTATCCGCTCTATTTATGCAGATACGCGGGCCTTCTGCTTGACGCCGCAAGCAGCCGTAGCGCACCATTCGCGTCGCAAAAACCCGTCCAGAGGCATATTAATGACGACGCGCAGTTCGTTGGGCTCTTTCCTTAGTTCCACCACCACCGTACCTTGGCTGCTCTCCTTTGGGTTGTTGGCGTTATTAATCGGCACGCGCAGTCAATTTGTCGTCGAGCATCTGCACTTTGCTCCGGCATTCCGCGCACCTGACGCAACTTTGGCGGTCTTCTTTCTCGCCGGACTTTGGATTGCCTCGGCCCCCTTTACGATCGTGTTACTAGGCGCCGCTGCCCTAGCCGACCAAATTGCCTTTGCCGGCGGCGTACCGGACTGGTGCCTCACGGCAGCTTATGTATGCTTGATTCCCGCCTATCTCGTCATGTGGTTTGCTGGTCGCTATTGCCGCGGCGTGGATCTGATGTCGCCGGCGGGAGCCGCCAAACTAGTCGGTGCATTAGTGGTTGGTTGCTTTATCGAGTTCGTGATTTCGAGCGGCAGCTTCTTTTTGTGGTCGGGTTACTTTCCGACCATGTCAGCCAGCGAGTACTGGAGCAAGACCATCGGCTATTACCCTTCGTATTTGGGCTGGGCCGCCGTGTACATCGCCGCCGCACTGGCCGTAGCCAGCGTCGTGCGCTCGCTTCGTGGCGAATCCGCACAGCAAACAGGCTAGGCGATACCCCCAAATACATATGCGTGCCGCATGGTCATCCAGCGGCGGCAAGGATTCGCTGCTGGCGTTGTGGTATGCCAAAGCTCAGGGACTGAGCGTCACCACACTGCTGACAATGTTCGATGAGACCGGCCGACGCAGCCGCTCTCACGGTATCGATCTCCCTTTGATGCAGCGCCAAGCCCAATGCTTGGGAATGTCGCTCGTTACGCCCAGCGCCAGCTGGAAAAATTACGAATCGGTATTTGTCGAACAGCTGCAAACACTGCGGACCGAAGGACACGAGGCGATCGTATTCGGTGACATCGATCTGCAGCCGCACAGAGACTGGGAAGAAAAAGTCTGTGCGCAAGCCGGCCTGATGCCCATATTGCCGTTATGGCAACGTGATCGTATGGAACTCGCTCGCCAATCGCTGCAACTTGGGTTCAAGGCGATTGTGGTTTGCGTTGATCATAAATTTTTGCCGCGCGAGTTTGCCGGGCGGCTGTACGACGAATCTTTCATTCGCGATTTGCCTGACGGCGTCGATGCCTGCGGCGAAAACGGGGAGTTCCACACGTTCGTGTATGACGGTCCGCTGTTCGCAGACGCACTGAGCGTTGGCGTTGCAGCGCTGGAAGACTATCGAGCGCCGCTGGAATTCGGCGGGGGCGGCTTTACTTTTGCCCGCCTAGTGGAATCCTGACGGCCCTTCGTTTGCGCGCATGTTAGGTCGCTTCTTGAGCGGCTGCCCCGTGTCCTAGTGACGCATCGACATACAAGGACGGGGTGGCGCTAAACAAAGATCGCCCAAAAGCAGGCTTTGCCACAGGCACCTCGGCAAACTTGGGCTTCACGGGCCTCGACAATAAACGGTCGCATTCGATGTTTACTACCGAGTAACACTCGCAGGCACTCTTCTCTAATGCGGCACGGTTCAGGATAGTGATATGACCGCGCCGATACTCGATCACCTTCGCATCCTGCAGACGACCGGCGGCTTCGGTCACGCTCTCACGGCGCACGCCCAGCATGGTGGCTATCCATTCTTGAGTCATCAGCATTTGATTTGACGGCAACCGGTCTAAGCTCAATAGGAGCCAGCGGCAAAGTTGCTGATCCAGCGAATGATGCCGATTGCATACCGCTGTTTGGGACATTTGCGTTAGGAGCGCCTGGGTGTATCGCAACAACAGCTGCTGCACAGCTCCGCCGCGCGCGAACTCTCGGCTGATGACTTTGGCCGGCAAGTGATATGCGCACCCCGCGCTTTGCACGACGGCACGGTTGAATGACCTGCCCCCGCCCGTAAAGGCGGCAATGCCTACCAACCCTTCGCTGCCGACTACGGCTAAATGGGCGCTGGAACCGTCACTGGTGACATGCAGCAGCGACACGATTGCCGTGGTCGGGAAATAAACCTGATTAACCTGGCTGCCCGCCTCATGCAGCGGTTGGCCCGCGCGTAGCAAGACAGGCTCCAGATATCTTTTCAATAACTGCAGATCGACTGACGGTAACGTTGCCAACAGGCGATTGTTTGTTGGCTCGCTGATGCCGCGCATGAAAACTCTCCACCGACCGCTTGTGCCGCGGAAGTTAGTAACTGATCGATCGAACGTGTGTGTAGACCAAACGACATTTCTTGTTAGCTCTTGGCGCGATGTCATTATCGTGAGGGCTGCCAACTCACTCTGTCGCTGGACCAGCAATTCGCGCGTCGGACGCGGCCGACAGACGCCGCGTGCAGATGAAATTTTCTAGTCGTAGACATACTGTCGGAATCGTTGACAGTGTCGAAACGCATTTCATTCGCGGCATTGTGCTCGGTGTTTGAGCATGCGAGTTTGCGTTCGCACTTGAATGACGCGCGCAGAAACATTTCTTGTGACATTGCGATGACAAGATGCGGAGCCGGTCGTCCTATGCACTCATAACGGCTCTTAGTTGTCAGCCGATGGTTTCGAAATCATTGGTACGGTCGCGCACAGACGCTCCACTGCTCGCCGCCTATGTTGCGGCCATGCACACACGATCTATAGCCGCACCGATCAATGGATCACCCACGCATGTAAGTGCACTTCGCTGGAGTGGTCGTCAGCGTATCTTCCTTGCCAGCGACGTGCTGCCACCGTGCGATTTCGTCGCGTTGCTGCTGGCGGCGGAATTGAGCTGGATACTTTACTTGTTGCTGGGAAATATCGGTACGCCGGTATGGCCGCATCAAAATAGCTTGTCGTTGGTTGGCGCGTTGCTTGCGCCATTTTTTCTATACGACCCGCAGTTCGCCGCCTTGGCAAGTCAGCGGAAAACGTCGCGACTGTTGCGCTCCTACGTACTGCGCTTTGCCGCCTTCATAGCGGTATGCGCGACGATAGGAGCAATGACGCAAATGCTGGATCGCGCACCTCCGAGCTGGTTGGCGCTATGGGTGGGATTTAGCATTCTGATTACCGTAGCAACGCGTTGTATCGTTGCTAAGACGGTTCGCACCCTGCAACGCACCGGCGCCTTGTCCGAGTCGATAGCTATCGTGGGCCACGGACCTGCCGCCGATGCATTGGCTGCGCGATTGCGCCAATCCAAATTGACGAATGCAATCGGCCACGTGGAAGTAATCGGCGTCTTCAGCGACGAAACCGGCAATACGCATGGCCTCGATATGCCGGCTCAATCCATCGAACGTTTACTCGAACTGAGCAAGTACCGGACGTTGGATTGGATCGTCATCGCCGCATCCGACGCTGAGAATGACAAGTTGGAAGCGATCGTCGCCCGTCTGCGCGGCACGTCGGCGCAAATCGCATTCGCTCCGCCTCAGGCTGCTTTGCAGTCATCTCGGACCACGTTGGACTTTGCGGGCAACGGCATGCCGCTAATTCTCCTCGCCGATCGACCTATCAAGCGCTGGGACGCGTTACTTAAGACCGCCGAGGACGCGCTGCTCGGCTGGCTGCTTGCGCTGCTATTGTTGCCGGTGTTCGCTTTTATCGCGCTGCTCATTCGCCTGGATAGTCCGGGGCCGATTATTTTTAAGCAGCGACGTCATGCCTTCAACAATACCGAGTTCGACATATATAAGTTCCGCACGATGCGCTGGCGACCCGAACCCGGCAGCGACCTTCAGCAAACGGCGCGCGACGATGCGCGCGTCACGCGGATCGGCAGTTTCCTGCGGCGAACAAGCCTGGACGAGCTGCCGCAAATCATAAATGTGCTGCGCGGCGAGATGTCTCTGGTTGGGCCACGTCCGCACGCGGTCAACATGCGCACCGAAAATCGGCTCGGCTGGGAAATAACCGATCGGTACGCACATCGCCACCGTGTAAAGCCGGGCATGACGGGCTGGTCGCAGGTCAACGGCGCGCGCGGCGCAACCGACACCACCGCGCAATTGCAGAAGCGGATCGACTTGGATCTGTATTACATCGATCACTGGTCGCTGGCGATGGACGTAAAGATCTTGCTGATGACCGTCAAGACCGTTCTCAAGCAGACCAATGCGTACTGAACTCCTCTTTTACTTTTTTTGCCAAGCTGTCCGCGGCCGTCGGAGTGATGCATGACGTCGAACCTCTCGCGCGCCATCACGGCCGCCGATGCCAACCCGCAGCCGATACGCAAGGACGGAGTGGTCGACGACAAATCGCGACGCGACTATGCATTGCTGCTGAATAGTCTGCAGCCAATACTGGACCTAGCGGGACTATTGTTCGCGACTAGTTTGATTGTCACTCTTCATGCTCACCCCTCTGCTGCACAGGAAGCGTTCGAGCCGCGCCTGCTTGTGGTCGCAAGTTTGCTCGCGTGCGTCTTGTTGTACGATCGG
>Ga0315910_10002188_pt1 | contig 17378 bp, 17 predicted proteins | sample EdamamesoilMG_FD_204470 | JGI IMG/M metagenome (GOLD analysis project Ga0315910, IMG submission 204470) | Garden soil microbial communities collected in Santa Monica, California, United States - Edamame soil | ecosystem: Environmental > Terrestrial > Soil > Garden | place: USA: California... | reverse complement strand
TGCCGCACCACAAGGCCATGCAGGGATGATTGCTGAGACGTTTCACCTGGTATTGTACTTCCTTCCGCACATTATCCTGGAATGCGGAATCCATGGGATACATCCCCCCGGCAAACATGAAATCATGCCACACGAGTATGCCGTACTCATCGCAGAGATCGTAAAACTCATCCCGCAGATAAGCTCCGCCACCCCACACACGGATCATATTCATACCGGCATCTTTCACATCTTTCAGCAGGGCCGCATAGTTATCGCGCGTCACCCGGTTCAGGAAAACATCCTGGGGTACATAGTTGGCGCCTTTCATAAAGATGGCACGGCCATTCAGCTCAAAGTAAAAAGTAGTTCCTGCCGAGTCGGGATCATTGACCAGGCTAAGCGTTCGCATGCCGATGCGCGCATCCTTGTTTTCTGACTGGTTATTTTTTCCTTTAACATCAAAGGATAATTCGTAGAGTTCGGGATTGCCGACACCATTGCACCACCAGGTACGGACTTCATCGATCGTGAACCGTACCCGTACCATGTTCGTCCCCGGAATGACGGCTTCCTGTGTTTCGGTCAGCTTTCTTTTTGTGCTTTTATCCCGGACGACGATGGTGATTGGTGAAGCAACGGCGGCTTCGATTTCCAGGACGGCCATCATCTGGGCCTTGTGCGGGTTCAGGTAATTCTGTTTCATCCGGACAAAAGCAACTCGAAAATCATCCCAGGCATCGAGCTGGACATTTTCCAGGCCGCAGGTAATAAAACGCGGTGCCCAATCCCACCCGTACTGAAACTGCGCCTTCCTTGTCATCACGCGTTCTTCCCCGGGAAGCTTGTATGGATAGGCTGCATAAAGCGCTTTTGATTTTTTTTCAGCGGAATGAAACAGGAGGCGAAGGGAATTGCCGTTTTTCTTCAGCAGTCCTTTACATTCGATACGCCACTCCCTGAACATATTTTCGGCACGAAGAACGAGGGAGTCGTTGAGGTAGACATCGGCGTACGTGTCGAGTCCCGTGAATACCAGTTCCAGGTGTTTCTTGGAAAAGTCGGAATCTGTAACGTTGAAGGTGGTTTTATATTCCCAGTCCTGCTGCCCGATCCATTGCAGGCGGTTCTCATTATCCGCATAAAAGGGATCGTCAATGAGCTTGTTTTGGAGTAAGTCGGTATGAATGGAAAACGGTGTTTGTGCAGGGTACCACTTTTCCTTGTAATGAAATTGCCAGGGAACGGAAATTGCCGTGCTGCCGGCCCGGGCCGAAGGAAGCCGGGTCGCGCATATGACGAATACCAGGAAGAGTAGTTTATAGTAACGCATCCAATGCTGATTTTACTTTGCGAACATGCGATTCATCGGCCACGATCCATTCGTATTCGGATTGCTGCCCGTTGCCCATGAAGAGTTTTTCTTTGCGGTAGGCCATTTGGCTTTCCGCATTTTTTTTCGCCGTGAGATGAAAGGCCTTTGCGCCGGTTTCGCCTGCCAGTGAAGATACATTATCCGACGTTACGCCGCTGCCTGCCATGATTTCAATCCGCGAACCGGCCTGCGCTACCAGTTTTTTCAGCAGGGGGGAACCTTGCGGCGCCTTGTCTGCCTGTCCCGAAGTAAGCAGCGTATCCACGCCGCAGTCAATGAGCTCTTCCAGGGATCGAACCGGATCCACGGTCATGTCAAAAGCGCGGTGGAAGGTAACATGCATAGGCTTTGCCGCATTCACCAGCGCCCGTGTTCTTTCCATGTCGATATTCCCGTCGGCAGTCAGAAGGCCGAACACCACACCGTCGGCGCCAAGTTCGGAAGCCACGGCAATGTCCTGCCGCATGATTTCAAATTCGTCGTCGGTATATAAAAAATCACCGCCACGGGGACGGATCATTACATGCAAACGGATGCGCAGCTTTTTTCGGGCAACGGAAATCATGCCATAGGAAGGGGTGGTGCCCCCTTCGGAAAGGTTCTCACAGAGTTCCACGCGCTGCGCGCCGCCACGCTGCGCGGCAAGTGCGGATTCAACGGAGGTGACACATATTTCCAGGATCATATAAACCGGTGTGGGTTTGATGGATAGAGATGTTGCGGTGCAACGTCTTTACAGCTTTATGCATACATTTTTTTCTTCCGTAAAAAACCGCAGCGCTTCAAAGCCGCCTTCACGGCCCACGCCCGAGCTTTTCATGCCGCCGAAAGGCGTACGGAGGTCACGGAACAGCCAGCAGTTGATCCAGATGATGCCGCTTTGCAGCCGGGCTGCCACGCGATGCGCACGGGTAAGATTTTCAGTCCAGATCGTTCCTGCAAGTCCGTATTCGGTGGAGTTGGCATAGGTCAGTGCTTCCTCCTCTGTATCAAATGGCATCAGCGTGACGACGGGGCCAAAGATCTCCTCCTGGTTCGTCCGGCAGTCATAAGGCAGTCCTTCGATGACGGTAGGCTCGATAAAGAAGCCGTTTTTATTTTTTCCGTCCAATGTCAGCCGGTTTCCGCCGCAAAGAATTTTGCCGCCTTCTTGTTTGGCCAGGTCAATATAGGACAATACTTTTTCCAGGTGTTGTTTGCTGGCAATGGCACCCATCCTGCTTTCGTCCTTCAACGGGTCGCCCACTTTAAGGGTTGCCACGCGCTTCAGGAATGCCTCCCTGAACTTTTCATAGATAGGACGTTCAACAAAAACGCGCGAACCGCAAAGACATATTTCACCCTGGTTGCTGAAGGCGGCACTCACGGATGTCTTCACGGCTTCTTCAAAATTGCAATCCGCGAAAACGAGATTGGGGTTTTTTCCGCCCAGCTCGAGCGAGAGTTTTTTAAACATTGGTCCGGCGGTGCGGGCAATCCACTCGCCGGTTTTTGTTCCGCCGGTAAAGCTGACGGCTGGAATGCCGGGATGCTGAATGATGGCAGCGCCCGCCTTAGGGCCCAGGCCATGTACAATATTAAGTACGCCTTTGGGAAGTCCCGCTTCGATACAGAGTTCGGAAAGGAGGTAGGCCGTCATCGGCGTGATTTCGCTGGGCTTGGCCACGACGCAGTTGCCGGAAGCCAAGGCAGGAACGATTTTCCAGGTAAAAAGATAAAGCGGAAGGTTCCATGGTGAAATGCATCCGGCTACGCCAATGGGCTGGCGCAGGGTGTAGTTGATAGCTGAATTTTCAGTGGCATGCGCTTCCGTGGCCAGGTGGATGGCGCCTGTGGCATAGAAATGGAAATTGTCGCGGGCACGCGGGATATCCACGGCTTTTGCCAGCCATACGGGTTTGCCCTGGTCTATGCTTTCGGCCAGGGCGAGGCGGTCCAGGTTCTTATCGATGAGCGCAGAAATAGCGAGCAGGATATCGGAACGGCGTGCGACGGGCATCGTGCTCCATGCGGGGAAGGCGCCTTTGGCGGCGGCCACGGCCAGGTCCACATCTTTTTCATCGGAATCCGGAATCAGGGAATAAACTTCGCCGGTAGCGGGATTGATATTGTCAAGATAGGTTTTGCTGACAGGTTCAGTGAGTTCGCCGTTGATGTAATTCAGGATTTTCTGCATGGGCGCAAAGGTAGAAAAGAAGACCCATTTGATAAAAAGCTAACGGTCTTAAAAACAAGGCCTTTACCGGATAAGCATGACTGGACCATGCTGCCGCTGGATCGTCTGGTCAAAAAAATGCACCTCCACAATATAATAATAGGTTCCGTCAGGGCATTCATTTCCTGCCATGTTCTTACCATCCCAGCTAACCGTGCTGGCCAATGACTCATAGATCAATCGGCCCCAGCGGTCATAAATTTTTATGTCGAGGGTATAATAGCCATCGATCACAGGAAAGAGATCATTTTTTCCGTCGTTATTCGGCGTGATAATATTTGGAATTAATATTTCGTTGCAATGCTCGTCGATAAATACCGTCAGCGTATCGCTTGCACTTTTGCAGGTACCGGATCGGGATCGAACGAAGTAATTTGTAGTGGCAAACAACTGCCGGGTAAGGTAACTTTGCCCGGTTTGAATAATGGTGTCAAACAAGGGAGAAAAAGACCAATACATCGTATCCATGCCGGAAGCGAACAGTGCAGTTGAAAGTCCGGCACACAAAACAGTGTCGTTGACAACCGGAGGAGTAAGCGGATTGGGGATCGTGGTGATCTGAATGGTGTCATTGGCTGTGCATCCCAGGGCGCTTGTGGTAATCAGCACATAGGGTCCACCGTGGCTTGCATAGCATTCGATACCCGACTGAACAGGCGGCATCCACAGGTAATTGGCCATGCCTGCATTCCCGGTAAGCAGGATGGAATCCCCGTCGCAGAAAGTGAGGGAAGAATCAGAAGCTGTTATTTCCGCGATCGCCGAATCCATGGAGACTGTAAAACTTAGCGGGGTGAGTATACCGCAAGAAGTCACATTGCAGCGATAGATGCCCGGCGTCATGATATTCTGATTGGTGGCGCTTCCCGACAAGGGGAGCTGCCATTGAATGATACTTCCCGGGTTGCTGATGACAGTCAGCACCACCGTATCGCTGTTGCAAATGGTGGCGCCGGGAAAAGCGATAATAAGCGGGATGTTGTATTGAATGACGTGAACCGTGTTGGAAACCAGGGCGCAGCCTGCCGTATTGGTTTGAATACAATAGTAAAACCCTGGGGTATTCACATAGATAAAATTGGCGGTCGATACGATATTTCCGTTAGGTCCCTGCCAGTTGAATGATCCCGATCCCGAGCAACTGAGCTTCACCGAATCATTGGGGCAGATGAGTCCGGAAGAAGGCGCCATGATTACGCTCGGCTGGGGGTACGGATTGACCGTCTTAAATGCCGAGCCATTGATGGACGCGGAACAACCATAGGAATTCGTTACAATCTGCGTACTGTATGCGGCATAGGAGCCGGCTTGGGTAACCATCAGCGTATCCCCCACAGCACCTGTCGACCAGGAATAGTTGTATGAGGAAGGAGCAGCAACCAGGTATACGGTGTCGCCGGGACAGAAAAGGGCGGGCCCTGCAATGCTGAAATTCAACGTGCCGGAGGGCCTGGGATGAACCCTGACGTGAATGAGCTTGCTGACGAATATGGAATCGGTGTCGCATGGATTCGATCGAAGGATCCAGGCTGAAATATTGAAATTAAAATTACCTGTGTCCGTGGGAAGGAAGTAATTAAAAGGTGGGGAGCAGGATGAGTATGTACTAAAACTCAGGAACGAGCTTGACGTCGAAGACCAGCGTGCCCGGGTCAATGCTGGAAAACAGGTAATACTGCCTGAAGGGTTGGAAAGCGAGTCATAAGGCAACATCTGAAAATCATCACCCAGGCAGAGCGTAATGCTGTCGTTACCATCCGGGTCTGTAAGGCATTTCATTTTCGGTCGCACCGGAGGTAAGGCGTTGCCGGCAAGAACCTGCACGTAATTGGTTTCCGTACACCCGTTAGCCGTGGTCAGGGTGACACTAAAAGTACCGCCCGTCGTTACCGTAATGGGGTTCTGACCGGTTGGAAAGCCATTCCAGCGCACCGTGTAACCCCCGGGATTTGTACAGGTCAGCTGAACGGTGTCGGGAAGGCAGAGTGGAATGGAAGCCGTTATGGCTGTATTGATATTAATGCCTTTGCTGTCGGTGATTTTGGGAACCGGCGGCAATGGATAGGAGCGGAAATAAATCGTGTCGGTATTTATAAAGCAGCCATCCAGGGAAGTTACCCTAACGCTGTACTTCCCGGAAGTTGAAACGGAGATGTTATTGTAAACGGAGCCTGTATTCCACAGGTAATTGAAATCAGGGCATAAGCCGGAAATCATATTCAAATCCACTCCCAGCGAGGTACTGCCGCACACCGAGACGGTGTCCTTGCAGCTAAAGTTGGGGAGGCTGTTGTCAATGCAGATATCGTGAAAGGGCCGGGAACAGACGGAACCGGTGCGTGCGAAGTAATCAAAGGGTTGTCTTGTCAGGTCAATATCGGCGTTCAGAAATAAGTCTTTGTTACCATGCGAACGATACGTTACTATGGAGTAGTAACGGTTGTCTGAACAATAGTTTACGGATGATCCGGACAACCAATAGTCCGTTCCGTTCGTGCCATGGTACGTGCTTGTGGTGTAATTCGTCGGCACCCTGAATTCATTCTCGTAGCTGCCGGTGGTAATCAGCTGACCATTGGTTTGGATGGCGATTCCTGCAAGCCAGTCTTCGCGGGGGCCGCCGTAATGCCTGGACCACTGCCAGGAGCCGGTGTTGGAATAAGCAGAGACGTAGGTATCCTTAAATCCCACACTGCAAAAAATTCCGTTTCCATATTGGGCCGAAAAGTCTGACATGCGGCAGCTGAAATTGCCGGCAACGACTACTTCGCCGTTGGATCGGGTGGTGATGGCTTCTGCGCTGACATCACTATCGGAACCATCGGCATGGGACCAGACCAGGTTTCCGGACGTGTTGTAACGTGCGACAAATATATTGTAGGTATGTGTGCTGGATAGCGTCGGGTTGCCAACACCGCCGAAGAAATACAACGTGCCGCGAAAGTTACCCGTAATATTGACATCGTTGTTATGTACAGCGACCCCTCCCATGCCTACCACGGCTCCGCTGCCCATCCACCGGAACCACTGCTCCAGGCCCGTCGAGTCATATTGAATAAGAAACATGGAATTGTACATCGGGTTGTTATGGGTGGCATCAAAGGTGATGGTGTCACTGAACATTCCCGAGACATAGATGTTATTGGCCGCATCCGTGGCAACTGACGTGCCCCTATCGGTATACTTCGCTGAGCCTTGTTTAACCCATAGCAAGTTGCCGTTGCCGTCGTACTTGGCTGTAAAAACATCCAGCGAATTATTCATGCTGGTCAATGGCGTAGTTCCAAAGTAACACGTACCCGAAAACTCGCCCGTTACGATGATATTGCCGGAATGATCAACGGTTATCGCGTTACCGGCATCACTTCCCGACCCCCCTGCCTGGTTAACCCATAGCAACGTACCGGCAGGTGAATACTTCGCGATGAAGACATCCTGCTGACCGGCCGAAGTCAACACCAATGCATCGAAAGTTGCAGAAGCGTAAAAGTAGCCGGTAACCAGAACATTACCTATGGCATCGGTGGTGATGGCTAAACCTTTGTCGTTGTTCAGGCCTCCGGCTTTTTTCAGCCAGGCAATATTCCCGGCAGGATTCGTTTTCAGAATAAAAATATCATCGAGCCCGGAAGAGGAAACAGTCTGACCGTCTATTTGCAAAAGAGAAGTAAAATATCCGGTCGTGTAAACATTATTTCCAATGTCCGTAACAACAGCAGTACCTTCGTCGATAGTTGTACTGCCACCGGCCTGTATCCAATGCTGGGCATCTGCAGACAGAGCAGAAAGGAAAAGGAAACAGGAAAGGAGAAAAAATCGCATATAATTTGTGTAATCTAAAAAAGAAAAACACATCCCACAAGAGCCTTTTGATGACAGAAATCAGGGAGTCTTTGGCTTTTGATATTTAAAAGACGCGTGAGCGTGTCAAAAAGCTGCTTTTGATAATTTCATATACTGGTAACCCGCAAGTTAGCATTCCGTAGAAAGCAGCATATTCACTGGCGAAGGTACCTTCCAAACTGCCAGGGAAATTTAAATCTGAAATTCTAACCCCCAACGTATGCTATATATTGCTATTGCTCTTACCCTGCTTGCCCTGATGGCCGGCGTTCTGATGTTATGGAAAGTAAAAACAGATGCTATGGGCGCTTTTGCCAAATGGATGTCTTACCTGGTCGTCGTAATCAGCCTGGGTATGCTCCTTTGTGAGTTGGGCCAGGCCTGTGTTCGCATGATGCATTGCAGGGGCCATGATAGGGGCTGGCATCACGGTATGCAAGGCATGCAATATTGCCCGCCGGAAATGTGTGGTGGGAAAGCCTGCTGGATCCCTGCCGGAAGCTGTTGTACGAAAGGCGATGGCGAGATGGAATGCGGTGATGAAGAAATGGAACATGGCGATGGCGCGCACGGTCACGATCATAGCCACGACAAAGCCGGTATGGATAAAGACACGACGATAAAATAAGAAATTGTAGTTACGCTGAGTCTTTTTGCCTCTTTGGTGAAAAGAGAATGAACCACAGGGTGACAAAAGCACAGAGATTCCCGGGTAATGCGATTGCTCTTCGTAGGATATTTGTACTGATTCGTAACGGGTACTCATGGATACGTTTCCCATTTCTTTTCCTTGATCTGCAAGGTATGCAAATCAATAGCGGTGACGTATGAATGAGCTAATTCGTCCCCGTTTTTAATGGAAGCGTTGACGGCATCCTTCGCTTTTTTATTGGCTTCGAGCGCTTCGTCCTGCTTATCACGTAAGTACAGGAACCAGCTGTATCGGTCCCAGGCCCTGTAGTCCAGGTCTCTGGTATCGTTATTCAATACAGTATTGAGTTTGGTGAGGTAGAAAATTTTGTAGGAAGGTGTGTAAGCCAGGAAATAGATAAAGGCAAAATAGGCGATCAGCAGGAATTGTGTCCAATGAAAAGCCCTCTTTTCTTTACCAGAAAGAAACAGGGAGGATAGCGTAAGCAGTATGGCAGCGTAATAAACGGGTTTCGCCAGGGACCAATACTGAAACCGGCAAATGATATAGGATGTGAGCGCGGCTATGGCGAGATAAAAGACAGATCGGGGAAGGTTTTTCCTGTTTTGCCAGAGGTAAACCAGTGCGTGTCCCCAAAGAAATAGCAGGGACAGGAAAAGCAGAAACCCACCGAATGGAAAATGGAGGAACTGGAATGCAATTCCGATCGCGAAGAAAAGCCAGGCGATGAAGTAGGGGATTTTCATTGAGTTGTGGACATCAGGCAAGAGAAATCACCAGGAATGCCCAACTAAGATACGCCCAAAAGATTGAAAACAGAAAATGCATTCCGGTTTCAAATGTTTTCCCTCTCCATACTTTTGGCGAATAGCCAAAGAACTGTACAAAGAATCGTATGGACCAGAATACCCCAAGACCCAGACAAATTCGTTTGCCCAAAACCGTATGTAAAAGTTCATTCCCCGAGGTCAGGCACAGAAGTCCCATCAGGAACACCACAAAACCAATAAATGCGGAATGGACATACATCATCTGCCTGTTCATGATGCTTAATGAATTTAATTCCTGCTTCCAGTTGAAATAGTTTGGAAAACCGGCATGAATAATACCGAGGGCCATCATCAGAATGCCGATTATTTTAAGGTGTAATTCCATTAACGGTTGCAATAAAAGATGGATAGAAACGGCGTGAATTTGATTTCGTGGACGGAATCAAAGCCCGCCTTTTCAAAAGCGTTCTTCCATACCGAGCGGGAGAAGAAGTGCGTAAAGCCTACCGTAAAAGCAAGAAAATTGGGAAGGTCACGCAAGTGTTCAACCATGATGATCGTTCCATTCGATTTGCATAAGCGATGGCACTCTTTTAAAAACTGAACCTTCTCATCATGTGACCTGATTTCATGCACAGCAGACAGCAGGAATACAATATCTGCACAGCCTTCCGCCAGGGGAATGGCATTGGAAACAATATGCCTTGTATCCGGATAGGTTATGCTTACTTTTCTCGCTCTTACGATAGCCGGTTCCGTATGCCGCTTCGCATTGTAAAAATCTAAAACCTTCAACTCGGATTGGGGAAACGTCCTTTTTAAAATAAAGCTTGTCTCATCGAAGCCGGCATTGATGTTTACAATGTTTTTTACTTTTTCCGGGTCACTCACAAGTTTCTTTAACCAATTGAATGAATAGAAACCCGAAAAATCATAAACGTAGGCCGAGACAAATAATGGCATGAGGAGCCCATAGGTGAATGAAACCAGGATGATCCAAAAAATAAAGCGGGGCCAATCCATGAAGGAATGAAGGAGTAAAAGAACCGCTAGCAAAGCCAGTCCCATAAAATAAAAATGCCGGTTAAAACTCAGGATGTTTATCGCACCCTGGAATTTTCTTCTTTCTGATTCCATCGCTCCAGTTTGCCTTTTTTCCAGTAATAGGGAATGTTGTGAATGACGAAAGCATTCGCAAGTCTTACATCTTTTAGTTTCAGGTTATGAATAAATGAAAATTGCTGACTCAGGACTTTTACCGGCTCAGGCATCCAGTTCTCCCTGACCCCTTCAATGACCAATACGTTTTTGTCTGCCGGGTTATAGGTGAAAGTAAAGGGCAAGGGCCCGGCGAATCGTCTTGCCTCTTTCCAATCGGTGAACGGCGAGTCTTCGGGCAAGGCAACCTGGTTATTTTCAGGCTGTGAAATTTGTATTCTAAAGTCAGATTTGACGGAAGTTATTTCAGTCGTTCCATTTTGCCTGACCTGGGTAATATCAGTAGTCGTATAGTTGTAATGGGTAAAAATGTTTCCGAAAAACTCCATTTTCTTTTTATTGGTTTCCGATTTAAGTATGTACAGGCCTCTCAGGTTTTTACCTTCCTGGTTTGTGAACCTGACAAAGACACGATACCCGATTAAAAAAAAGTTATTGCCCAAAAACTCCGGAAACCCTTTTGGTCGCAGCGCATTTGTCTGGACCATGGCAACTGCAATAAATGCCCATTTATCCTGGAAAGTATCCAGCTCAAGACATTCCGGAATTAAGCCTTGAATGTCCTCCCTGTGTACAGCAAAGGTGATCACCAGTGAACTGTTAAAATGCGCTTCAACAGCGAACGGATGATTTTTAAGAAATGGAAACATGTTAAGTCTGTTGCACTAGTTTTTTGTCAATATGGAATGCATTGGAATAGATTAGTAAAGTAAACAGGAAGGCAAACAAGGCGTTTAGTTTTCCCCATAACAAGAGATCTGGTACAAGAATGAACTCCAGGGTATTCATTGTAACAATAACAACAAGTTGAACAGTAGCGCACCAACGGGCCCTTATTCCGCTCAATATCCAGATTGCCATGGCGATTTCTAAACAGCCGATCAGAACAGTCAGTTCACGTGCATAACCCTCACCCAGGATCCTTGCAACAATTTCCTGGTGCCGGGGAACAAGGTCAAGCACCTTGCAGAAAAGTCCGTTTGCAATCCAAACAGCAGCAATAAAAAAGTTTAGAAACCTGTTTGTTTTCATTCCTGCTCAGATTCTAACGACAGGCAAAGATAGACTTCAAGTATGAAGTATTCCTAAAGACTTCCCGTCCTCCCGCCATCCACCGGAACATTGATGCCGGTAATATATCCTGCTGCCGGGGAAGCCAGGAAGGCCACGGCGGCGGCAATTTCAGAAGCTTCGGCAAAACGTTTCATCGGGATTTCGGCAATCATGGCATTCGTGACTTCGCTGAGCGTTTCCGAGCTTTTCTTTGACTTCGCATCCAAGATGCCCTGCAGGCGTTGCGTATTGGTGGCGCCGGGTAATACATTGTTCACCGTGATGCCAAATGCCGCCACTTCACCGGCCAGCGTCTTGCTCCAGTTGGCCACGGCGGCGCGAATGGTATTGCTGACGCCCAGGCCCTTCAGTGGAATTTTTACCGAGGTGGAAATGATGTTGATGATACGCCCGAACTGTTCTTTCTTCATGCCCTCAAGAACAGCCTGCATCAATACATGGTTGCATAAGAGATGGTTGGCAAATGTTTTTTCAAACTGGTCAGCAGTGGCAGCTGTTATGGGGCCGCCGGGAGGACCTCCCGTATTGTTCACGAGGATATGCACCAGGCCATGGGAGCGCAAATGCGTTTCTACGGCCGTCTTCAGCTTATCAGGAAAATCAAAATCACTAACGATGTAACGGTGTTTTTGTCCGGAGGCGGCATCGAGTTCCTTTACGGTTGCCGCTAAAGCTTCTTCGTTTCTTGCCACGAGGATGATTTCAGCACCCAACAAGGCCAGCTCGATGGCGGCCGCTTTGCCAATGCCCTGCGTGCTTCCGCATACAAGAGCCCTTTTTCCTTTTAACGACAAGTTCATGGTATAAATTGAAAATTAAATTCTAACTTTAGGGTGTAAATCTCTGCAAATCTAATCGCAATATATAACATTCATAATACGCTGCCATGGAAGCATTAATCAAGGAAGTAAGCGAACGCTCAGGAATCACCCCGGAACAGGCCAAAAATGCCATCCTTATTGTCTCTGACAAATTAAAGGCCAAATTCCCACATGCCATGCATGATGAAATTGATGCCATTTTGAACGGAGGAAATTTCGGCGACGCCTTCAAAGTAAAAATGAAAGAGACGGGTGTGAAAGCTGAAGACATGGCCAGGACCTTCGCCAAGAAGGCCGATGAAGTGTTTACGGAAATGGGCGATAAGATGCGCGATTTTTTCAACCAGGATAAAAAACAAGTTTAACCTCAAATCTGCCGAGCCATGAGCATTCAACGAGCCTTTAGTTTTAAGAAATGGATTGATGAGAACCGTCACCTGCTGAAGCCCCCCGTGGGAAACCAGGTCGTGTATAAACCCAACCAGGATTTTATCGTCATGGTGGTAGGAGGTCCCAACTCACGCAAGGATTATCATTATAACGAAACGGAAGAATTTTTTTACCAGCTGGAAGGCGACATCAATGTCAAAATCATCGAGGACGGAAAGCCTGCCGATATTCACATCAAGGAAGGCGAGATTTTTTTATTGCCGGCAAAGGTGCCCCATTCCCCTCAACGCAATGCGAATACAATTGGCCTGGTGATGGAAGTCCAGCGCCGCCCGGGCATGAAGGATGGTTTTCACTGGTACTGCGAAAAGTGCAACAACCTTTTGCACGAGGAGTACTTCACGCTGGAAGATATCACCACCCAGTTCCCGGCCATTATGAAAAGATTTTATGACAGCCTGGAAATGCGCACCTGCAAAAAATGCGGCACGATCATGGAACCGCCGGTTCCTGTTCAGCATAAGGAATTCAGTTGACATCTACGAATACGAATTTATACGAATCTACGAATCTACGAATCCAGCACTCATTCGTATGATCGTATAAATTCGTATTCACAGATGCCTTTTATTCTATTTAGTATCTTATTTTTGGTGCCGATACCAAGGTTGCATGACCTGGCACCTTCCTTCGCACAAAGACCCGGCCCTGAACGCATATGCTTAAGATAGACATCCACACACACATCATTCCCGAACACATGCCCGACTGGACTAAAAAGTTCGGGTATGGAGGTTTTGTTCACCTCGATCATCACCAGCATTGCCGCGCGCGGATGATGGTGGGCGATCATTTTTTCAGGGAGATCGAAGATAATTGCTGGAGCGCCGAGAAACGGATGAAGGAATGCGATGCGCACGGTGTTCATGTGCAGGTGCTCAGCACGATTCCCGTCATGTTTTCGTACTGGGCCAAGCCGGAAGATTGCCTGGCTTTGTCGCAGTTCCTGAATGACCACATTGCTGAAATTGTACAACGATATCCCAAACGATTTATCGGGCTGGGAACCATACCCCTTCAATCACCGGAGCTCGCCGTAAAAGAACTGGAGCGTTGCATGAAAATCGGGCTTCGTGGCATCCAGATCGGTTCCCACGTATTGAACGACTGGAACCTGGGGTCAACGGCGCTATTCCCGATTTATGAAGCGGCGCAGGAATTGAAGGCATCCATCTTTGTGCATCCCTGGAATATGATGGGACAGGAACACATGCCGCGTTACTGGCTGCCCTGGCTGGTAGGCATGCCTGCGGAAACAGCCCGCGCCATTTGCTCCATGATTTTTGGCGGCGTCTTTGAAAAACTGCCTGATCTGAAAGTGGCATTCGCACATGGCGGCGGTTCTTTCCCTGCAACCATCGGGCGCATCGAACATGGATTCCTGACGCGACCCGATCTCGTCGCCATTCATAACAATGTGAACCCGCGGGAATACCTGGGAAAATTTTATGTCGATACGCTCGTTCATGACCCTACGGTACTCGATTATATCGTGAAACTCATGGGAGCCGGCCGCGTGGCGATGGGCAGCGATTATCCTTTTCCATTGGGAGAATTAGTCCCGGGCAGCTTGGTGGACAGCATGCCCTATGATGCGGCGCAGAAAGAAAAACTGTTGAGCGGAACGGCGCTGGACTGGCTGGGCATGGATAAGAAATTCTTTGTCTGAATAGTTCGGATATTTCTTCGTTATATATTACGAAGCCGGAAATCACAAATCACAAATCACAAAATCCCAAATTCCAAATTCCAAATTCCAAATTCCAAATTCCAAATTCCAAATTCCAAATTCCAAATTCCAAATCACAAGCTAGAAGTCCAGCGTCTGGCGTCCAGTTTACAATATCTACCCGAGTGAAATTCATACCCATTATCTGGATTTGCCTTTTATATTTTATTCGTGTACAGGCCCAGCCTTTTGCTGTCGTCGAGCTGTTTACCAGCGAAGGATGCAACACCTGTCCACCTGCAGAAAAGGTGCTGGGTGAATTGAAAGCGGAGGCGGAGAAAAACAAACAGAACATTTATTTCCTGGAATATCACGTCGACTACTGGAACAGGCTGGGGTGGAAGGATCCGTTCAGCAAAAACCAGTTTACCCTGAGGCAGGAAAATTACTCACGTGTGCTTCCCGGGAAAGAAGTCTATACTCCCCAGCTGGTCATCAATGGCGAAACCGAGCTTACAGGGTCGGATAAAAAAACCGCACAGGACAGGATTCAGAAAGCGCTTGCCAAAAATCCTGTCGCAGCCATCCGGATTGATTCACGGGAAGTGCGAAACGATACGCTGTGGGTCAGTTACAGCATGGGGAAGGCCGATAAGAATGCTTCGGTGAAGATAGCCATCACGGAAGACGGACTGCAAAGCAATGTCCTTCGCGGGGAAAACGAGGGAAAGAAGTTGGTCCACGATGCCGTGGTTCGGATTTTTTACAGTTCAGAATCGGCCGAGTCAAAAGCGACGATCAAGATCGCGCTAAAAGGGTTCGTGCCTAAAAAGGGAATGCAGCTAATCGCCCTGGTGCAACAAAGGCAAAGCATGAAAATTCTAAGCGCCGCGCGGGATGTTTTTTAGTTCGAAGCTACGGCTTTGAATGCCGCCTCCCCGAGCATATAACACAGGACAATAACGAGAGTCACGATATACAAGGCGCCGGCTAAAAGGGTTTTCATGGTGTTTGATTGGACTGGGTTCTACTTGAAAAGTTTTAATTAGTTGCGCAATAATTACCAGGATTTTTGCGCTTTTGCGGCTCTGCGGTAAATTTTATCACCGCAAAAGCGCAAAAACGCAGAGTCTGGAATACCGGTTTATTTATTGATCTTTGCAGAATCTAATTAGCATACAGCATGAAACTTTTTGTAAAGGGCATTGAGCCATCGATTAACGAAGTAGCACTGGAAGCCTATTTTGCCCAATTCGGGGCGGTGGTGAGCACAAAAATTGTTTATGACCGCATTACCTGGGAATCACGCGGCTTTGGATTCGTGGAGTACCTGAAAAAAGAAGATGCGCTGAAAGCCATTGAAAAACTGAATGGCACCGAACTGAAAGGCAAGGTCCTGGCCGTATCGGAAGCGGAAGAAAGAAGAAAATAATATTAACCGGCTAAAAGACGCAGGGCGTTTTTCATATCGGTTTTCGCCAAGACGATGGAAGGTACTTTTTCCATAGGAATACGTTCCTGCGTCATGGTATCCCGTTCACGAATCGTAACCGAGTTATCCTGCAGCGTCTGGTGATCGACGGTGATGCAATACGGCGTTCCGATGGCATCCATCCTGCGGTATCGTTTGCCAATGGTATCTTTTTCCTCGTAGTAGCAAGACTGGTCGAGTTTAATCAGGTCCATTAACTCCCGCGCTTTTTCAGGCAGACCGTCTTTTTTGATGAGCGGCAACACGGCGCATTTTACGGGCGCCAGGAAAGGAGGGATGCGCAATACGACGCGTTCTCCGTCAGGCAGTTTTTCTTCCGCATAGCTTTGGGAAAGAATGGCCAGGAACATCCGGTCCAGTCCGATCGAAGTTTCGACGACGTAAGGAATGTAACTTTCATTTTGTTCGGTGTCGAAATACTGCAGTTTCTTGCCTGAGAATTTTTCGTGGTTTCGCAAGTCGTAATCGGTGCGGGAATGGATCCCTTCCAGTTCTTTAAAGCCAAACGGGAATTCAAATTCAATGTCACAGGCAGCATTCGCATAGTGCGCGGGCTTCAGGTGATCGTGAAACCGGTATTTGCTTTCCGGGAAACCGAAGCCGCTGTGCCATTTCAAACGGGTTTCTTTCCAGCGGTTATACCATTCCATCTCTGTGCCGGGCTTCACAAAAAACTGCATTTCCATTTGTTCGAATTCACGCATCCGGAAAATGAACTGGCGTGCAACGATTTCATTGCGGAAGGCTTTCCCGGTCTGGGCAATGCCGAAGGGAATTTTCATCCGGCCTGTTTTCTGCACGTTCAGGAAATTCACAAAGATGCCCTGTGCCGTTTCAGGACGCAGGTAAATGGTACTGGCTTCTTCGCTCACGGATCCCAGCTGTGTGGAAAACATGAGGTTAAACTGGCGTACATCGGTCCAGTTGCGGCTGCCGGATACGGGACAGACGATTTCCAGGTCGAGGATGATTTGTTTGACTTCGGCCAGGTCATTTTTTTCAAGGGCTCCTTTGAAGCGGGCATTGATGCTGTCAATTTTATTCTGGTAGTCCAGCACACGGGCATTCGTGCTCCGGAACATTTGGGCGTCAAAATTCTCGAAGCGTTTCGCCGCTTTCTCTACTTCCTTTTCAATCTTGCCCTCAATTTTGGCGATGTGATCTTCGATTAAAACGTCGGCGCGGTATCTTTTTTTGGAATCTTTGTTATCAATCAACGGATCGTTAAACGCATCGACGTGGCCGCTGGCTTTCCAGGTAGTGGGGTGCATGAAAATGGCGGCGTCGATTCCTACGATGTTTTCATGAAGCTGCACCATGGCCTTCCACCAGTATTCGCGGATGTTTTTCTTCAGCTCCACGCCGTTCTGGCCGTAATCGTATACGGCGCTCAGGCCGTCGTAAATTTCCGACGACTGGAAAATAAAGCCGTATTCCTTGGCGTGGGAGATGATGTTCTTAAAAAGGTCTTCGTGGGAGGCGCTCATGGGCTGAAATCTTAAAATTTAATGCGAGCGCAAAGCTACAAGAAATATTTCACCGCAGAGACGCGAAAGCGCAGAGACAGGATGTTACTGAAGAACAAACGACTCCATAAATTTGGTCGTGTAGTTTCCTTTGCGGAAGTCGTCGTTGCGCATGAGCTGCTGGTGGAACGGGATGGTGGTCTTCACGCCTTCTACGACAAACTCACTTAAAGCGCGCTCCATCGTATTGATGGCTTCCTCCCGGGTTTGCGCAATGGTAATCAGCTTGGCAATCATGGAGTCGTAGTTGGCGGGGATGGCATAGCCGGCATAGATATGGGAATCTACGCGCAC
>Ga0315910_10002187_pt1 | contig 17381 bp, 15 predicted proteins | sample EdamamesoilMG_FD_204470 | JGI IMG/M metagenome (GOLD analysis project Ga0315910, IMG submission 204470) | Garden soil microbial communities collected in Santa Monica, California, United States - Edamame soil | ecosystem: Environmental > Terrestrial > Soil > Garden | place: USA: California... | reverse complement strand
CGGGAAGCTCGATCAGGTGGCGCAGATGGCAATCAAGGCACTGAAGGAGCGTGGAGAGAGCGCGAGCTCGATCGCGCGGACGCTGGGAGTGACGGATGGCGCGGTGCGCTATCACGTCCGGCGCCAAGCGAGTGGAGCGACGGATGGGCGACGCGGAAAGCCGCACAAGGCCGCGGCGTGGCACGAAGCGATCGCGACCTGGCTTGGCGCGCCGGCGTTGCGCAGGCCACCGTCACCCGCGCCAGGACCGCGCTGGGTATCCCGTCGAAGCGCAGCCGCGCACCTTGGCTGTCGTTGCGCCCGAAGAGGTGCTTCGGCACGTGCGTGCGCGCGCGAAGGCGGGCAAGCCGATGACGCAGGCGGCAGTCCACGGCCTGCGCCTGAGCACCCTGTGCAGCTACCACTTCGGCGGCTGGTATCAGGCGGTCGAGGCGGCAGGGCTCAGGCCACTGGGACAAGCGCGGAGCGCGACCACGCGTCCGGCAGGGCCGCGCCCGCTCACCGAGGCCCTGCTGCGAAGCGACAAGCCCGCGCTCGAGCTCAAACGTCTGACCGCCGTGCCCAGGGAGACGATCCGGTTTCGGCGCGCGAAGCTCGGGATCGTGCGCAGGGAGCGCAGGCGCCGCGAGGACATGATCGGGCCCGTGCGATCGCTGCTCGGCAGGCTGCCGGACTCCGAGGTCGCGCGGAGAGCGGGCCTGAGCCCCTCGACCCTCTTCAAGGCGCGACAGCAGCTCGCCATCCCCGGGCGCCGCTGCCGTCGAAGGCGACCAGCAGCGAGCTGCGCGAGCGGTTGCAGGTGATGTCCAAGGCCGAGCTGCGCAGATTCCTTGCCGGGCTCAAGCCTGCCGACGCAGGACTGCTGCGCCTGCGCTTGTGACTGCCTCAGCTGGGACGTTAAGCCAATTGGCAAGACGGGCATGGCCTAGTGTACGGCTCGGCGCCGGCCGCGCGGACGGACGGCGTGTGGTATCATCGCCCCACGATCCCCGGCGGAAATCCTGGAGCGCTCAACATGAAGCCCTTCTCCTTTCTGGTTCTTCCGATCCTCCTCGTCGGCGCAGAGCGCGCCGCGGCCCAGTGCGGCACCACGACGACCGAGTCTTTCACCAACGGCTCCAACCACGGTTTCTGGAACTGTGGCACTAGCACCGAGGTGATCCTTGCAAGCGGCGGGAGTCCCGGCGCTTACTTGCGCATCGACCAGCTCGTAACGATTACGCCGCAACCGCAGACGCGCTTCGGCGCGGGATCGGTGTTCGAGGGCGACTACCAGGTCAGCGGAGTGACGTCGCTGGGCATCGACTTGCAGACGTTTGCCGTCGATCACCCGATGACATGCCAGCGCCCATTGTCGCTCTTGCTCGACAACGACATGGGCGTGTACGTCTACTTCACAAGCAACGAGCAGGTGCCGTGCGTCGACGGCCGTTGGCACAGCTACACCATTCCAGTGCCGTCGCAGAGCACCACGATACCGCCCGGATGGCAAAAGGACCCATTTACGGCGCTCACGCCCGACCAGGCATGGAATCTGGTGATCCATGACGTCGATCGCGTGCGTTGGTTTTATGGCGATCCGACGACCATTTCCTATCCATTAGCGATGTGGACGATCGGAGTGGACAATCCGCGCATCAGCTACGGCAACGCGCAGACGACGTACTGCACAGCCAAAGTCAATTCGCTCGGTTGCTCGCCTGCGATCGGTTACAGCGGACTTCCGAGCGCGACGCTGCCGACTCCATTCGTGATCCAGGCTTCGCAAGTGCGCAACAACGTGGCCGGGCTGCTCATCTATGGCGTCAGCGGCAAGGCCGGCGGGCCATTCCAAAGCGGCACGCTGTGCATCATGACTCCGATCCGGCGGACGCCGGTCGTCAACTCTGGCGGCAATCCCGCGCCGGTCGACTGCTCGGGCATGTTCTCGATCGACATGAATGCCTTCGCGAGCGGAGCCCTCGGCGGCTCGCCTCTACCCGCGTTGACGATGGTGGGCACGGTGGTTGACTGCCAGTGGTGGGGTCGCGACCCTGGATTCGCCGCGCCGAACAACACGACGCTGTCCAACGGCTTGGAGTACAGCGTGTGCCCGTGATATGGGTGGACTTGCCAACCCCCGTTGACGGTCAGGCCGAACTGGTGCTTCGAAGATAGGTACCTGGCTCGCGGCTTGTCCGTTCCGGAAGCCATGTCCGGTGATCGGAAATGGGATCCTAGCCAAGTTCGCGATCAGGATTGGCACGCGAGGTCGGCGACGTTGCTGCAGTTGGCGCGCCGAGCACGAGGATGGGGTTTTCGGGACGGACAGGCGTAGCTCGGTCGGACGCTTGCTAGGCAGGAACGTCACGTCGAACCGGATAGGCGAGTGAGATCATGGCGTCAGGGTGCGGATTGGTTTTTCGGGAGGGACACGCCACCGAACCATGTCTCCCAGGTCGGCGCCCCATGCTGGTCCCGACGGATCGACTGTCGCCCGTCGAACGGAAGATCTCTGTCACTATGGGTCCTGGATGGGTAAGCTTCTCACTTAGGTTCTGGTATCGAATCAAGACATCGAGGCCATTCGTGCTCCCCCCCAGAAGGCGCAATCCCATGCTGCTGAAACGACTCCTCCCGTTCCGCCATTCCGCGCCGCTGGCGCTCGCGACCGTGATCGCCGCGCTGGCGCAGGGGCAGGTCCCGGCGCCTCAGGCGTGCGATGGAGTCGCGAGGTTAGGGCCGGTGACGGTGCTGCAGGACTGCGACTCCGCATCGACCAAGCAGGAGGCCTGGGACAAGGTGTTCTACTTCAATCCCAACATCCCGCCGTGCGCGAACTGCGAGGATCCGGTGGGCCCGTGCCTCGGTCAGGGCCTGGGCTACACGACGGAACCAGCCATCACCTGCTTCCGGTTGATCAACAATGGGCTCTGGATTTGCTGCGCGTTCTTCGACAACGACGTGAAGTACGAGCAGATCTGCGCGTGTGAGGAACTCTGAGTCTGGGCGGGGCCCGGCCCGCGCCCGCCCGCGGATCGAGTCCGCCGCTCCCGACCTGACGTCCACGCGCTCGAGCGGATGCCTGTCAGCACGATGAAGCGGCGACTGCTGGCTGTGCTCGGGTGCGCCGTCGCGATCCTCGCTCTCGGCCTGGGCATCCGGGAACTGGGTGGGCTCGACGCCGACAGCAGCGCGGCCACACTCACGGTGCGCCCGCTGCGCGTGCTCGACGAACAGGGTGCGGCGGTCCCCGGCGCGAGCGTGCTCGGCTGGCGCGACGACGGGTTCTCTGTACTCGCCCAGACTCAGGCGGACGGCACGGCGAGCTTCGCCGCGCCCGACCCCCGCGCGCCGCCTGCCGGCCTGCTCGTGGTCGCGCACGGCTTCGCGCCGCGGCTGGTCTGGGCCGAGTTCGCGAAGTCCAGCGAGCCGGCCGACGTCGTGCTCTCCCCCGGGGCAGCGCTCACGGTCCAGGTCACGGAGTCGAGCGGCGCTCCCCTCTCCGGTGCCGTCGTCCGCCTGTGCGTTCCGGGAACCGAGTTGGCGGATCGGTCCAGCCGGGCCGGTCAGCCGATCCGCGAACTCCGGCGCATGATCGACCCGGCCACTCGACGGCCATACACGCTGGAGGACGGCGTAGGCCTGCGCGAGTGGTCGGCCGTCGCCGACGAGCGCGGCGTCGCGCGCTTCGTCGACCTGCCCAGCGGCGTCGTCGCCCACGCGAACGTCGCAGACGCGAGTGGAGCACGGGGCGACCGCCCCGTGAGCCTCGACGCGCTGACCGAGATCCAGTGGGTCCTCCCCGAACGCGTGAGCGTCCGAGGACGAGTGCTCGACCGCGAGGGTCGCCCCGTGGCCGAGCGCACGGTTTGGTGCGACCCCGCTCGCGAGGAGTCGCGGGCACGCTACTTCTCTGCCTCCCAGCGACCGCAGCTCACGGCCAAGACCGACGCCCGAGGACTCTTCGAACTGCCGGACGTCCCCGCGGGCATGTACCACATCGGGCCAGGTCCCTCGACGCGCGAGGAGCACGCCGACGTCCCCCCCGTGGGCCAGCCGGTGGTCGTCAACGCCGAACTCGCTGACGCGACGGTCGAACTGACCGTGGATCGCGGTCTCTTTGTCCACGGGGTGGTCGTGAACGAGGCGGGCGAACCGCTCCCCGAAGCGCGTCTGGCGCTGGCGGCCTTGGATGCGGGTGGACTGGTCCACAGCACCGTCGCCGAGGACGGCAGCTTCCGCGCCGGCCCGTTGAGCGCCGGCGAGTACGAACTGCGCGCCACGCTCGCCAAGTGCCCCTGCGCGGGCGACCCCGTGCGAGCACGCGCGGGTGAATTCGGCGTGTTGCTCACGGTGCGTCCAGCCGTCAGCCTCCGGTTGCTCGCCCAAGACGAACAGGGCGCGGGAATCGAGGTGGCCGAGGTGCTGATCGACTCGCCCACCGTCGGCCTGATGTTCGCGCAGGCCGCACGAGGCAATCGCGGGGAAGTGCGCTTCGACCAGGTGGCCTCGGGCCCGCTCACCGTGACGGTGAGGACGACCGATGGCCGTATTGGCGTGCGCAGCGGCTTCGACGCCTCGCTCGTGAAGGACGAAGCCCTGCGCATCGTGGTCGGTCGCGCCGCGAAGCTGCGGGTGACCAACGGTTCCCGGCTGGAGTCGATCGAGGCGCTGGTTCGCAACCAGGACCGCGCCATCGTCGGCGTCGTGAAGCTTCGCCCGGGCAAGAGTTCGGAGATCGAAGTTCCGCCCGGCGCCCTGTCCGTCGAGCAGGAGCATGTGGGGCGCCTGGTCGCTGCCGTCGCGGTCGAAGCTTCGCTCGCTGGGGAAGTCGCCGTGGAACTCCCTCCACGAAACTAACCGCGGTGCCTCCCGAGAACCCCGTCCTGCCACCTGGGATGCGTGACGACGACCACGTGGGCAGACCCCTACACACTTCGCTGAAGTCCGCCAGGCATGCGCTCCGATGCCCGGCGCATGGTCTTCGTCACCGTCAGACTGAACGTGCGTCCGCCAGCGTGCAGTTCGCCGAACGCGTACTTGGCGACGCCACCATCTCGCAACGGGAGGCAGCTCGGCGGGTTGCACCACAGCTATCGCAGAGCGGCCTGACGCCGCAGGCGTAGAGAACGACCGTGGATTCCTGCGCGGAGCCCGCAGCCAGTCGTCGCCTCCTGCCCTGAAACGCGCGATTCGGGAGGTACGGGCGTGGTGTTCACAGAGTCCCTTCTGGTTTGACGGCTTGGACTGGCAGCCCGTTTCGGGCCCGACGCCCCAAATGTCGCTTGCTGCCAGGGCAGAATGTGCATTGGGAACGAACGCTCAGGCAGGTCTTGCCGGCTGTGTACTTCTCAGCTCCTCGATCCCTGGGATGTGTCGGAGCACAATACCCCGCACCCACATTCTCTCTATCTGGGTGGAGTATCCGCTTGTTGCGCGCTGAGGCGGTAGAAACACTCTAGGCGCAAGTTCGCCGCGGGCCTGCAACTCATCCATCGCATTTACATCAGCGAGGCCAGGCGTCACCACCTCCGTTCGCACTTGCCTCCTGCCGGAAAGGACTACGATCACGGCATCGCCACCGGAGGCCCTTGCCCCGCGCTCCATCGCCTCAAAAACGCGATGGTCGCGGGCATCAGCGTGCAATTCAACGGTTAACGCACCGATGATCGCGTAATCCTTTGTTCCGCATTTCTGCATCAACGCCAGCGCCCACGCTTCGGGTAGTGGCAATAGCTCAGGTTCTGAGATTCGACCCGATAAGAACTCGACAAGACGGTCGTCGCTGGCGTCCGCTCTATTGTCAATCACGAGAACATGATCAACACGGCCGTAATCGACACGAGTGAATGAATGGTAGTGCTGCTCAATGGTCCTGCATGAGCCGATGGCCATCGCCGCAATCGCGGCGCAGCACACACTGGCGCATGTCCCTCGACTCGGCCACTGCAGTCTGCGAGCCGGGCTTATCATGTCACACCACATGTCCGCGCCAACAATTCGGCCCCTTGAAGTTCACCGAAATCCCCATTGCCAAATCGCCAACTGCGGCGGTACGCCAAAATCGCACGCGGCAATCGAGCTTGACGATAGCTCATTTCGATTCGGCATCGATTTCGTATTCGCAACGCATTTGCCATGACACTTGGCACTCAAATAGAATCTCGGCGCACGCCGGCAAAGGGCTTGGCTCGCCTGGTATCACTATATCGCTCCGCATCGTCATCTCACTGGTCCAGACTACGCCAAGGGACTCTAGCCGATTCGACCTTCCGTCCCATATCGCCGTACCCAGCACCTTTCCTTTTTCACTCAACTCTCGGCCCTTGCCGCGCCTTCCTTCCACATAGTCAATCGCCGTGCCGACGGTAAGTTCACCTTCAATTGCGACCCTGACTTGGTGTGGGGCATCCTCTGGCTTTCGGGCCGCGATGCGGGCCTCCAGCTTCCCTGCAAGTGCACTCCAGTAGGCAGTCCGCTGACGAGACTCGAATTGGGCCGCTTCCGACTCTTCGCCAAGATGCGCTCTGAACAAGTCTCCGCCCGGAGTCAGGACCAGATCACGGAACTCACTCACGGCTATGGGCCACGATTCCTCGCCGGCGGTCGCATTGAGGGGAGAGAAGAACGACGCGGAGAAGCCAGGCACCACTACTTCATCAAGCGGGGGAATGGCGCCATCCACGGGAGGAGGGTCGAGAGCGATGTTGAACCCACGTCCGTCGGCTGACTTTACGAACACGACCTTCCGGCCTTCAAGAAACGACCGAGCCTCCGACTCAATCACGTCTTCTTTGGAGAATGAGGGCGGCCTATGCACCTCTTGTCCATTTTGCCTTGCCCGAATAAAACTCCGCTCCACGCTGCGGACATTTCCGCCGGACACGTCTAGGAACCTGTCGATGTATTCAACCTCGGACGTATCGAGAAGCTCGAGGGTTAGCAGGTCATCGCTAAGGGTCCGGTCTCCCGCAATCACCTTCGACGCCTTGGGTTTCATGCTGCCTTTTCGGGAGGAATAGACATGCACCACGGTGCCCTCTCGATGTTCACACGGATGCTGTCCGTGCGCGACCGCCGATGCAACGAGCACTGCCGAGGCCATTAGAAGACTTGTGGTGTTCACGAAATGACTTCCGGTTTGAAGGCCCGGACGGGCAGTCCGCCTCGTGTACGTTGCACCAAGCCGTGTCGTTCGAGCGCAGCAAGCGGTTGACCTCGCAGGTGCCTGGCGATCGAGAGGGCTCGCATGATGGCTGCCAGCATAGCGCGGCTACTGGGCGCAGGGCTGCCATTCTCGGGCGGGCGTCGCGGGCACGATCGGCGGTCGCGTAGGCTCGCCTCGCCCGGTCGGACGTGCTCCGTCCGTTGCGTGGGGGTTTCGGGACGGACGAGAGTCATGCCTCGGATGCGGGGACGATGATCAGTCCAGTTGAGGGCTCGCCGAAACTCACGCAGGCCCCTCGAGTCGCGGCACGGTAGGCCACAACGGCGCAGAGAGCGGCATCTACCAGATCGATGTTGGTCAGTCGATGGGTCTCGATACTCGATCCGCGCGGTGGCTGCCGTGGCCTTCGGGGCGCTTGCGGGGCTTGAGGAGGTGTCGGGCCCCGAATGAACTCAACGAGAACGAGTAGGATTCGGCGATGAGCCGATTCGCAGTAGCGACTTTCGCCGCGGTCTGCCTCGCAGGGTGCTCTGACAACTCGGGCGGTGCTGAGCCCGTGGGCTGGGTGGAGGTGCATATCGCCAAGGAGAAGTCGCTCACCCCAGAACTCACCATCGAGTTCGAGGGCACCCGGTTTGCTCTTCAGCAGCCCGGTCTTCGCGTCGCGGTCGCTTCACTGCGCGATCGGACCGACGACATGGGCCAGCCCGAGATCGATGTCACACTGGCCGAACCCGACGCTCAGCTCTTCGCTGACTGGACAGCAGCGCACGTCGATGAACTCATGGCGGTGTGCGCGCGAGGCCAGGTGTTCTCGATCGGGATAATCAATGGACGCTTGCCTGGCGCGTTCTGCATCCCGCTTCATGGCGCTGAGCCTGCCCGCGTTGAAGCCGTCAAGGCCGCGATCGCGACGGATCGTTGATCGCGGAGCCAGCCTCGCTCGCGGCGGACGGGGCGATCAAGGCCGAGGGCAAGGGCCGGGGGACGGTGTACGTGGCGGCGGCGAAGAGGGCGGTGGCGGCGGCGGGCTAGAGGCCCTTCAGCGCACCAGTGAGCGTGCTCGCACACGCTGAGACAACTAGCAGAATCCCAGAAAGCCCCATCAGAACATCCCCCATCTTTGACCTGACGCGGAATCTCGTGTCAGCCAGCAGATGGTCGGCCTTCTCGTCGGAATGCGTCGCCTGCCAGACGACGAACAAGCCGAGGATCACCTGCAAAATGCTCCTCGTTGCCCCAGGACCGGGCACACCAACACTGGTCAGCACGATCCAAGCGGAGACAAGTACCACGGTCAGGAGCACTCGGGTGTTGGACACGCCACCATCCTAGCCTCGACAGCCTACGCGCGCCGAGGGCGCTGATCGGCGCCAGCGGCGAGCTAGTAGGCGCATGTGCCTAGGGGCGTGCGATTCGACCGGGGTTGAGCCTACGCTGGTCTGCGGCTGTCTCTAACCGCCGCTTCGATCTGTGGCCGTGCGTCACCGGGTCGCATCTCGAGCCACTTGCCGTCGGATAGGCGTTCAAACGATCCCCACCGAGGACTCGCCGTGTCCCGCCCCAGCTTGCGTACGGGCGAGATCCAGTCGTGCTGGCAATCGGGCAGGGGATCATCGACGAGGATCCAAGCGTCGCTGCGCACACCGAGTGCTTCGGCGCATTCGCTCTCCGCTTCCTGCACGGTGGCGAACCAGTGGTCCTCGCTCGAAGACCCGTCCTCGTCTGACTTGCAGAAGAACAGGTAGACCCCATCCGCAGACTCGTAGAGGATCACCCAGCGCACGTCGGCGCGATATTTCTCCACTCGGGCGACCTTGCGCATGCCCTCTTCTCGGCAAGTACTTGGACCGGACCTGCGCAGTACTGTAGCGCGTGGTCCGGCTAGGGACGGGGCACGTTCTACCTGGCGGCGGGGAGGAGGGCGGCGGCGGCGGCGAACCGCCCGTCATCGAGGGGATCCGGAACGGCCTCAGCGCTTCCGCGTCTGAAGGTAGCGCTCGAGTGAGATCTGTGGGAACACCCGCTCCTCGATCGAGCCCAGCAACTCCCCGGTCTTGCCCGAGAGGATCCGCACGGAGCCGTCCTCGCCGAATTGCGGGGGGCCGAACCCGTGGAGGTGCATCACGAAGCCGACGAGGATCTCGCGCACGCCGTCGCCATTGAGGTCGCAAGTCGCATCCATGGTGCTCGGGGAGGCGTCGACCGTACGCTCCGCACGCCACAGCTTGGTCCCGTCGCTTCCCGAGTAGCAGGTCAAGCTCTGGTCGGAAAAGTCGATCGCCGCCGTTAGCACATCGTCGGCGCCGTCCTGATTCAGATCGCCCGGGGAATGCAGCTCGCGGCGCGCATTGTCCGGGTTGCGGGTGTCGTGTGCCTTCGGGAGGGTCTGCACTGGAAACGTCCGCAGGTTCTCGTACGACGCTCCCGTGTACACCAACAAGCGTGTCTTCTCGATTTCCAAATCGATCAGCGTGACCACGAGATCGCGCGATCCGTCCGCATCGACGTCGGCGGAGATCACCTGGAAGGTCTGGGGGTAATCCTCGTAAGCCGCCGGCAAGCGCAGGCGTCGTAGCTCGCTCCCGTCGCGGCCGGAGCGAACCACGAGCTCGGTGTCGCCCTCATTCGCGTGGACCATCCAATCGCGCGCACCGTCGCGGTCCACGTCGACCTCGAGAAGGCGGCAGCCTCCGTTGGAGAATGTCTCGAGCGCCTTGCCCGTCCGGCCCGAGTAGGTTCTCCCGGCGACGATCTCGCGTACGCCATCGCCGTCGAGATCATTCTGAATCCCTTGGATCGCGACACCGGGCAACGGGAGTTTGCACTCCCCCGTGGCGGGGTCGTACACGCCAAATCGGTCGATGCCGAGCCAAGCAGATTTCGCATCGGGATCGAGCTTCAGTGCATGGACGCGTTGCCCGAACCAGCCGCCGTCCTCCGGGCCCCACAGGATGCGACGCAGGCGCAGGCTCTCGACGCCCACGATCAAGACTGCACCCGTGCGACCCCGCTCGGACCAGGCGAGCGGAGCCCCGATCGCGACCTCGTCCTCACCGTCGCCGTCGATGTCGCCGAGCTCGGCCACGGAGAGCCCGAACAGCGTGGCCTTCGGATCGGAGGTTTCGCGCACCTTCAAGTCGGTGGAGGATATGTCGAGCTGTTCCACGGCATGGATGCCGTTCTTCGCCACCTCTGCCTGCAAGTCCTCGCGCGAACGGAAGGAGAGCCCGGGGAAGGTGAGCTCCGTGCTCGCGCCGAGATCCTTGCCGGTCTTTCCGGAGAGCAGTGTCACCTTGGAGATGCGCTCGATCGTGCTGTAGTGGTTCGGCTGGTCCGGGCAGCCGCACAGGAGATCGGGCACGCCGTCCCCGTCCACGTCGCGGACCTCCTCGATCGTGGCGACGCCCCAGGAGGTCATGAGGCGCGCACTCCAGACCTTCGCACCGTCCGATCCCGAGTAACAGCTGACCCCGCCGAAGTCGTGGAGCACCAGCACCTCGTCGATCCCATCGCCGTTTGCATCGGGCCCAGCTGCCAGCACCTCGTCGTCGAAGTCGAACCGCCTCGGCACCTCCCCTTCGCGAGAGGACCACGTCAACGAACGGTGGACCTTCAGCGCTTCTCCGTGGAAGAGCACGGCTTCGCTGGCCCCGCTGGCATCGAGCGGCCAGTGCAGCGCCACGTCACTCGAGGGATCCCCGTCCAGGTCGAGAGCGGCGACCTCGAGCCTCCAGACTCCCACGGGTCGCACGCTCGGGGTCGGCAGCGCCGCGAGCGTCTTTCCGTCGTCACCCGAGACGACTTCCACCTCGGAGCGGCCCGGGCGCGGCTCGCGCAGGAAATCGAGCGCCCCGTCGCCGTCGAAATCGAGCTCGAGGAGCTTCGCGTGGAACGCGAAGGTGCGCGCGGCGATCGGGTCGCCGCTCGCGCCCGACAGGGTCTCTGTGCGCCATCCTTCGGCTCGCAAGCTCTCCACCACCAATTCGCGGAGGCCGTCGCCGTCCGCATCGTGCTGCGTGCCGAGCACGTGGAAGACCCCGGGCAGCTCGCGGACCGTTTTTCCAGTCACCGGGTCCACCAGCGCCGCACTGCGCGGCGCGGCCAAGTCGCCGAGGCCGTAGAACCATTCGCGCCGCGAGCCGCTGACCGCGAGAAGCGGCGACTTGGCCTGCGGTTCCAAGCGGACCGCGAGCAATTCCTCGCCGAACGTGCTGCCGTGCCGCGGGCCGTCGATCCTGCGAACGAGCTTCCAGCTCGGAATGGACACCACCAGGATGGAGCCGGGGCGACCGACCTGGTTCCAAGCATGCGGCGCGCCGATGGCCACCTCCTCCTCGCCGTCTCCGTCGAGATCCCCGAGGCGCGCAAGCGCCACACCGAAGCGCGTCCCGGATTTCATGAGCTCCGCGAGCCGGCTCTGGTTCAACTCCTCTAGCGTGGTCTGCGCCCACAACCTCGATGGGGAGAGGAGCAGCGACAACGTGGCGAGAGCGAGGGCCCGGCGGTGGAAGTGGGGCATGGTGGAATCGGGTGCTCCTGGACAGCGGGGAAAGCGGGACACGTACCGGTGAACTTATCCGCTGTCCTCGGAACGCCACGCGCTCACGTGGTCTGGCCTGGATGGGCGGCGTACGACCTCACCCAACGCTCGCGCCGTGTGGCGCTGCGCACCGAAGGGCAGCGGAGAGGGACGCGGTACTTCGTGGGGGTGTAGCGTCGGTACACTCCTAGAGTTCACACGGCCAACGTGTCGCCGTTCACAGCCTTGACTAAGAACGCGCCGTCCAAATCAAAAGGAGTGCAAGCCGATGTTCCTAGACTCCGTCTTCCAGCTTTCGCCCGCCCTAGGGATCGCGGTCATCATGATCGGCCTGTACTTCCTGGTGTCATTCCGATATCGCGGTCCCGCCCCCGAGGAGGTCTTGGTTCGACGCGTACAATTCGTTCTTTGTCTCGCGGGCGGCATCTTTCTGCACGTCTCGTTTCTCCTGCCGAGCACCCCCTCGCTTTCGACGTTTGGGTGTCCAGACAGCGTTTTCGACGTGGACAGTCCCGAGAAAGTGCTGAGTTACCTCCAGGCGTACAATCGAGAGCTGGTGCGCACGGTGAACGCCGTGGACTGGACCTTTAGGTCGATTGCTATCATCGTCGTTGGCGGCCTGTTGGCGGCCCTGCACGAGTACCGTACTCGACTAGCCATGCTTTCGAGACCGACGGTGGCGCGTGAAGAGGGCTAGGACTAGCGGCTCGCCCGCTTTCCGGCATGAACCACATCCATGTGGAGATGTGCGGTCTATGACGCGGGCTGATCGACGCGGCCTGGTGCGCACTGAGGGGCAGCGACGCGGGATGCGGTACTTCGTGGAGGTGTGATTGTCGGCTCGCGCCTGCTCGTCCGCTACTCGGCTACGTCAAAGCGGAAGGGAACTGCGGGACACCCCACAAAGCAGCATGAATCGCCGGGGCGCGGCCCCCATCCCCCTTCGGGGTGCTGCCGTGACGGCATGATCAGGGGATTGAAAGTCCTATCCGTTTCTTCATCCCGTCAAGCCACCGCAGAGAATCTGCAAGTCCAGGTGACCTGAGCTGCGCGCCTCACTTCTGCCGCAAGACAGGAACGCCCGCCTCAAATTCGATTGTGCCCGCGTCAGTCGTTTCTCCGGCGCGCAAGACGATGCGCTCGGTGAGTGCGACATATGGCCCGGCTTCGCGGCAACGCGAGACTTTGATCTCGTACACGCCCGCAGGGAACTCGGCGTACTCGAAGCTTCCGTCGTCCTGCACCCCAAACGACACATTGGGCGGCGTCCCGCTTCCGCTCCAATCCGTGCGGTACACGCTCAAGCAGAACTCGCGGGCCTCACTGCCCGCCGGGGCGCGCAGGCGCACGCGCAGGACGGCGGCACGCTCTAGGGCGATCCTGCGTTCTCGGCTCCCGCCGCGCACGCCATCAAGGTTCGATGTGGCGAAGCCTGCAGCACGGAGACTGAGCCAACCGGTTTCGCCCACTTCCATGCCGCGCGCGAGGAAGACTCCCTGCGCGTCGGTTTGGGCGCCAAACCCGCTGCTCGGCCCTGCACCGAACGATTCGTACCAGCGCACGTCGGCGTTCGCGACCGGGGCACCGTGTTCGTCGACGACTGTCCCAGAGATCGCTCCGCGCTCGCCGCGCAGGTCGAAGGCACTCACAAACCAGGGCGGCTGGAGCCAAAGCACGCCGGCAGCGAGCGCGGCGAACACGGTGAGGGCGATGAGAAGACTACGAACTGGGTTCAGCGCGGTTCCGAGCGGCTTCATGGCGTTCGACCTCGTGGATCCGGCGCAGCGTTGGCAAGTGCGGCCGTCACGGATCTTGTCCTTCTGCCCTCCACACTAAACTCAGGGATGCGGGCTGCCTCAGCTACGTTGGCAAGGCGGGCTGCCGACAATACGCCCTTCACGCCGATCGCGCAGGCAGACCCGAACCTGCGGCTTTCCTGACCGCCATCTATCTGACACCGCCTCAACTTCGCCGCGTAAAGCGGAACGGGCAGCCGGGCGGGTAGCATGTCCGCGAACCATGCCCCCGTCGGACTCAGCCCCGCGTCGCGCCCTCGGGCCTTGCTTGTTGGCGACGCTCGTGCTCTGCGCGCTGGCGGCCGTGTCGGCTCGGAATCGACCTGCCGCGCGTCCGCTCACTGCGGCTGCAGCAGAATTCTCCGCAGCCCGCGCCCAGCAAGTCATCGCGACGATCGCGCGCGCGCCGCACCCAGCCGAGTCCGACGAATTGGCGCGCGTGCGGGAGTTGCTGCTCAAAGAGTTGCGCGCCAGCGGATTTGCTCCCCAGGAGCAGCGCGGCGAAGTCTACGACACACAATTGACGAACGTCTTGGCGTTGATTCCCGGCAGCGCGCCGACCGGCACCCTGCTGTGTTTGGCGCACTACGATTCCGTGCAGAGTTCTCCTGGCGCGGCGGACGATTCCATCGGCGTCGCCTGTTGGCTGGAAGTCTTCCGTGCGCTGGCCGCGCGCGGCTGGAAACCGCGCAACGATGTGCTCTTGCTGCTCAGCGACGGTGAGGAACTCGGCATGTTCGGGGCGCGGCTCTTTCGCGAGCGACATCCGCAAATGGGCGCTGTGATGTGTGTGATCAACCTGGAGGCGATCGGCAACGGTGGACCCGCGGTCCTGTTCGAGCTTGGAGCGCAGAACGGCAAGTGTGTGGAGGCATTTGCGCGCAGCGTCAGCGCGCCCACCGGCACGTCGCTGGGTGATGCGGTCTACCGGCGCATGCCCAACAACACCGATCTCACGGTGTTCCTTGAGCGCGGCGTCGCCGGCTTCAACTTGGCGATCACTTCAGGAAGCTGCGCCTACCACGCGCCGCACGACACGCCGGAGAACCTCGATCCCGTGAGCGTGCAGCACATGGGCGAATGCGCGCTGTCGCTGACTGAGGAAATGGGCATTGCCGACTTGCGCGCGATGCAGGCGGCGGATGTGACTTTCTTTGATCTGCTCGGATACGGATTCGTGCGTTACTCGCGTGCGTGGGATGCGCCGCTCGCCCTGCTCGGTTGCGCACTGGCGATCGGGCTGTGTTTTCGAGAGCGTGTGTCCGCGCTCGATGTCACTTGGCAGTTGCTGCGCCACGCCGTCGATGTGGCGCTGCTTGCCGCGACTGTAGGAGCGTGCTGGTGGATTCTCGATGCGCTCATGGCCTGGTTCATTCCGCCGCCGCAGTGGATCGCCGGAAATACAACAAGCGGCGCGCTGCTCTTTGCGGGCGCGCTGGGATTTGCAGTGGCTTTCGAGCTCTGGCGCGCTCGCGCGAGTGTGCCGCACAAGCCTGCGCGCGCCGCGGTGATCCTGCTCGTGTGGGCAGGTACTTCACTGGCATCGCTGCGCTGGTTGCCAGGATCAAGCTTTGTATTCAGTTGGCCGTTGATTCTTGCGGCGCTGGGGGCGTGGGCCGCAACCAAGACTGTCTCTTCGAGGACGTTCGAGCTGCTGCACGCACTTTGTTTCGCAGCCGCGCTACTGCTCGGCCTTCCGATCTTGTATCTGCTCTTGCAGTTGTTCCAACGCGAGCCCTTGAGCGCTGTCGTCTTGATTGCTGCAACCCTCGCCACTGCGTCGGGACTATTCTCCCTTTCGTTCCAGCGCATAGCGCGCGATGTGCCCTGGGCTTCCAAAGCGATGCTGCTCGCCGGCGTGCTTGCGCTCTTGACTTCAACCTTCGTTGCGCGCGTACTCGAGTGGCGTCAAGGCGCTCTTCTGCCTTGAAAGCCGCGGCGCTCGCCAGGATTTCGACCTTTCCCGACCGGAGGTTTCATGGGCCGCATCCTGCTCTCGCTCGTCATCGGAATCCTATTGTGCGCTGTCGGCGCGCGTGTTCTCGCGCCGAGCCCGCAGCATGCGCTGCCTGCTGCGACGGAGTTGCCCGCAGCGGAGGTGCTCGCGCCCATGACGGTTGAGCCTGCGCTCGTCGAACCGGAGCATGCGGTTGCAGGTCCGCCGCGCGCGAGCGTCACGGCGGAGACGGAAGTGCTCATCAGCGATGCGCTGCGTCGCTACGCACAAGCGGACGTGCGCAAGAGCTGGAAGGACGTGCGCAGCGACGAAATTCCGGACGAGGATCTCGTCGAAGGCATGCAGACGAACGAGAGGATCGTGCTTGAGAGCCCGCAAGGCATCGGGGCCTCGCTCGCCGTAAGGCGCACGAAGGTCGAAGAAGCGCTGGCTGAAGCAAGGACCGGCGGAGTGTTCTCGCTCTTGGTGCTCGACATGGGCTGAATTGCTCATGCGAGTCTTCTTCATCGACGTGCTCGAGTGTCCCCACTGCGGAGCACGGCGCAAGCGGATCGCCCCGCGCCCAGTTTCCTCGAGCGCCAGGCGCGCGAGCGGGGCCCCGTCGGCGCGCGCTCGGTGAGCTTCGTGCCGCACTCTGAAAGCCGGGCGAGCAGGTCACACACGCCCCCCCCCCCAACCTCCGCCCCCGTTGACCGGCATCTATCTGCCACCGCCAGCGCCGCGCCCCGCCGTGCTAACGACGCCCATCCCTCCGTTGCGCGCATCGGACGGCGCCAGCGATCTCCACGCGCACTCCGTCCTGCGAGGATCGCGGCGGGAAGGGCCAGCATGGGAGGTCTCCTGGTTGGGGGAGCGACCCGTGCCTCCCGAAACACCCGTCCTGCCCCCTGGGATGCGCGACGACGACCACATGGGCAGATGCTACACCGCCTTGCAGTCGCGCCTTCGAACGAGCGTTGCTCGCCGCCGAGCAAGCGAGGCTGCCGACACCACGCCCTTCACGCCGATCGCGCAGGCACCCCGAACCTGCGGCCCTTCTGACCGCCATCTATCTGACACCGCCTCAACTTCGCCGCGCAAAGCAGAACGGCCATCCGTCATAACTCGCGTACACAGCGCAGTTTGCCTGCCTCGCGGGTCACGATTCACTTTGCTGCGACGCGGGCCGGCTGGTAGGCCGTGAGCCGGGAACCCTTGCGGCCCCGGCGGCCTCGATCATATCCAACAGGTCGAACACGGTCAGCGGACGCTCCGACCATGACCGTGTTGCGCGTGGCCTTCGACTCCGGAGCCGAGGCTGGACGCAAGGCACGCTAATCTGGCGACATGAGCAAGACAGCCAAGCTGGCCCTGGTCTTTCTGGTCGTCGCGTTCCTTCTTTGCCTCCTCTACCTCGCGTGGGAGACCTTCACGCCCGGATCGACCGCTGTTCCGACACCGGCTCCCGGCTCAAAGTGAACCATGACCGCCTCGCGGGTCATGGTTCACTTTGGGCTAGGCGGTTCAAGGCGCGCGATCAGGACGAACGTAGGGAACCAGAGCAAGCTGGTCGTGCTGTTGTAGGGCAGAACAAGCGACAGTGCGTAACAGGCGACCGCCAGCCAGACGCCGACTTGCCATCGCGTACGACTTCCCATGCCGCTAGCCTAGCGCGCCCTGCGCGCGGCCTCCGCCCCCGCTGACCGCCATCTATCTGCCACTGCCTGCGAAGCACGCATCGACGCACGGCGGCCAGACGTCATAATTCCCGTGTTCAGCGCGACTTGCGAACGCCTACTCTGGAGCAGTGCTCGATAGAGCGCAACCTGGCCAAGGTTGATGTCGAGGGTTCAAGTCCCTTCGCCCGCTCCAACTTCGCACAGCGCCTCGGCAGCCCTCTTTGGGGTCGCCGGGGCGCTTGCTTTTTCAAGGCCATCCAGGGGCGTTTGGAGCGGT
>Ga0315910_10002186_pt1 | contig 17382 bp, 11 predicted proteins | sample EdamamesoilMG_FD_204470 | JGI IMG/M metagenome (GOLD analysis project Ga0315910, IMG submission 204470) | Garden soil microbial communities collected in Santa Monica, California, United States - Edamame soil | ecosystem: Environmental > Terrestrial > Soil > Garden | place: USA: California... | reverse complement strand
GCAGCCGCCGCCCCGTCGTCGAGCGAGCCGGTGCACTTCGCCGAGAGCCTGAACCGCAATCCGCTCGCCCTCAAGGACATCGACTTCCGCCGCGGTGCCGATGGCGCCGGCCGCGTGGTCGTCGACCTGGCGAACAACCAGGTCGGCGTCGACATCCGCCAGCAGGGCCAGAGCCTGGTCGTCGAGTTCCTGCGCTCGACGCTGCCCGAGAACCTGCGCAAGCGCTTCGACGTGACCGACTTCGGCACGCCGGTGCAGAGCATCACCACCGCCCAGGTGGGTGATCGCGTGCGCATGACGATCGACCCGCGCGGCGCCTGGGAGCACAGCGCCTACCAGAGCGACAACCAGTTCGTGCTCGAGGTGCGCCCGCAGAAGGTCGACCCGAACAAGCTGACGCAAGGCCCGGGCTACGCCGGCGAGAAGCTGTCGCTGAACTTCCAGAACATCGAAGTGCGCGCGCTGCTCCAGGTGATCGCCGACTTCACCAACTTCAACGTCGTCACCAGCGACACCGTGACCGGCAACGTCACGCTGCGCCTGAAGGACGTGCCCTGGGACCAGGCGCTCGACATCATCCTGCAGGCCAAGGGCCTGGGCCTGCGCAAGTCGGGCAACGTGATCTGGATCGCGCCCAAGGATGAACTCGCGACCAAGGAGAAGGTCGACCTCGAGTCGAAGGCGCAGATCTCCGCCCTCGAGCCGGTGCGCACCCAATCGTTCCAGCTCAACTACGCCAAGGCGGCCGACGTCGCCAACGGCCTGACCGGCAGCAACACCGGCCAGGGCGGCGGTGCGTCGCGCATCCTCTCGCCGCGCGGTACGGTGATCTACGAGGCCCGGACCAACCAACTCTTCGTCAGCGACATCCCTTCCAAGCTGGAAGAGGTGCAGGCGATGATCACCAAGATCGACGTGCCGGTGCGCCAGGTGCTGATCGAGGCCCGCATCGTCATCGCCGACGACCGCTTCGGCCGCTCGCTCGGCGTGCGCCTGGGCGCCGCCGACCTTCGGACGGTGCGCGGCGGCATCTCGGGCGTCGGCGGCGACACCCGCGTCACCGTGGGCGGCAACCTGACTTCGGTGGCCGGCCAGAGCGGCCAGACGCAGACCGTGCCGTTCGCCGACACGAACTTCGTCAGCCTGCCGGCGATCGGCCAGGGCGGCTACGACCCGGCGACGGTTGCGCTGTCGCTGTTCGGTGCAGCCTCGAACCGCTTCCTGAACCTGGAGATCTCGGCGCTCGAGGCCGACGGCAAGGGCAAGGTCGTCTCCAGCCCGCGTGTCGTCACCGCCGACCAGCAGAAGGCGCTGATCGAGCAGGGCGAGGAACTGCCCTACCAGGTCGCCACCTCCAGCGGCGCCACCTCGCTGCAGTTCCGCAAGGCCAACCTGAAGCTCGAGGTCACGCCGCAGATCACGCCCGAGGGCAACGTGATCCTCGACGTCGACGTCAACAAGGACAGCGTCGGCCGCGCGACGGCGGCGGGCTTCGCGATCGACACCAAGCACGTCAAGACGATGGTGCTGGTCGAGAACGGCGGCACCGTGGTGATCGGCGGCATCTTCGAGCAGACCGATCGCGACGAGACGACCAAGGTCCCGTTCCTCGGCGACATTCCCTACGTCGGCAACCTGTTCAAGACGCGGACGCGGAGTTCCGCCAAGACCGAGTTGTTGATCTTCCTCACCCCGCGCGTGGTGACCGAACGAACCGTGGCACGTTGAGCCTCCCGTCCTACAGGTGCTGAAGATGAAAAGAATCCCGTTCAAGGCCCTCGTTGCCGCGATCGCTTGTACCACCCTGCTGGCGTCCTGCGGAGGTGGCGACGACGACGACGCCGGTTCGATCACGCCGTTCGGCATCGTGCCGGACTCGATCGATGTCACCGGTCCCGATGAGACCGCGTGCGGTGCCGGTTTCGGAGGGGATGTCCTGGTCTCGGGCGGCGCCGCGCCGTACCGCGTCGTCAACCTGATCCCCGGCTACGTCTCCGTCGACAGGACGACCGTCGACGATCGCAACAAGACCTTCGCCGTCACGTTCTCGGGCGCCTGCTTCGAGGAAGGCCAGATCGTCATCATCGACTCGATGGACCGCCAGGTCACGCTGTCGCTGTCGAACGCCGAAGGCGAAGAAGAGTAGGCCACGGACCGGACCGGGTAAGCTTCGGGTCCCCGGTCCACCTCCGCCCCGCCCCCGGCGGGCCGGTCGCGCGTGTTGTCCAGCCCAACGATCTCCCTGGTCGGCATGCCCGGCGGGGGCAAGTCCACCGTCGGCCGTCACCTGGCGCGCCAGCTCGGCGTGCCCTTCGTCGACGCCGATGCGGAGACCGAGCAGCGCATCGGCTGCCCGATCCGGGTGTACTTCGAACGCGAGGGCGAGGCGCGTTTCCGCGACGTCGAGGAGGAAGCGATCGCAGCGCTCGCGGCGCGCGGCGGCATCGTGATTGCGACCGGCGGCGGCGCGGTGCTGCGCGAGGCGAACCGGCGCCGCCTGCACGCCCAGACCACCGCGGTCTACCTGCGCTCGACGCCCGAAGAACTGTTCCGGCGCCTGCGCCACGACACCCACCGCCCGCTGCTGCAGGTGCCCGATCCGCTGCGCAAGCTGCGCGAGCTGTACGCCGAGCGCGACCCGCTCTACCGCGAGACCGCGCACTTCGTCATCGAGACCGGACGACCGTCGATCCCGACGCTGGTCAACATGGTCCTGATGCAGCTCGAGCTGGCCGGCCTGGTCGACGCGCGCCAGGTGCCGTCGCCGGTCGAGGCCGGGCGCGCGGTGCGCTGAACGCACCGGGCGCGCCCGTACACTCGGCGGCATGAACGCCATGCCCAGCGCCGCGCGGGTGCCGATCGAACTCGGCGAGCGCAGCTACGACATCCTGATCGGCGCCGGCCTGCTCGGCGATGCGCAGGCGTTCCACGGCCTGCCGAAGTCGGCGCATGCGCTGATCGTCACCAACCCGACCGTCGGCACGCTCTACGCAGCGACCCTCCAGGCAACGCTGAGCCGCCACCATACCCGCGTCCAGGTCGTGGAACTGCCCGACGGCGAGGCGCACAAGGACTGGTCGGCGCTGAACCAGGTGTTCGACGCCCTGCTCGGCGCGGCCAGCGACCGCAAGACCGTGCTCTATGCGCTCGGTGGCGGCGTGGTCGGCGACATCACCGGCTTCGCCGCGGCCTGCTACATGCGCGGCGTGCCCTTCGTGCAGGTGCCGACGACGCTGCTCGCGCAGGTCGACTCCTCGGTAGGCGGCAAGACCGCGATCAACCACCCGCTCGGCAAGAACATGATCGGCGCGTTCCACCAGCCGCTGCGCGTGATCGCCGACCTCGCGACGCTGGACACGCTGCCACCGCGCGAGGTCGCCGCCGGACTGGCGGAGGTGATCAAGTACGGGCCGATCGCCGACCTCGCCTTCCTCGACTGGATCGACGCAAACCTGGCGGCGCTGCTCGCGCGCGACCGTTCGGCGCTCGCGTTCGCGGTGCGGCGTTCGTGCGAGATCAAGGCCGACGTGGTCGGCGCCGACGAACGCGAAGCCGGCCGGCGCGCGATCCTCAACTTCGGCCACACCTTCGGCCACGCGATCGAGGCCGGCCTCGGCTACGGCGAATGGCTGCACGGCGAAGCGGTCGGTTGCGGCATGGTGATGGCAGCCGACCTGTCGGTGCGGCTCGGCCTGATCGACCCGGCCTTCGCGACGCACCTGAAGGACCTGATCGCCCGGGCCGGCCTGCCGACCGTCGGCCCGCGGCTCGGGGCCGAACGCTACCTGAGTCTGATGCGCCTCGACAAGAAGGCCGAGGCCGGCGCGATCCGCTTCGTCGTGCTCGAGGCGCCGGGGCGCGCCGAGGTGCGTGCCGCGCCGGACGAGGTCGTCGCCGAGGTCATCGCGGCGAACACGCGTTGAAGCATCGGTGATGCCGAACGCAGCGCCGCGTCCCGAGCATCCGGCGGCGAGCCGCGCGGCGCTCTCGCGCGGGCGCCGCCACCGCGAGGCGCCCGCGCCGACGCGCGACGACTTCCAGCGCGACCGCGACCGCATCGTGCACAGCACGGCGTTCCGGCGCCTGGTCTACAAGACCCAGGTGTTCCTGAACCACGAAGGCGACCTGTTCCGGACTCGCCTGACCCACTCGCTCGAGGTCGCCCAGCTCGCGCGTTCGATCGCCCGCTCGCTCGGTCTCAACGAGGACCTCTGCGAGGCGATCGCGCTGGCCCACGACCTCGGCCACACGCCGTTCGGGCATGCCGGGCAGGACGCGCTGGACGCCTGCCTGCGCGAGGCCGACCCGGGCAGCGCCGGCTTCGAGCACAACTTCCAGAGCCTGCGCGTCGTCGACGTGCTCGAGCAGCGCTATCCGGCGTTCGACGGCCTCAACCTGACGTTCGAGACGCGCGAGGGCATCCTCAAGCACTGCTCGCGGCGCCGCGCGCTCGCGCTCGACGCACACGAGCCCGACGGGCCGGGGCGACGGTTCCTCGAGCGCAGCCAGCCGAGCCTCGAGGCACAGGTGTGCAACCTCGCCGACGAGATCGCCTACAACGCCCACGACATCGACGACGGCGTGCGCTCCGGCCTGCTGAGCCACGAGCAGCTGCTCGAACTCGCGCCGTTCCGGCGTGCCCACGACGCGGCGCTCGCGGAGCACCCGCAGCTCGCCGGAAGGCGCCTGCTGTTCGAGGTCGTGCGGCGGCTGCTCTCGCGGCAGGTCTACGACGTGCTCGGCGCATCGACGCTGAACCTCGAGCGGGATCGGCCGGCCGACAGCGACGCCGCGCGCCGGCTGCCGCCGCTGATCGCCTTCGGCCCCGAGGTCGCGGCCGAGGTGCAGCAGGTCAAGGCCTTCCTGCGCGAGCGCCTCTACCGGCATCCGCGCGTCGTCGCGACCACCGACGCCGCCAAGCAGGTCGTGCGTGACCTGTTCCACGCCTACCGGGCCGATCCGGCCTGGATGCCGGATCTCGCGCCGGACGCGCGCCTCGAAGCGATCGCCGACTATGTCGCCGGGATGACCGATCGCTACGCGCTGCGCGAGCATGCGCGCCTGGCCGACCCGGCGGCCTCCGCGATGCTGCGCGCCGGCCTCGAGGCCGCGAGCGGGGGTATCGCCGCGCCGGCGGCGTGATCTGACCCCATCCCCACTGCCGCGCGGTGGTGGACGAGCGGCAGCCGGCGAGTGACCAGCGGCGGGCCGGGTGGTTGCTGCGCCGATCGGCACGAACCGAAAATCCTCGCCATGAACACCCAGACGTCCAGAGCGCCCGTGCGCCGCGTGTCGCGACCGGCCGGAGCGCACGGTTTCACGCTCCTCGAGGTGCTCGTCGCGATCGTCGTGCTCTCGTTCGGCGTGCTCGGCGCCGTCGGCCTGCAGGCCGCGGCTCTGCAGGCCAACCGGGAGGCGCGCAACCAGTCCACCGCAGTGGCGCTGGGGCGCGAGCTGGGCGACCTGATGCGCGGCAACAAGGACATCGCGATCGCCACCTCGGGCAACCCGTACCTGATCGACTTCACCGGCACGCTGCCGGGCGCGAATCCGACCTGCGCCCCGTGCACCACGGCGACCCAGGTGGCGGAGTTCAACATGCGCGACTGGCTGACGCGCGTGAGCGACGCACTGCCGGGCGTGCGCGTGGTGGTCTGCTTCGACGCCACGCCCTACGCCGGCGCCGACGGCCTGCCCGAGTGGTCCTGCTCGAACGACGGCGGCGTCGCCGTCGTCAAGATCGGCTGGACGAGACTTTCGACGCAGTCCGGCGCCAGCGAGCCCGACCGCGCGGTGCGTCCGGCCGTCGTGCTGCCGCTGATCGCCGGAAGCAGCACCTGACCATGGCCATGTCGTACACCTTCGCCACCGACTCCGCGCCGCGGCGCGGCCGCCGCCCGTCTTCCGTCGGCTCGCGCCGGCAGGCCGGCCTGACGCTGGTCGAGCTGATGGTCGCCGTCGTGCTGGGCCTGTTGATCGCGGCGGCCTCGGTCGCTGCGCTGGTCGTCGCGCGCCAGGGCTTCAAGAGCGTCGACAGCGCGGCCCAGATGCGCGAGAACGCACGCTTCGCGGCCAGCCTGATCCAGCGCATCGCGGTCCAGGCCGGCTTCGAGAACGCGGCCTACGGCCAGATCACGATCAACAAGGAACCCGGCGTGGCCGGGTTCGACGACGCGCTGGTCGGCGATGTGTCGGGATGGAGCACCGCGCCTGCAGGCATCACCGACGGCAGCCGCAGCAGCGGTTGCGGCGGCGTGACCGACACCAGCTGCCGCAACGGCAGCGACGTGCTGATCGTGCGCTACTGGGGCGTCAGCCGGGCCGGTGCCGCGGACGGAACGATGATCAATTGCGCCGGCATGGCCGAGCCCGAGGGCGCCGACCGCGCCTACAGCATCTTCCACGTCGTCCGCAGCGCGGCCGGCGAGCCGACGCTGGCCTGCACCTACCGCAGCCCGGCCACCGGTGTCTGGGCGACGGTGCCGCTGGTCGCCGGCGTCGAGGGCTTCCAGGTCCTGTACGGCACCGACGTCAACGACACCGACTCGGTCGCCGACCAGTACCTGCGCGCGGCCCAGCTCGTCAACACGCCGACCGCGGTGCCGGCCGACAACTGGCGGCGCGTGCGCACGCTGCGCATCGGGCTCGTGATCCGCGGCCCGGCCGGCGACGCGGTCGATCGCGCCGCCACCGCGGCGGCGAGCATGCCGGTGCTCGGCGAGGGTTTCGTCAATGCCGCGGACACCGGTTCGGGCCTGACGTTCGCGGCTGACGGCCGCCTGCGCCAGCGCCTGGTGTTCACCGTGCACCTTCGCAATGCGCAGTTCGCTCCCTGAGGTCGTCATGAAGCTGCCCCGAGTGTCACCTCTTCCTGGTTCAGCGCCGGCCGCCGAGCGCGGCGTGACGCTGATCGTCGTGCTGCTCATCCTGGTCGTCGTCACGGTGCTCGGCATCGGCGGGGCCCAGATCGCGCTGCTCGGCGAACGATCGACCCGCTACGACCGCGACTACCTGGTCGCCACGCAGGCGGCCGAGGCGGCGCTGATGGATGCGGAGTTCGACATCCGCGGCCCGAACTCGGCGGCGTCGGACGTGCAGCGCGTCGACCAGTTCACGCAGGCGAACCTCGGCGTGTTCCTGCCGGGCTGCGGAACCTCGGGCAAGTCGCGCGGGCTGTGCGAGGCCAACCCGGACACGGTCAAGCCGCTGTGGGCGAGCGTCGACTTCCTCGACGACAGCGCCAACGCGCCGAGCGTCGAGTTCGGCGAGTTCACCGGGCGTTCGTTCGATGCCGGCACGAGCGGTGTGCGGCCGGAGCGGGCGCCGCGCTACATCATCGAATTGATCGAGGACGCCACGCCCGGGGGCAGGGCCTCCGGGACCACACCCAGGATGTACCGGATCACTGCGATCGGCTTCGGGCCGCGCACCGACATCCAGGTCGTGATGCAGATCGCCTTCAGGAAGGAAAAGGGTTAAACCATGGGCCGCACCATCGAGGTCATGCGATCGTTTGCTGCGAGTCGCCCGGCGCGCTGGGTCGGGGTGCCGCTGCTCGCCGCGGCCGCACTCGCCACCGTGATCGGCCAGAGCCAGACGGCCCCGCCGCCCACCGTCGCCCTCGCCGCCGAGCCGCTGTATGCGCGCGGCGCGCGGGCCAAGCCGACCTTGACGCTGGCGCTGTCGGTCGAGTTCCCCACCGTCGGTGCGCAGTACGTCAGCACGCCCAACACCAACACCGACAACAGCTACGCGCCGACCAACGAGTACATCGGCTACTTCGACGCCGAGAGCTGCTACCTCTACGAAAACGGCGCCACCGGGGACGCGCGCTACTACTACCGCAGCGGTGCGGCAACGAGCCGTGCCTGCGGCGGCAGCGGCTTCAGCGGCAACTTCCTCAACTGGGCGACGAGTTCGGCCATCGACGTCCTGCGCTACGGCCTGACGGGCGGCGATCGATTCATCGACACCGCGAGCCTGACCGTGCTGCAGCGCGCGGTCCTGCCGGCGGGCCGGTTCTACGGCGACAACAACTTTCCTTCCAAGATTCTGAGCAGCACCCACGCGCCCGGTGCCGTGCCCGACACGCTGCGCAATGGCCATACCGGGGCCATCTACGTGACCAACTGCCTGAACCGGATGCACTATGGCACCGCCGCCAAGACCGGCAGCTGCGCGACACCCGGCAGTGACTCCAACCTGGGCGTGCCCACCGGTGGAGCTGCCGTCGGCGTGGTGAGCAACTACACCGGTGCGCTGCCGGCCGACTTCTCGGCCTCCTGTGCGCCCGAGAACGGCACCTGCTCGTTCACGGGGCGGCGCGAAGTGGCCTACGGCGCCAACACGAGCTGGAAGTTCATGGTCGCCGAGAACGGCACGGCGTGCAGCAACGCCGTCTTCGGCGACCCGATCAACGGAACGGTCAAGGCCTGCTACACGCGGCCGTCGGTGCCGGCCACGCCCGGCCTGACCTCCGACCAGTTCTTCTACACGCGCGTGCGCGTCTGCGACAGCAACGGCTCGGGCACGCTGCTCGATCCGCGCCCCAGCCTGTGCCTGCGTTACCCGAGCGGCAACTACAAGCCGGTCGGCAACCTGCAGAAGTACAGTGACCGCGTGCGTGTCGCCGCGTTCGGCTACCTGAACGACAGCCCGTCGGATCCGCAGCGCTACGGTGGCGTGCTGCGTGCGCCGATGAAGTACGTCGGTCCGAAGTACTTCAACGACAACTTCGCGCTGCAGTCCGGCACCAACCCGGCCCAGGAGTGGAACGAGACGACGGGTGTGCTGATCGCCAACCCGCAGAACGGCTCGATCAACAGCGGTGCGAACAGCAGCAACCCGAACCTGCCGATCAGCGGCGTCATCAACTACCTGAACCAGTTCGGCCGCACCGGCACGTTCGGGCAGTACAAGACCTACGACTCCGTCGGCGAGATGTACTACGAGGCGATCCGCTACATCCAGGGGTTGCCGCCGACCGACATCGACGCCACCGTCGGTGGCAGCGCGACGTACAACATCAACGACACGATGCGCGACGGCTTCCCGGTCTACACGAGCTGGACCGACCCGCATCCCGCGGTCGCGGGCATGACCGACTACTCGTGCGTCAAGAACAACGTCGTCGGCATCGGTGACGTCAACACGCACAACGACCGGCGCATCCCGGGCAACCCGTCGACCCGTGCGGGCAAGGGCGACGCCGCCCGTGCCGCGAGCACGAGCGGCAACATGCCCGACTTCCACTTCTGGACCAAGGTGGTCGGCGGATTCGAGTCGAACAACGGCGTGACCTACACCGACGGCAAGGGCGTGTCGCGCACGACCTCCAATCCCAACACGCCGGTGAGTTCGCTGTGGGGCATGGAGAACACCAACATCGGTGCCGACAACGCGTCGTACTACATGGCCGGGGTCGCCTACTGGGCGAACACGCACGACATCCGCGGCGCGGACTGGTCCGAAACCGCGAAACGCCGGCTCGGCATGCGCGTGACGACCTACTGGCTCGACGTCAACGAATACGGCCAGCAGACCGACCCGGCCGTGCACCGCACGCGCAACCAGTTCTACATGGCCGCCAAGTACGGCGGCTTCAAGGACGTGACCGGCACCGGCAACCCGTTCAAGAGCTACACGGCCGGCACGACGACGGTCGTCGACAGCAACGAGAACTGGGAGCGCGCCAGCGCCGACGCGAACAAGCGCGAGGCGAAGAACTACTTCCTGTCGAGTTCGGCGACGGAGGTGCTCGCCGCGCTGGACGAGATCTTCGCGGCGATCGCCGCCGAGGCGAACAGCATCGCCGGTGGTGCGATCTCGACGCAGCGGCTGACGACGTCGGGCGGCCAGATCTACCAGGCCCAGTTCGATCCGGCCGACTGGAGCGGCGACCTCGTCGCCTACCCGGTCAGCGTCTCGGCGAGCAACGTGGTGTCGATCGGTGCCCCGGTCGACTCGCCGTGGCGCAACGCGGCGAACCAGCCCGTCGGCGCGGCCGGCAAGCTGGACGACATGGCCGTCGATGCCCGCAAGATCTACGTCGGCTACAACACCGCGGCCGGCGTGTTCGGAACCACCGAGTTCAAGTGGAGCGTCCTGAATTCGGTGACCCAGGACGCGCTGCGCACGCCGCCCTATGCGGCGGCGCCGCCGCTGGACGCGGCATCGACCGGCCAGGCGCGCCTCGAGTACCTGCGCGGCGACCGCAGCAACGAGGCCACGGGCCTGTTCCGCCGGCGAGGCAACCGGCTCGGCGACATCGTCAACTCGGGTGTGGCGTTCTCGGGCGCACCGGTGCAGCGCTTCTCCGACACGAGCTACGCCGAGTTCTACGACGATCACAAGGACCGCACGAAGGCGCTGTTCGTCGGTGCCAACGACGGCATGATGCATGCGTTCAACGCCGACACCGGCGCCGAACTGTTCGCCTACATCCCGAGCTGGCTGGTGCCCAAGCTGCCGGCGCTGACGTCGTCGGCGTACGCGCACGCGTCCTACGCCGATGGCAGCCCGACGGTCGCCGAGGCCAAGGTCGGCGACGACTGGAAGACCGTGCTCGTCGCCGGTACCGGCGGTGGCGGCCAGGGCGTCTTTGCGCTCGACGTCAGCAATCCCGACGTCTTCGGCGACGACCAGGTGATGTGGGAGTTCACCGACCGGGACGACGCGGAGATGGGCAACGTCATCGGCCATCCGAAGATCCTCAAGGTCAATCTGGGGGCCGGCACGACGACGCCCGACTTCAAGTACTTCGCGGTGTTCACGAGCGGGGTCAACAATTACGCCGACGACGGCCGGCGCCAGGCCTGCGTGGGCGACGGCTACTGCGGTGCGCCGGCCCTGTTCCTGCTCGACCTGAGCAAGGCCAAGTCGACGGCCTGGGCACTCGGCACGAACTACTACAAGATCCGCTTCCCGGTGAAGGACGCGACGATGGCGAGCGGCATGTCCGAGTTCGCGGTGCGCCTCGGCGGTGCCGATGAACTGGCGTACGTCTACGCCGGCGACCTGCAGGGCAACGTGTGGAAGCTGGACTTCACGGCCCACAGCCCGAACGACCCGCTGTCCACGCTGTCCTTCTTCAAGGACGGCAGCGAGCCGATCCCGCTCTACATCGCGAAGGACGCGGCGGGCAACCGCCAGCCGATCACGATGGAGCCGGCACTGATCTTCGGCTCGAACCGAACGATCATCGTGTCGTTCGGCACCGGCAAGTACCTCGAGGTGTCGGACAACTCCGGTCCCTTCAAGGCGCAGTCGGTCTACTCGGTGCTGGACAACCTGCGCGCGACGCCCGATACGACCTCGTCGCCGCAGGCCGCGATCGCCGGGCGCGGCCGGCTGGCCGGCGCGACCACGGTCACGGCCGGGGCGATCGACGTGCCGACGTTCGTCTGGGGACGTCCGGAGACCGACACCGAGACGACCAAGGCCGGCTGGTACTTCGACTTCTTCAACTCCGACACCGTGCTGCCGTCGCCCCCGGGGCGTGCCGGTACCGGCGAGCGCCAGGTCAGCGGCATGTCGGTGCTGGCCGGCAAGCTGATCTTCGGCACGGTGATCCCGGCGGTGAACAGCTGCGACAACGGCCAGGGCAACCTGTACATCGTCGACGTCGTGAAGGGCGACGCGACGGTGCAGGTCTCGACCGTCGGCATCCTCGGCGAACCGTTCGTCGCGCAGGTCGGGGCCTCGACGCTGTCCGGCAGCGACACCACCGGGCGCCGCCGCGAGACGACGCGCTACCAGATCATCCTGCAGGGTTCCGCGGGCCTCGCCGCGCCGCCGGGAATGGGCATGGACGTGGTCGGCTACCCGGGCCGGCTGAGCTGGCGTGAAATCAGCAACTACCAGGAACTGAAGAACGCGCCATGATGCAGTCCATGACACAGCCACGGCGACCCGCTGCGCGCGGCTTCACCCTGCTCGAACTGATGATCACGGTGGCGATCATCGGCCTGATCGCCGCAGTGGCCTACCCGGCCTACACGGGTTCGGTCCTCAAGAGCCGGCGTGCGGAGGGGCGCGCCGCGCTCACCGAACTGCTCCAGCAGCAGGAACGCTACCTGACCCAGACCGGCTCGTACATGACCTTCGCCGCGGGTGCGACGGGCGCGAACGGCACGACCCGTGCCGGCGGCGGCCAGTCGATCGCCTTCCGCACCACCTCGGGGACGAGTCCGGGCAATGCGGCGTACGACCTGGCTGCCGCGGCCTGCACCGCGGCTTCGGGTGCGATGGCGCTGAATGAGTGCGTGCAGCTGAGCGCCGTGCCGCGCCGCTCCGACGCCCAGGCAGGCACGCTGACGTTGCGCAGCACGGGCCTGAGGGGCTGCAGCGGCAGCAACGCCAGCGTCTGCTGGAAGTGACCGGTTCGATGAAACAAGCCGCCCGCCCCGTTCCGCCCGCCCGAGCGCGCGGCTTCACGATGATCGAGTTGCTGGTCGTCTTCGCGCTGCTGTCGGTCCTGTTGATCCTGGCTGCGCCGAACTTCATGACCTTCCAGCGCAACGCCGAACTGACATCGGCGGCGAACTCGTTCACCGCGTCGCTGTCGTCGGCGCGCGCCGAGGCGATGAAGCGCCAGGTGCGCGCGTTCGTCGTGCCGATGAGCGGCAGCAACTGGGCGTCGGGCTGGCGCGTCTTCGTCGATGTCGACAGCGACGTCGTCTCCGGCAGCATCGCGCCGGGCGGCAGCGACATCGTCGTCGCCGAGCAGGCTCCGCTGCCGTCCGCGGTCGCCGTGACGGCCAGTTCGTTCCCGCTCGACGGGGGCACGGCCTATGTGATGTTCAACGGCAACGGCTCGATGACCAACATCGACAAGACCTTCTCGGATCGCAGCATCGAGCTGTCGAACGGCACCGAGAGCCGCCGCATCATCGCCAACCCGACCGGCCGCCTGCGCGTCTGCAAGCCGTCGGAGACCGGCTGCGGCGAAAGCCAGCTCTGACCCGGGGCGCACGCGCCAGCGTCGCGAGCCGACCGTGGCCCGACTCCCGCGCCTCGTCGCCCCCGGGCTGCCGCACCTGATCGTGCACCGCGGCCACAACGGCCAGGCGGTGTTCCTCGACGATGCCGACCGCGCGCTCTACCTGCGCACGCTGGCGCTGTGCGCGCGCGAGGCCGGCGTCGCGGTGCACGGCTACGGGCTGCTGCCCGACGAGGTGCGGCTGCTGGCGACCCCGGACGGCGAGCAGGGTCTCGCCACGATGATGCAGTCGCTCGGTCGACGCTACGTGCGGGCGTTCAACGTCAAGCACGGCCGCAGCAGCACCCCCTGGGAGGGGCGGTTCCGCTCGACCGTCGTCGAGCCGCAGCGCTACCTCGTGCCGGCTCTGCTGGTCGTGGAGTCGGCCGGCACGGCACTTGCGTCCGGACCGGATCCCGCACCATGGACGAGTGCCGCTCACCATCTCGGCCAGCGCGTCGACCCGCTGGTGACCGAACACGCGCTGTTCTGGGGCCTCGGCAACACGCCGTTCGAGCGCGAAGCGGCCTATCGCAGCGCGATGCAGCAGGGGCTCGACCCCGCACAGGCCGCTTTCATACTCGACGCGGCGGCCAAGGGGTGGGCGCTCGGCACGTCGACGTTCGTCGAACGGCTCGGCGCCGAGACAGGACGTCGTACGCGCCCACTTCCGCGTGGCCGCCCGTTGCGCAGCCTCGTGCGTCGCGATCTCCCGCTCTAGTGATGTGTCCCCAATTAAGTCGATGCTGCTTCGGCTTTATCTTTAAATGGGGTCAGACACCGTTTAAAGTGCTTGATTTCATGTTGCAGCGCAGTATCCTGTCGGGCGACCCCCTCACGTCCGGAGCAAGCCATGACCCAGGCCAGCCAAGGAAGCGCGCGCCGCGCGGAACTCGAACAAGCGCACGAACACGGCCTGTACGACGCCTCGAACGAGCATGACGCCTGCGGCGTCGGCTTCGTCGCCCACATCAAGGGGGTGAAGGCCCACGCGATCGTCGAGCAGGGCCTCAAGATCCTCGAGAACCTCGACCATCGCGGCGCCGTCGGTGCCGACAAGCTGATGGGCGACGGCGCCGGCATCCTGATCCAGATCCCCGACGACTACTACCGCGCCGAGATGGCCCGGGCCGGAACCGCCCCCGACGGTTCGGTGGGGATCGAACTGCCGCCGCCCGGCGAGTACGGCGTCGGCATGATCTTCCTGCCGAAGGAACACGCCTCGCGGCTGGCCTGCGTGCAGGAACTCGAGCGTGCGGTCAAGGCCGAGGGTCAGGTGCTGCTCGGCTGGCGCGACGTGCCGGTCGACACCGAGATGCCGATGTCGCCGACCGTGCGCGCCAAGGAGCCGGTGATCCGCCAGATCTTCATCGGCCGCGGGCCCGACGTGATCGTGCCCGACGCGCTCGAACGCAAGCTCTACGTGATCCGCAAGACCGCATCGGCGGCGATCCAGGCACTCAAGCTGACGCACTCGCGCGAGTACTACGTGCCGTCGATGAGCTGCCGCACGGTGATCTACAAGGGCCTGCTGCTCGCCGACCAGGTCGGCACGTACTACAAGGACCTGCAGGACCCGCGCACGGTGTCGGCGCTCGCGCTCGTGCACCAGCGTTTCTCGACCAACACCTTCCCCGAGTGGCCGCTCGCGCACCCCTACCGCATGGTCGCGCACAACGGCGAGATCAACACGGTCAAGGGCAACTTCAACTGGATGCGCGCCCGCGAGGGCGTGATGAAGTCGCCGGTGCTCGGCGACGACCTGAAGAAGCTCTACCCGATCAGCTTCGAGCACCAGTCCGACACCGCGACCTTCGACAACGCGCTCGAGCTGCTGACGATGAGCGGCTATTCGCTCGCGCACGCCGCGATGATGATGATCCCGGAGGCGTGGGAGCAGCACACGACGATGGACCCGCGCCGGCGCGCGTTCTACGAGTACCACGCCGCGATGCTCGAGCCCTGGGACGGCCCGGCCGCGATGGTGTTCACCGACGGCCGCCAGATCGGCGCGACGCTCGACCGCAACGGCCTGCGCCCGACGCGCTACATCGTCACCGACGACGACCTCGTCGTCGGCGCCTCGGAGTCGGGCGTGCTGCCGATCCCCGAGAACAAGATCGTCAAGAAGTGGCGCCTGCAGCCCGGCAAGATGCTGCTGATCGACCTCGAGCAGGGTCGCATCATCGAGGACGAGGAACTGAAGAACCAGTTCGCCTCGGCCAAGCCGTACCGCCAGTGGATCGAGAGCGTGCGCGTCAAGCTCGAGGAGACGCCGGCCGAACCCGAGACGCTCGACTTCGACGAGTCGCTGCTCGATCGCCAGCAGGCCTTCGGCTACACGCAGGAAGACCTGAAGTTCCTGCTTTCGCCGATGGCCGTCGCCGGCGAGGAAGGCATCGGCTCGATGGGCAACGACTCGCCGCTCGCGGTGCTGTCGGACAAGAACAAGCCGCTGCCGAACTACTTCAAGCAGCTCTTCGCGCAAGTCACGAACCCGCCGATCGACCCGATCCGCGAGGCGATCGTGATGTCGCTCGTCTCCTTCATCGGCCCGAAGCCGAACCTGCTCGACATCAACGCGATCAACCCGCCGATGCGGCTCGAGGTGCCGCAGCCGATTCTCGACTTCGACGACATGGCGCGGCTGCGCCAGATCGAGAAGCACACCGGCGCGAAGTTCAAGTGCCACGAGCTCGACATCACCTACCCGCTCGCCTGGGGCGCGGAAGGCATCGAGGCCAAGCTCGCGTCGCTGTGCGCCGAGAGCGTCGACGCGATCCGCACCGGCCACAACATCCTGATCATCAGCGACCGCCGGATGGACCGCGGCCATGTGGCGATCCCGGCGCTGCTCGCGCTGTCGGCGATCCATCAGCACCTCGTGCGCGAGGGGCTGCGCACGACCGCCGGCCTGGTCGTCGAGACCGGCTCGGCGCGCGAAGTGCACCACTTCGCGGTGCTCGCGGGCTATGGCGCGGAGGCGGTACACCCCTACCTCGCGATGGAAACGATCGCCAATCTGCACAGCGAACTGCCGGGCGATCTCTCGGCCGAGAAGGCGATCTACCACTACGTCAAGGCGATCGGCAAGGGCCTGTCGAAGATCATGTCCAAGATGGGCGTGTCGACGTACATGAGCTACTGCGGCGCCCAGCTCTTCGAGGCGATCGGTCTCGACAAGCCGCTGATCGAGAAGTTCTTCCGCGGCACCGCGAGCCAGGTCGGCGGCATCGGCGTGTTCCAGGTCGCCGAAGAGGCGATCCGCATGCACCGCGCTGCCTTCGGCGACGACCCGGTGCTCGCCGGCATGCTCGACGCCGGCGGGGAATATGCCTGGCGCGTGCGCGGCGAGGAGCACATGTGGACACCCGACGCGATCGCGAAGCTGCAGCACAGCGCGCGCGCCGGCAGGTTCGAGACCTACAAGGAATACGCACAGATCATCAACGACCAGTCGCAGCGCCACATGACGCTGCGCGGCCTGTTCGAGTTCAAGGTCGACCCGAGCAAGGCGATCCCGGTCGACGAGGTCGAGCCCGCCGCCGAGATCGTCAAGCGATTCGCGACCGGCGCGATGTCGCTCGGTTCGATCTCGACCGAGGCGCACGCGACGCTCGCGGTCGCGATGAACCGCATCGGCGGCAAGAGCAACACCGGCGAAGGCGGCGAGGACCCGGCGCGCTACCGCAACGAGCTGAAGGGCATCCCGATCGCCGACGGCACGAAGATGAGCGACGTCGTCGGCACGAAGGTGATCGCGGCCGACTACGAACTCAAGGCCGGCGACTCGCTGCGCAGCAAGATCAAGCAGGTCGCGTCGGGCCGCTTCGGCGTCACGACCGAGTACCTCGTCAGCGCCGACCAGATCCAGATCAAGATGGCGCAGGGCGCCAAGCCGGGCGAGGGCGGCCAGCTGCCGGGCGGCAAGGTCAGCGAGTACATCGGCATGCTGCGCTACTCGGTGCCGGGCGTCGGCCTGATCTCGCCGCCGCCGCACCACGACATCTACTCGATCGAGGATCTCGCCCAGCTGATCCACGACCTGAAGAACGCGAACTCGCGGGCGAGCGTCAGCGTCAAGCTGGTCAGCGAGGTCGGCGTCGGCACGATCGCGGCGGGTGTCGCGAAGGCGAAGGCCGATCACGTCGTGATCGCCGGCCACGATGGCGGCACCGGCGCGTCGCCGTGGTCGTCGATCAAGCACGCCGGCACGCCGTGGGAACTCGGCCTCGCCGAGACCCAGCAGACGCTGGTGCTGAACCGCCTGCGCTCGCGCATCCGGGTGCAGGCCGACGGCCAGATGAAGACCGGCCGCGACGTCGTCATCGGCGCGCTGCTCGGCGCCGACGAGTTCGGCTTCGCGACTGCGCCGCTGGTGGCCGAAGGCTGCATCATGATGC
>Ga0315910_10002185_pt1 | contig 17390 bp, 16 predicted proteins | sample EdamamesoilMG_FD_204470 | JGI IMG/M metagenome (GOLD analysis project Ga0315910, IMG submission 204470) | Garden soil microbial communities collected in Santa Monica, California, United States - Edamame soil | ecosystem: Environmental > Terrestrial > Soil > Garden | place: USA: California... | reverse complement strand
GACGCGGGCCGAGTGCAGGTGTGTGGTCGGGAACGAGCCTTTGAACGTGAGATGATTTTCTTCGCCGGGCGGCAGGGTGTCGAACTCCAGCACTTCCAGTCCGAACAAGTCGGTCATGTTGTGCGGGTAACCGCTGTCCGGGGCGATGTGATGTGCATCGACCAATCCGGTGTTGAAGGTGGCTACCAGCGTGCCGCCGTTCTGCACGTAGAGCGTCAGGCGATCCGCTTCCGCCGCCGAAAGCATGTGCAACGACGGCGCGAAGACGAGACGATACTGCGACAGGTCCTCGGTCGGGCGCGCGAAATCCACCTGGATGTTTTTGTCGTGAAGTGCGTTGTAGATGAGTTGGATGTGTTCGCGCAGGTTGAAGAACTTGTTCGGCTGCGTCACCAGCTTCTGCGCCCAATCGTTGTCATGCGTGTAAACGATGGCGACCTCCGCCGCGACGCGCGTGCCTTGGATGGCCGGTGCGAGCATCTTGATCTCCTCGCCGATCTGGCAGACTTCGCGGTAGATCCGGCTGTCCTTGGTGCGATGATGCGACATGACAGCCCCGTGGAATTTCTCCGGGCCGATGCGCGGTTGGCGCCAGCGGAAGAAGAGAACCGCATCGGCGCCGCGCGAGATGAGCTGATACGTGAACATGCGCAGCACCCCGGGGCGCACAAGCGAATTGACCTGCTGCCAGTTCACGTTGCCGGCCTTGTGTTCCATCACCCAGAAACCTTCGTTGCCGTCCGGCGCGCGGACGTCGGTTTTCTTGAGCGAACGCAGCATATCGATCTCACACGCGAGATCAGCGGACTTGGCGCGGATGGCGGCGGTGCTTTCGATGGAAACGAAGTCCAGCACTTCCGCGAGATCGAAGTGATCAAAGCGATAGAGGAGCGGGCGCAGGTTGGTGGTGACGGGGCGGTCGGGCGTGAGTTCGCGGAGCAACTCCGCCTGCATCCGGACATATTGCACGATGGTGTCGCTGCAGAAGCGGCACCAGTCGAGCATGAGGGCGGGGTTGTGGTGCGTGGGTGCCCGCATCGGCATGGGGACCTGATCCCAGCTGGACACGGTCTGCGCCCAATGTCGCGTCCCCATCTCGTCGTTAAGCCGTTCGAGGGTTTCATATTTGGCCTGCAACCAGAGATGCCAGTCGCGGCGGGTGTCCTCGTTGAAGGATTCCTCGGTGTAATTGCCGCCGATGGCGTTATCGATCTGCCAGGCGATCAAGCTCGGATGATTGCCCAGCGATTTGGCCATGGCCGTGACGAGTTTTTTGGAGTGCTCCCAGTAAACTTCGCTGTTCAAACAGACGGCGCGGCGGGAGCCGGCGTGTTTGGTCAGGCCATTTTCATCGACGGGCAGGATCTCGGGATGCTTATGCGAAAGCCAGAGCGGCGGGGAAGCCGTGGGGGTGGCGAGGACGATCTTCATGCCCGCCCGGGCCATGACATCCATGCAACGTCTGAGCCAGTCGAACTGGTACTTGCCTTCTTCGGGTTCGCAAAGCGCCCAGGTGAATTCGCCGAGGCGGATGACATTGAAGCCGGCTTCCTGCATGAGGATGGCATCTTCCGTCCAGCAGGCTTCGGGGTTTTCTTTGGTGCCAGCATACGGGTAAACCCAATGCTCCGGGTAGTAATCAACGCCGAAATACATAGTTCGTTTCCTTTCCGCTGTCATGGCCACTCTAGGTCTGATTCCCAGCGGTGCCAACGGGAAAGGCGGCGCTCCAAAAAACGCGCCGACGGCGAAGCTCGCGAGGTTGGTCAGCCCGAACGCGGCGGGTCAGACCCCGCCGCCGAAATCCGGAGCGGGCGGGTCGAAAGCGGAAACGTCCCACGCGCAAGGCGGAACTCAGGTTTCGACGACCTGAGCTCCGCCATCAAGGTTGAAGAGCGCGGTCCCGAAGTCACAACTGCCGGGTTGGAAGTTCCACCTCGCGCCGCCGGAGTCCGGCGCGCTGGCCGCGCGGTGTTTTTGTTTGCAGCCGCAGCTTATCTCGCCGCCACCGGAGGGTCTTGCTTCGCGGCCGGAGCTATCTGGGTTGGGGGTGGTGCCTGGGAACGGCGGTGCCGGGGTCTTTGACGCCGCCGCCGGGCTTCGGAAGCCCGCCAGCAAGCGTCCCAAGCATCTTATTTTCAGCGTTTTAGCTGATCTACGGGCCGGGCGGTGGGGGAACGGGCTGGCCGTTGCTGCCGGGGAAGCGTTGGCGCAGGTCATTATAGATGGTATCCGCGCCCGGGCGACCGCGCTTGGCGGCTTCGCGCACGGATTGATAATAGGCGAGGTCGGCCATCATGAGTTCGCTGCCGAGGATGAGCAAGGTGTCGTCCACCACTTCGCAGAGGGTCTGGAGGTTGGGCCAGAATTGCATCATCTGGCCGCGCAGGACGTTGTCCTTGGTGACTTCGGCGCTGGCCACGAAGCCGGGCAGGTACTCGGGGTTGCTGGCCATGTAGCCCATGCACTTGTCGTGAAAGCCGGCGGAGCGGTCGCCGAGTTTGGGCAGTTCCTGCCGCTCCTGATTGCTGATGCTCAGCAGGAACGGCAGCTTGGTGCGGATGGTGGTGAGCGCGGTGGTGATGTCGGTGATGTCCTGCGCCGTGAGGTTGGCGCTGATGCGGTTATCTGAAGTGATCGGCATGATGGTTTGGGGCGCTGGCCCGTCCCACGTGAGGCCCGGCGTGTCGTATGTGATTCCCGGGGTGTCCCAGAGCAAGGGAGCTGGCATGGCGCGTTTGTTGTTGGCTGATGGTTGACCTTTACCGCGCCCGGCACACCCGGACGCGGGTACAACGTCACGACTTGCAGCAGCACCCGAGCAGAACGACGGGAACAAAATCTCCTCGATGAAGTCCTGAGAGACGGGCGCATTGCAGCACGGACGCGCGGGCGGGGTAAAGAAAAAGTTATCGGCGCTTGTTCACCGGTTGTTCTCCGGTACGGGTGAGGCGTCCCGCGGCACGCCTCACGGCACGTAGCGGACGCGGTAGTAGCGCTGGGGGAAGTTGGTGAAGGTGGTGATGTTCGTGTGCGTGGGCGACCAGTTTGGCCTTGCCTGTTCCATGTGTATCTGGAACTAGCGAATTGCCCTCTATCGCAAGGAAGTTAGTGGAAGGCGGTGGTGATTCACTCGAAGTATTTCGAGCTAAGTCCGGAGGCATGACCGACCTATCTTTGAAATAGATGGCTCCATTAGTAAATAGAGCCCGAGGCGTAATTTGCACAGGCTCAAAACTGTCTGCCCTCGCTGTGATTACAGTCAACAGCCCAAAACCAACAGCTGAACTAGCTGTGAGTATTGATTTCAATATTTCCCGCAATCATTGCCCTTTCAATTTTGCGCGACGAATGGTCAGAGCGCAAAAACCTAGGATGATGAGCACCAAGGAAGACGGCTCAGGAACACCAATGTAAAACCCTTGGAAATTAAACATGTTTTCTGAGTTTGGCTCCGTGGTGTTCCTAAGGTAGTAGGTGAACATAAGCGATTCGCCAGCAAGGCCCAATCGCTCCGACAGGTACTCGTCCCAACTAGAAGCATAGGTTCCATCCCAAACCCGGACCTGGAGTTTTACCGTATCGAATGTGGTAAAGCCTTCCAAATCCCTTGCACCACCAATCCAAGTCCCCGGATTCGCCGTTGTGGTCGACCTGAAGCGGGCTGGCTCGCTCGATACTGCTACCAAGTCTGCCGCACTAGCTGAGAGCGGACCATAAAACAACTGCGCCAGATAGTTTGTACCAACAACTGGCGCGCCGTTTGTTCCAAATGGATTTGGCGCAGAGGTTCCAACTGTAACCGGATCAAATCTAACCAACCGGTCGGGTGGAAAGGGTAGGTCCGTGGTTAGATTGCTAAACCGCACAGTGCCTTGTGCAAAAGCGCTCGTGAGAGTGCCGAGCGTGAGCAGGAGCAGCAGCGACCTCGTCACGATGGCCGCAGTGGATGTGCGCAGTTTGCGTTTGGTCAGCGCACTCCGCCACCACGCGATGACCGCCGCCAGGGCGAACAAAGCCGGCGCAGCTGGCTCGGGAATGCCGATGTTAAAGGCCCGTAGGTCTTGTGTGATCAGTTCCGCCACTGGTCCGTAGGGGCTCGTAACCTGAAGGACAATGTCTGACTTACCCCAAAGGCCGTTTTGGGCCGCCGGTGATAGTGGGTCCGCTGACAATCTGACGTCCCAAACTACCGCAAAGGCAAGAACTCTCGGGCTTATGGGCAAAGTGATAGTCTTCGCAAACCAGCTTCCAGCAGTTGTGCTGGTGGATCGCTTGAATGTTGTCACGGAGTCTGGCGCATAAACAAAGTCTGCCAGATTGGTTGTGCCTAGAGGCGCATAACAAAAAGCGGCCCGCAGAAAGGACAAATCGAGCCCGGCGTAATTGGACGACACCAAATCGCCTGGCTGAAGCGACGGACTGTAGTTGGTGGCGCTGCTGTCCCAATGCGCATTGCGGTCAGCGCCTACGTACCAAACATGCGTACTGGCGTTCGCAAAAGTGACAGTGCCTTGGGCTGAAGCGCTCGGGAGAGTCCCAAGTGTGAACAGTAGCAGCAGCGACTTCGTCACGATGGCTGCACTGGAAGTGCACTGCTTGCGTTTGCTCAGCGTCGCCCGCCACCACGCGATGAATGCCACCAGACCGAACAAAGCCGGCGCGGCTGGCTCGGGAATGCCGATGTTAAATGCCCGCAGGTCTTGAGTGATTAGTGACGTGGGTGGCAGACGAGGGTCAGTGAACTGCAAGAAAACCTCTGACCGGCCCCAAAGGCCAGCTTGGGCGGCAGGAGACAGCGGGTCGGCTGACAGCCGGTTATCCCAAACCACGGCGAATGCTAGGACGTCCGTAGATATGGGTATGGTAGTGGATTTGGTGAACCAGCTTCCAGCCGTGGTGCTCGTTGACTGCTTAAATGGCGTTACAGTGTCTAGGGCATACACGAAATCAGCCAGATTGGTCGTGCCCGGTAGGGCGTAGCAAAAAGCGGCTCGGAGAAAGGACAAGTCGAGACCCGAGTAATTGGAAGACACCAATCCGCCCGGCTGAAGCAACGGGCTGTAGTTGGTGGCGCTGTCGGCCCAGCGCACGGCTCGGTCTGCTGGTGAAAGCCCTGAGGTGGTGCTGGCGTTCGCAAAAGACACGAACCCTTGAGCTGAGGCGCTCGTGATGACACTGCAAAGGGTGAGTATCAAGGGCAGTTGCTTCATGGAACCAAGTTGGATTTGTCCTCAAACCGCAGGCTGACTTTGCGCCCGTTCCCGGGCCGCGTCCAGAGGTTTCCATTCGTCATTCTCGGCTGGTCCTGTATGACCTGTTGGCAAACTATCAGAAGCGTTTCCTTGGGCTAGCCGCAGATTGGGAAAGGCCGATCTTCCATTGTCCTCGGCGCGGCTGGGCCCGTGGCATCCGAGTTCCGCATTCCTTTCACAACGGCGCGCCCGGTTCGTTTTGACAGGAATAGGCTGAAGGGAGATGATGTCGCATCGTGAATGCCCGCCTGCATTCGGTGTTTTCTTTGCTCCTGCTTTCCGCTGTGAGTGCCATCGCGCAAGGACGAATCGATTTCGGCAACGCGAGCACGATGAACTGGGGTCCGTATTATGTCACCAATCGCAACGTGAAGTTCGGTTCCACCTTCAGCATCATCAATCCAAGCTTGGTGGGTGCTAACGTTTCGTCCAATGCCTTCGGCTACGACTTCAGCGGTCTCCGGGCGCAGTTGTTTTATTCCCTTACGGCCAGCACGGATATCAACACCTTCACGTCCGCGCCTGGTGGAATCTCAACTTTCAAGCAGTCAACGAGCACTACCGTCGGAAGCTGGTTCAGTAGGACGGCCACAATACCGGGTTGGAACGGTCTGCCCGGTTCATACGTTTACCTCGCAATGGTAGTTTGGGATTCCCAGCTCTCAAATGATGCTTTGAGTGCTTCGGCTCGGTCTGGTCCTTGGGGAATGTCTTCCATCTTCGATCACTACGGCACAACGAGTCCGTTCCCTTGGGACTTTATGATGGTCAACCTGCGGTCCTTCGACATCAACATTCCGGAACCTTCCGTCCTCGCTTTGGTTGGTCTTGGCGGACTTGCGTTGGTATTCGCCCGTCGGCGGCGGGTTGGTGAGGTGAGGCTGCTGCCGGACTGAGCGGGAGCTAGTTCGTCTTCCGTTTGAACAGATCGCCCACGCCTTTGATGGCGTCGGTGGCCTTGCCGCCGGCATCTTTCACGGCGTCGGTCGCTTGCTTGCTGACGTTCTTGACCGTGTCGCTGGCGGCGGCGGTGGAGGCGGCATTGAGGATTTCCTTCATCGCAAGCTGGCTGAGTTCAGCGGCGGTGATGCCGTCCGGGCCAGTGCCGAGATTGGTGAGGTGGATATCGGGAATCGTGACCGGGATGACATTGCCGCCCATAGCGGTGAGACTGATGTTCACCTTGGCGCCTTTGATCAGGAAATCATCCACCTGCAATTTCTTGGCCGGGCCGGCGGGCTTGGAATCGGCGGGTTTCGCGGCCGTGTCACCGGCAGCGGCGTTGAGGTTGTCCATGATCTTGCTCAGGTTGTTTTCCTTCAACCCGCCTTCAAAGGTGATCACGGGCGATTCGATATGGATGTGTTTGATGACGACTTTGTCGGAAAGGAGCGAGCCCGGGCTCAAACCGAGGCTGGCGCTGCCGATGCTGACGGCACTGGCGGTTTTGAACCCCTCAGGATTACCGACGACCAGTCCTTTGATGCCACCAGACCCGGAAAAGATGGAGACTTTGACGCTGTCGAGCTTGATGGAAACCTTGGTGAGTTGCGGGCCGTAGCTCTCAACGCCCTTCTTGATGGCGCTGTCGAGGGACAAGCCGACGGCGATGACGGCGATGACGAGGAGAACGACAACGGCGATCAATCCGCGAAGAAGCCATTTTTTCATAACGTGACTTTAAGCCTGCTCCGGTTTCCTGCAAAACAAAAACGCGGCCGCTCCGCCGCCGACATCAAGGCTCGATCTCCAGCCGATAGTAGCCCGCGGGTTTGGAACTGAAGAAAAGATTCGACTGGGTGTTCATCGGTGGCGTGGCGGCGATGTTGGTTTGCACGAGTTCAGTGAAACCACTGAGCAGGTTGGTCGTGGCCAGCAGCCGGTAATAACGGCCTTCGATACTGGGCCAGGCCAGGTTCACGTTGTTACCAGCCTTGTTGGCGGAGAGCCGGAGCACCGATTGCGCATTGGTTGGGTTTGTGCCCGCAATCCATTCGGCGAGATTGTTCGCGCCATCGCTGTCGGGATCGGTGTTCGGATCAGTGCCGGTGAGTTGATTGAAGTATTGCTGCTCCCACCAATCGGGCAATCCGTTCGCATCGGTGTCCACCATCTTGGCGAGATTCAGCCGGCCACCCGTGATCACCAGTCCGTCCAGGCTGGGCACGGGTGTCACATTGTCAAGAATCCGGGCGATGCGTTGGGCGACGGTTTCTCCGGGAAAATTCATGGCCGCGAAGGCCACCGCCGCGGCGACATGTGGCGTGGACATGGACGTACCGTTGAGGAAATGATAGTTCGTGCTGACATTGGCCGCACAGATGACCGTGCCGTACGTCGGCGTGGCGGGTGACAATGCCAGTCCGTCCGACTGTTTGATCCAGACGGTGGGCAGCCAGTTGTTTGGTATCTGTAGAGTGCCATTGATGTTGCCGGGAACATTGTTGTAGATGATGACCGCCCGCGCTCCTGCCTCGGTTGCATTGGCCACCTTATCCCTGAAGCTCAGATCCCCGCGCTCAACCAAGGCGATGTTATTGTTGACCGCCGGCGGAAAATCTTCCGGGTAACCCAACCCACAGAAATGGATGGTGCCGCTGATCCCGGTGGTGGTGCCGGAGAATTGAAAATCACCGGCGGCATACGTGGCGTTGGACCACGTCACGGTCATGATAGTGCTGGCCGCGGAAAGGATGTTCATGCCGGGAGCCGCGAGGTCCACGGTCGTGCTCCCGTAACTCGAGAACCACGCCAGGTTGTCGTTTGCATCGGTGGCGGCGACCACGATCATGTTCGTGAGCCGGTACGATGCCGGGTAGGTCGGCGTGAAGTCGTTGTCCGCGCTGTCGTTGCCGGCGGCGGCGCAAAAGATGATCCCGGCCTCGCCGGCGACTTCGATCGCGTCGCGCATCAGCGAATCGTAGTCTGGCCCACCGAAGGAAGCGTTGATGGCCACGATGTTCGTGCCGCGTTGCTTCATCAACGTGCAATACTCGATGGCCGCGATGATGGCCGAATCTGGCAATTGCGAACCATCGGCCGAGGCTTTGAGCGCCATGATACGCGAACGAAAAGCCACACCAAGAATACCCCGGTTGTTTTGCCCGGTGGCCGCGATGGTGCCGGCCACATGCGTGCCGTGATACCGGGCGTCTGACGAATCCGCGATGTCGTTCACGAAATCATAACCCGTGGTGTCATCGACAAAGCTGTTGCCGTCGTCATCCACGCCGTTGCCGGGGATCTCGCCGCGGTTGGTCCAAAGGTTGGCGATGAGATCGGGATGCAGGCCGTGAACCCCGGTATCAATCACGGCGACGATCGTGTCAGCGGTTGCTGGACGGGCCAGTCCCCAAGCCTTGAGGAATCCAATATCGGCTTGAGCTTCGCCCGCGGTTCCGTTGACGACCTGGCCGGTGTTGTGCAAGCTCCAGAGCTGGTCGAACCGCTCGTCATTGGGTGGGCGCAGGTCCATGGTGCGTCGGATAAAGTCGGGTTCAACTAATGCCACCCGCGGATCTGATTTCAACGCCGACAGTAATTCTTCCGAAGTTTTAGCATTGGAACGGACAACACCGCAGATGCCGCCAGCGGGTCGGGAAAGGGACCGAAAGCTTCGGATGAATTCTGCTCCATGATTCCTAGCCACCAAGCCGGCCGTTTCAGTGGTGATTGCGGAATCGAATCTGACGAGAACCTGGCCTTCTACGTAACTCCGACTGGCTGCTTCCAAACCGGCCAAGGGCAGAAACATCGCGACGCCGACCAGCAAGGCCACCAGAATCTTGTGCACACCGGCAGTTTAACATTTTTTGCCGATTTGAGCGCAAGAATTTATGCGTCGCGATTTCACGTCTGCTGACGGGAGATTTCGATTGCCCTGTGGCTGGCTGGCGTGGCTTAATCGCCTGACCAGTCATGTCGTCACCGCGGCGAAATCCTTTAGCCAACTCGTTTCAGGCATTCACCCTCATCGAGTTGCTGGTGGTCATCGCCATCATCGCCATCCTTGCCGCGATGTTGCTGCCGGCATTGGCTGGGGCGAAAGAGCGTGCTCAGCGGGCTGCCTGCAAAAGCAACATGCGTCAGTGCCTGATCGCCATCCATCTCTATGGCACAGATTTTCAGGACCGGGTTCCTTCTGGCCGGGAGAACGCCGGTCAGTGGCACGCCATCCGGATCTCCAACAACGGCTGGACGAATCTGGTCCAGTACTCTGGCAACCACCGGATCCTGGACTGCCCGAACTTTCGCTGGAATCCCAATGCGACACCCAGTCGATACAACCCCCAATATGGTTTTCTTATCGGGTATCAATACCTGGGCGACGCGGTGCCGCCGAATGCCCAACCATACCGTTGGGTATCACCGGTGAAACTGAGTCAATCGGGCACCAACACCACGATTCTGGCGGAAGCCAACCACTGGGGAAATGACGGGTTGATTTCAGTGCCACACAGCCGGGGCGGCGGGATTTACCAGAACCAACATTCCTACTTCTACGGTCCCGCCGGCAAGACGCCCGCGGCTTGGGGCGCACAAGGCGGCGACATCGGTTATCTCGACGGTTCGGTGGCGTGGCGTTCTATTAAACAGATGGCGACGAATCAGGCGTCTTCTTACGTCTATTATTGGGGCCTTTGGTGACTCTCATTCTCCCCGATACACTGCGCGGGCGGTGCAGGTTTCGGCGACGACGACCTCAGTGAGCAGCGGCAGCTTCGGCTTCAATCGTTTCCAGATCCACGCGGCGATTTCTTCACTGGTGGGATTTTCCAGCCCGGGCACGTCGTTGAGATGACGGTGGTCCAGCTTCTCCCAGAGCGGCTTGAATGCGCGTGTGATGTCCGCGTAATCCATCAGCCAGCCGAGTTTTGGGTCGCACTCACCGGCGACGACAATCTCGACTTTGAAACTGTGTCCGTGCAGCCGCCGGCACTTGTGCGCTTTCGGCAACCGTGGCAACAGGTGCGCGGCTTCAAATTGAAACGATTTGCGGAGTTCCATTTTCATTTTTCGAAATCAGTCCAGGTCACCAAATCTCCCAATGCCGGCCGGCCATCGTGTCGCCACGTGAGCGGCGGGTTTTGCATCTGGCCGATCGGGCATACCCGCGATACACCCCAATTTGCCAGCGTGAGGGCCAGTTCCGCCTGTTTGGGCGGATCAACGGCCAGACCAACGGTTGAGACCTTTCCGCGCACCTTGTCTGATGCGTGGAGAGCCTCGGCCAGGTTGCTCACGACCTTCACATAGATAAAGCGATGCAAGCAGGAGAGCTGAAAAAATGGATCGGCTTCATAAACCACCGTCCAGGCGGTCGAGTCGGGACTGCGCCAAAGCTGTGTGTCCGCCGAATGCGCGGCGCGTATTTCATAGATTGAGCGACGCGAGGCGATGGTGGCCGCAATCTCCGGTGAAACTTTGCCGCGTGGTTCAGCCGCTTCGCGGCGCTGCATTTCAGCGGCAAGTTGAGCGGCGAATTCATCTGGGCTGATTTCGCCGCCCCGCTGCACGTAGAAAACGTGCGGCGACAGACATCCCAGTTGATTCCACGCGATCACGGCTTCCGCGGCGTCCGCGACAATTTTCTGCGCACTACGACCGAACAAAACCTCCTTCGCCACGAAACCAAGACTCACCTGATGCCCGTAGCCGAGAAAACGCGTACGCACCGGAAGTTTCGCACGCACGGCGGCAAGCGTTTCGTCTGAGCCCGTGGCGGTGACACAATCTGCTTCGCGAAACAGAGCGTCAGCCAGCGCGGAATTGCCGCTGCGCCATTCGGCGAGTTCGAGGCATGCGCCGAGCTTGTGATCCGCGTGATAGATCGAATGCGCGAACAGGCGCGGCAGCCATGATGTGCCGCTGGCGCACTTCACGAACTGCGCCGAACGAGTCAGCAGACCCAACGCAATGCTCATGAACGTGGGATTCGGCAGGTTGCCCGCGGCGATGTGAACCAGCAGCTCTGGCCCGCGGGCAATCGCGGCACGAGTTTCGCCCGATAGTGCGATGAATTCATCCAATCGCCGTGCGTCGCCGAGATCCTGTGTGAGCAAGGTGTAAAGATTCTCGCGCGTGAACGGCTTGAAAAAGCTATCCAGTCCGCGCTCCAGCGTGGCGCGTGCAAAGCCAGTTTTCTCAGGCCCCTCCGCGAGTGCGAGTTTGCGGAACGGATACTCGGCATCGAGCCAGTTGTCGGCCACGCGACAGAGGACGCGGATGATTTCGTCAGTGTGGCGGGGCGCGAGAAATTGAGCGCGATTCCGTCGCAGCGTTGCGCACGTTTCAGTGAGCATGGCTGGCGACAGTTCCGCATCCGGCGGCAGATCGGCGAGAAAGTAGTTGGGTAGTTCCATGACGTAGATGGTTACACCGCCATCAGTGAACAGCCGCGCGGCTCCGCGGCAACAGCCCGGCCCAACAGTTCAAATCCATCGCCGCGCCGCACAGCGAGGTCTTCGGTTTGGATTGCCATCACGGAGAAGACATTCGCGAGATCGAACACCCGGATGAGTCCGGTTTCGCCGTCAGCAACTTCACGGCCCGTTTCTGGTGATATGATTTGAGTGCGCGCCCACGGCGGGAAACGAAGCACACGCAATGTGGTTGTGGGTTCATCGTAAGCTTGTGAACTAAGTTCGCTCATGCCGTATTCGCAGATGATATGTTGCTGCGGCACGCCAAGGTATTTGGTGATGAGTGAGTGGAGTTCGGACTTGGGAATTTCGCGCGAACGGCCTTTGTAGCCGCCGGTTTCCATTACTCGCGAGCCTGAAGGAAGCCGGAACTGTCGGCCGCTTTCTTCAAGATGATCAAGCAGGTGCACAAAAGAAAATGCCGTTCCGAGAAACAGCAGGGATTTGCCAGTCCGCGTGGCTTTCTCCAGTTGCGCCGTAACGAATTCGAGCTTCAGTGTCCAGGTTCCGTCACCCGCAACAACGGCGCCAAACTCAATCGAGCCCACGCCGCGTCGGTGGCGCACTACATCGAACATGTGAACTAGCGAAGAGTGTGGAGCTTCTGCGGGCGATGGGATCAGCAGAAGCATATCAAATCCGTCAGTGACTTTTGCGGCCTGACGATTGAACCACGTCCAGAGCGAGTCTTCGTAAGCTGCCAAGGATTCAGCGTTGTGAAAGTGCCGGCTTGGTTTTTGTTGGGTGGTGCCGCTGGAGTGAAAAACGTGAGTGCGTTGTCCGGCCGAGAGGCAGGTGAGTTCAAGTTCCTTGAATGCCGCGGTAGGAACTGCGGGGATTTGCGTCCAGTCAGAAATTGTCAAAGGACTCACGCGGCGAGCTTCGCAGATTTTCCGGTAAGCAGGATTAGCCTCGAATTGGAGACTGAATAATTCCAGCGCGAGGTCGGCAAAGTTGATTTGAGAGTCGGCGATCAACGTGCGCAGTCGCGCGGCGAAGTTGGATAGGTCGGACTTCATGCGGTTTTTGTTTCGTGCTTCAGGCTGGTTTTCCGCCACAGCCTGAGGGCAAAGTCTAATCGGTCTGGTTGAGATGACAAGGAGGCTTCTGTTGCCACAAAGACGCGCAAGAAACGCAAAGAGAAGTGCGGGATCAAAGTTTTTTGTGCCTTTTGTGCTTCTTTGCGGCTATTAAGTCCCGGTTTGAAACCGCTGATGATTCATACCTGCAAGCTGACGGATGAACAGGCCGCGACGTTGAAGTCGATCTTGGAGGCGCGGAACTATGAGTTTCGTGAAGTGCCGTATGCGCGGTTCGCGGGCGAGAAGGACAAAACGAACGTGGTGTTTTACGACAGCGGCAAACTGGTGGTGCAGGGTAAGGGAACGCAGGAGTTCATCGAGTTCGTGCTCGAGCCGGAGGTGCTCAAGCAGGCGAGGCTGGGTTACGAGGCGGTGCTGAATCCAGAACTGCTGTTGCCGCGGATCGGCGTGGACGAAAGCGGCAAGGGCGATTTCTTCGGACCGATGTGCGTGGCAGGGGTTTATGTGAACGAATCCGTGATCAAGGCGTGGAAGGACGCCGGGGTGCGTGATTCAAAGAACATTTCTAGCGATAAGAAGATTGCGGAACTTGCGAGGCTCATCAAAGAGACGCCCGGCAGTGTGACGACAGTTGTGCCGATTGGAAACGAGGCCTACAACCGGCTTCACGCCAAAATGGGGAGTGTAAACGCAGTTTTGGCGTGGGGACACGCCCGCGTTATCGAAAACCTGATGGCTCAGCGCCACCAAATGACCCCTCCGCCTGTGAAAGCCATCAGTGATCAGTTTGCGGCCAGTAAGAGCGTGGTGCAGAAGGCGTTGATGTCGCTTGGCAGGGAATTGGAATTGGTGCAACGTCATAAAGCAGAAGAAGATATTGCGGTGGCGGCAGCTTCGATTCTGGCGCGGGATGAGTTTGTAAAGCGGCTGGCTGGACTGGGCAAGTCATTAGAAGTGGAATTGCCGAAAGGTGCAGGAACGAACGTGGATCACGTGGCAAAAGGGTTGGTGGCGTCACGCGGTGCAGAGGTTCTGGGTAAGGTCGCCAAGATGCACTTTCGCACGGCTTTGCGGGCGCAGGGGTTGCCTGAGCCGCCAAAAACGGAATGGCGCAAGCCCAATCGATGATTGTGAACAAGATGCACTAGAAAAACCTGAAAAGTCCGTTGACAGGTTTTGTGCCATTTCCTATTTTGCCCGTCGTCTTAGGGCCGTAAAAGAGACTGACATCTGCCATACCCTCGGGCTTTTCAAAATGGAAAAGGACGAAGGGAATGGTTTTTTGTCCTTTTTTGCGCATCAGGATTAGTGAATGAACGGTTAGCTGGAATGCCCATGTAGCTCAGTTGGTAGAGCACGTCCTTGGTAAGGACGAGGTCATCAGTTCGATCCTGATCATGGGCTCCAGACAATTTGTAACGTAGCGAACAACACAACGTAAACGACAACACAGCAGGAGACAAACATGGCAAAAGAGCAATTTCAACGCACGAAACCCCACGTGAACGTCGGTACCATCGGCCACGTTGACCACGGCAAGTCCACGCTCACTGCGGCAATTGTCGCGGTCCAGAACCGCAAGGGCCTGGCTCCGCTGATCGAATACAAGGACATCACCAAAGGCGGCACGGTGCGTGACGAAACCAAAACGGTGACCATCGCCGTTTCGCACGTCGAATACGAGAGCCCGAAGCGCCATTATGCGCACGTTGATTGCCCCGGCCACGCTGACTATGTGAAGAACATGATCACGGGTGCGGCGCAGATGGATGGTGCAATCCTCGTCGTGAGCGCGGCGGACGGTCCGATGCCCCAGACGCGCGAACACATCCTGCTCGCCCGCCAGGTCGGTGTGCCGAGCATCGTGGTTTGCTTGAACAAGGTTGACCTCGCGGATGCTGACCTGCTTGAGCTGATCGAGATGGAAATTCGCGATCTGCTCACCAAGTACGGTTTCCCCGGTGACAAGACTCCGATTGTTCGCGCTTCCGCAACGGCGGCGCTCGCGGGCAAGCCCGAAGGCGAAAAGGCCATCGCGGATTTGCTCGAAGCGCTGGACTCGTTCGTTCCGGATCCGGTTCGCGAACAGGACAAGCCGTTCCTGATGTGCGTCGAAGACGTGTTCAATATTGAAGGTCGTGGCACAGTCGTGACCGGTCGTGTGGAACGTGGCGTCCTCAAGAAGATGGACGAAGTCGAAATCGTCGGTTTGCGGGAAACGCGCAAGACGGTGGCGACGGACATCGAAATGTTCCGCAAGCTGCTCGACAGTGCGCAGGCGGGCGACAACGTTGGTGTTTTGCTCCGCGGCACGAAGAAGGAAGAAGTCGAACGCGGCATGGTGCTCGCCAAGCCCGGCTCGATCACTCCGCACACGAATTTCTCGGCGGAAGTTTACGTCCTGACGAAGGATGAGGGTGGCCGTCACACGCCATTCTTCACGAACTACCGCCCGCAATTCTATTTCCGCACGTCCGATGTGACGGGCACCTTGACCCTGCCGACTGGCGTGGAAATGGTGATGCCCGGCGACAACGTCACGGTGCAGGTGGAACTCCAGAAGCCGGTCGCGATGGAGAAGGGCTTGCGCTTTGCGATTCGCGAAGGTGGCCGCACCATCGGTGCCGGTCGTGTTGCGGAAGTCACCAAGTAATGAACAGCTTCGGGCGGGGCGTGAATGGCGCTCCGCCCGCCTCCGTCTTTGGAACGTGAGGACAGCGCTCGGTGCGTAGGGCGTTAGCTCAATTGGTAGAGTAGCGGTCTCCAAAACCGTTGGTTGCAGGTTCAAGTCCTGCACGCCCTGCCAGCGTTGGAGAGGTGGCAGAGTGGTCTATCGCGGCGGTCTTGAAAACCGCTTTCGGCGCAAGCCGAACGGGGGTTCGAATCCCTCCCTCTCCGCCAGCTTTTAGAGCTGTCAGACGGATGCGCGAACGAGGCTGAAAGGCCGGAAAGATTTTGTGAGCAAACTAACTGTAATGTTGATCTGGGTGGCGGTGCTGGGTGCGATCTTTGGCCTCCTTTGGTGGCAGGGACAACTCAAGCGCCTGACCGCGTTTGTGCAGCAAACCCGCGAGGAATTGCGCAAGTGCACCTGGCCGACGTGGGACGAGCTGAAAGGCCACACCCTCGTCGTGACCATCACCATTGCGTTGCTCGGCATTTTCACGGTGGCAGTTGACCGCGTCCTGCTGATCGCGTTCTTCAATCTATAAACGAACATGCGAAGCCAGTGGTTCGTCATCCAGACGCTTTCCGGCCAGGAACAAAAGGTCAAGGAGAGCATTGAAAAGCGCATCAAGCCCGACGAGATGCAGGACTACATCAAGGAAGTCCTCGTCCCGATGGAAAAAGTCGTCGAGGTGCGCAACCAGAAGAAGACCGTCTCCACGCGCAAACTGTGGCCCGGCTATGTCTTCGTGGACATGGTATTGCTCGACGAAGAGAAGCGAGTGATTGAAGCGCCTTGGTATTTCATCAAGGAAACGCAGGGTGTCATTGGCTTCTTGAGCGATCCGCCGACGCCGACGCCGACCGACGAAGTCGAGTCCATCAAGGCGCAGATTTCGGCCTCGGAAGAAACCGAGCGACCGAAGATCAGCTTTGGTGTTGGTGAAACGGTCAAGATCAACAACGGTCCGTTCTTGAACTTCAGCGGCGTGATCGAGGAAGTCGATCCGGAGCGCGGCAAGCTCAAGGTGACGGTCAATATTTTCGGTCGCAATACGCCGGTGGAACTGGAATACTGGCAAGTTGAAAAAGGCTGATTAAGAAAAGTTTTTTATGGCAAAGAAAGTTGTCGGACAAATCAAGTTGCAGATCGCGGCCGGTCAGGCGAACCCGGCCCCGCCCGTCGGCCCCGCGCTGGGTCAGCACGGCGTCAACATCATGGGCTTCTGCAAAGAGTTCAACGCCGCCACCAAGAACGACGCGGGTCTCGTGATTCCCGTCGTCATCACGGTTTACCAGGACAAGTCGTTCACATTCATCACCAAGTCGCCGCCGGCGTCCGTGCTGCTCAAGAAAGCTGCGGGCATCACCGCCGGTTCGGGCACGCCGAACAAGGACAAGGTAGGCAAGGTCACCCGCAAGCAGGTGCTCGACATCGTGAAGATGAAGAAGAACGACATGAACGCGACCAACGATGAAGCCGCGTTCCGCGTGATTTCCGGCACGGCCCGTAGCATGGGCATCGAAGTTGTCGGCTAACAGAAACCAAAACGCGGGAGAGCCAAAAGCTCGCTTGCACCGCTCAATAACATGCCAAGCAAACGATTCAAAAAAGCATTGGAACAGGTGGATGCGGCCAAGTCGTATCCGTTGAAGGACGCCGTGGGTGTCCTCGCCAAGTTCCCGAAAGCCAAATTCAACGAGACCGTGGACCTCGCGTTCCGGCTCGGCGTTGATCCAAAGCAATCCGACCAGATGGTCCGCGGCACCGTTCCGTTGCCTCACGGCAGCGGCAAAGTGGTCCGCGTACTCGTGTTCGCCAAGGGCGGCGCGTCGGCTGACGCAGCTCGTGCCGCGGGCGCGGAATTTGTCGGCTTTGAAGACATGATTGCCAAGTGCAATGCCGGTTGGTCCGACTTTGATGTTGCTGTGGCCACGCCTGAAGCGATGGTGGAAGTCCGCAAGCTCGGCAAGGTGCTCGGGCCGCGCGGCCTCATGCCGAA
>Ga0315910_10002184_pt1 | contig 17393 bp, 16 predicted proteins | sample EdamamesoilMG_FD_204470 | JGI IMG/M metagenome (GOLD analysis project Ga0315910, IMG submission 204470) | Garden soil microbial communities collected in Santa Monica, California, United States - Edamame soil | ecosystem: Environmental > Terrestrial > Soil > Garden | place: USA: California... | reverse complement strand
TGTCGAGCTCGTCCTCGTGGCCGAACCACCGCAGCATCGAGATCATCTCGTCGAAGTTGGTGACCAGCCAGGCCGTGCTGAACGAGACCACGGCAACCGTCTGCCGCTGGTTGGGCCCGCTCCCCACCTGCATGCGCATCTCGCCCAGCGACATGCTGTCCGCACGCAGCTTGATCACCTGCGCCTCGACGGGCCGCCCGCCGACAAAGCGGAGCGAATCGCTCACCACGACGCTGTCCGTCATGGTCACGACCTTGAACGGCACCGCGGTCGGTCCCGAGAAGTTGTAACCCTCGATGTAGGCGAGCATCGTATCGCCCCCGAAGGCGACGGCGCCGCGGGGATTGAGCACGACGCGAAGCGCCTGGTCGAACCTGTCACGGCCGGCCACCTGGTAGGCGATGATCGGCGCCGAGGTACCGCCATCGGGGAGCGGGACGACCGTGAGCGTCTGCTCGGCCTTGTTGCTCGTGCCCGACTGCATGTCGCGGATGCTCACGGTGACCTTGTAGGTCCCTGGCAGCAGCCGGAAGAACTTCTGGAAGAGGATGCTCTCGTCGGCCCGGCCGGTTTCCTGGAAGTTGTCCACCCGGACCGTTTCCTCCTGGCCACCGACCACCGCGCGTCCACTGGATGGCTGGAAGGTCGCATCCACCCTGTATCGCGCGATGTAGGTGTCCCGGTCACGCTGGAACGAGAGAGCCCTGTTCTCGAGGGCCAGTCCCATGACGACGACGACGGTGTCTCCCCCGCCCCGGACCTGGGCCAGCGATCCGGTGAACGGGAGCGGGTCACCCGCGGCGAGCCGCCCAAGCCGCTGCATGAAGGCGGTCTGGTCGAACATCTGGGTGAAGCCCTGACTCGGGGCGGCTCCTTCCTCGGTGCCCACCCGCTTCCAGGAGCCACAGGCCGCGAGACTGCCCACAGCGACCGCCAGGATCGCCCCGCGAGTCCACGCTGATGCCACCTTGGTGCCCTGCTCGATCATGATCAGCCTCAAAGGACGTAAACCCAAAACACTCATGAAACTTGCTGGCTTGACCGGGGCGCGCTAGCTTGGCCGTCACATGGCATCCGACAGCCTGCAGGGGCGCACCATCAATGGCTACCGCCTCCTCAAGCTGGTGGGAGAAGGCGGCACGGCGCTGGTCTATCGCGCTGAGCACCCGGAGCGTGGCCTCGCGGCGGTAAAGGTCCTTCGCCAGCGACTCGCGGAAGACCCGGTGGCCGTCAAGCGCTTCCTCGGCGAGGCCGAACTCGGGAAGCGCGTCTTTCACCCGCACATCGTCAAGACCTACGACTACGGCCAGGCCGAGGGGGTGTACTACCTCGCGCTGGAGTGGGTCGAGGGGGAGCCGCTCGCCAACTTCGCCACCCGCTCGGGGACACTGGCACCCGCGCTGGTGGGCCAGATCGTCGAGCAGATCGGCGGCGCGCTGGCGGCGTCCCACGCGAGCCGGATCATCCATCGCGACCTCAAGCCGGCGAACATCATGTTCGACCCGGCCTCCCAGCGTGCTACCCTGCTCGACTTCGGCATTGCCCGCGATACGGAGAGCAATCCCGACGAGCGGCTGACTCGGGCAGGATTCTTCGTCGGCACCCTGCAGTACGTGGCACCGGAAACCCTGAGCGGTGCCCTGGTCAACGAGCAGGCCGACGTCTACAGCCTCGCGACCATCGCGTACTACCTCCTCACGGGCGAGCACCCCTTCACCGGTCGGAATCCGCGGGAGCTTTTCCAGCAGCTGCTGACCCAGCAGCCCGTCCCGCTCAACCAGGCGGTGAAGGGACTCAAGTTCTCGCCCCAGGTCGAGGCCGCGGTCATGCGGGGCCTCGAACGGGACCTGAGCCGCCGTCCGAAGACGGTTGACGAATTCACGGCGGCCTTCTGCACCGCGGTCGCCGGAACCGAGGAAGAGGCGAAGGGCGGCTTCCTCCGCAAGCTCTTCGGGAAGTGACGGCCGCCCCGGCCACCCTCCAGCAGCAACTCGAGGGACTGCTCCAGGAACGCTCCATCCGTCGAGGCGACTTCGTGCTCGCCTCGGGTCAACGCTCCAGCTACTACATCGACTGCCGGCTGACCACCATGTCGGCCCAGGGTCAGGTCGTCATCGGCGCCCTGGGGCTCGAGGCCATCCGCGCCCGCGGCTGGGCCCCAGACACGATCGGGGGCCTGACCATGGGTGCGGACCCCGTGGCGTACGCCGTCGCGGCTGCGAGCGCCCAGCGGCCGCCAATCATCGATGCCTTCAGCGTCCGCAAGGAAGCCAAGACCCACGGCACCGGGAGGCTCATTGAGGGCAACTTCCGGGAAGGCGCCAGGGTGGTCGTGGTGGAGGACGTGATCACCTCGGGAGGGTCCGCCCTGCAGGCCATCGCGGCGGTGAAGGGAGCGGGCGGGATCGTGCTCGGCGTACTGGCGATCGTGGACCGGGAGCAGGGCGGACGCGAGAAGCTCGAGGCAGAAGGGATTGAGGTAGTAGTGCTTACTACTGCGTCCAAATTGGGGCTTAAGGCACAGTGAAGGGTGAAGGGTGAAGGGTGAAGAATTGCCGCCCCCTTCACTCTTCACCCTTCACTCTTCACCTTAGCTCATGACCGATGTCCTCGTCATCGGCGCCGGCATCATGGGCGCGAGCGTCGCCTGGCAGCTGCGGCGGCTGGGCCTGTCGGTTCACATCATCGAACGCGCTGGCGAACCCGCCACTGGCAGCACCGCTCGCGCGACCGGCGGATTCCGCGCCCAGTACGCTTCCGCCATCAACGTCCAGCTTTCCCTGCTCTCGCTCGAACTCCTCTCGCACTTCCAGAAGGACACCGGCGTGGACGCCGAGTATCGGCCGGTGGGCTACCTCTTCCTCGCGGGTGATGCGGAGCAGCTGGCCCAGCTCGACGCGGCGCGGAAGGTCCAGGCAGAAGCAGGTCTCCCCGACACTCGGCTGGTTTCCCCGGAAGAAGCGCTGCGACTCTCTCCCGGGATTTCGGTCGATGGTGTCGTCGGTGGCACCTATGGCCCACGCGACGGCTACATCCGCCCGCTCCAGATCCTCAAGGGATTTCTCGACGGCGCTCTCCGGAATGGCGCGAAGCTCACCTGCGGGGTGAGCCCGGTCCGGTTCGACCGGTCGGGAGACCGCATCACCTCGGTGCATCTCACCGACGGCTCGCGAATCGATGCGACGCAGGTCGTGAACGCCACCGGGGCCTGGGCAGCGGGCATCGCGCAGATGGCGGGGACCGAGATCGAGGTGGCACCGGTTCGCCGCCAGGTCGCGATGACCGTGCCGATGGATGCGCTGTCGCCAAGCACGCCGATGACGATCTTCACCAGCGACGGCTTTCACTTCCGGGTGCGGGACGGCCGCGTGCTGCTCCTCTGGCCGGTTCTCACCCGCGGTGCCACGCCGGACGACGTCACCTTCGACTTTGCCTGGCTCGAGGGGATCGAGTCGCGGATGCGGAGCCGCATTCCGGGGCTCGCGGGGGTCGATATCGACCGTCCGGGTTGCTGGTGCGGCCTCTACGAGATGTCTCCCGACCAGCATGCGCTCCTGGGGAAGGCACCGGGGGTCGACAACCTCTGGTGCATCAATGGCTCCTCGGGGCATGGCGTGATGCACTCGCCGGCCCTCGGCCTGTTGCTGGCGCAGCAGGTGGCCGGCCTCACGCCGGCGCTCGACACAGCGGCACTCGATCCCGCACGTTTCCTGCGCGGTGAACCCAATCCCGCGCCGGTCCTCCTCTGACTGGAGTTCGTCCATGATCATCGTCACCACACCGACCATCGAGGGGCGCAAGATCACCCGGTACTACGGCCTGGTGAGCGGCGATGCCATCCTCGGTGCGAACATCTTCCGCGACTTCTTCGCCGGCATCCGCGACATCGTGGGTGGCCGGTCGGCCGCCTACGAGGAGGAACTGCGGAAGGCGAAGGAGATTGCGCTGCAGGAGATGGAGAGCGAGGCGAGCGCGTTGGGCGCCAATGCCGTGGTGGGCGTGGACCTCGACTACGAGACGATCACCGTCGGGGGCGGGGGCGGGATGCTGATGGTGAGCTGCAGCGGCACCGCGGTGGACATCCAGTAGCATGCGCCACGTCCACACCACAGACGCGCCGCGGCCGGCAGGGCACTATTCGCAGGCCATCGTCCACAGCGGCCTGGTCTACCTCGCGGGCCAGCTGCCGATCGACCCCAACTGGCCCGACGCACCGCACGGCACCGTGGAGGAACAGGTCACGCGGGTGCTCAAGAACATCGAGGCCGTCCTCCGCGCCGCGGGGAGCGACCTCGACCTGCTGCTCAGCGTGACGATCTACGTCACCGACATCGCCCTCTGGCCGCGCGTTAATGCAGCGTATGCGGCGGTGCTCTCGGGGCATCGCCCGGCCCGGACCGTGGTGCCGGTCCCGGCCCTGCATCACGGCTACCTGGTCGAGGTATCGGCGATCGCCGCCATCCGCGCCGACTGAGGCCGCGAGAGCTCCCGCGCGACCTGGTCCGCCAACATCGGCCAGGTCCGCCCGAGTTCATCCCGCAGTGCCAGCGCCTCCCGCCTGAGTTCCTGCCGCCCTGCCAACACCTCCCGCACCGCGCGACGCACATCATCGACCTCGGGACGGGCATAGCGCGTCCCGCGATGGAAGTACTGCCGGATCGCGCGGTCATCCGAAAGCACCATCGGCGTTCCCACCGCGACTGCCTCGTAGGCACCACAGACCAGGCAGTCGGGCTTGAACGAGAGATCCACCACCACACCGGCCGCGGCGATGAGCTGCCAGTAGTCGTCGTCCGAGAGGAAGCCGGTGCACCTGATGTTCGAGGGAAGGGGATCGGGAAGCCGGTGACGATGGCGTTCCCAACGCCCCGTAATGGCAAGGGTCACGTCGGGCATCAGTGCAAAGGCCTCGACGACCTGCTCGATCGGTTCATCCGCCGCGAAAGTGGCGATGAGCACAGCGTCCGGTGCGTTCGGCAGCGGGACCCTGCTCCCCGGCGCGGGCTCGGGAACCTTGTCGGGCAGGACCAGCGGCCTCCCGCCGTGTCGCGTCACGATCTCCGCCAGGAATGCATTGGTCACGATGGTGGCATCGGCTCGCGCGAGGAGCCACGCGGAGAGTCGCTTGAAGAGGCCGCCGGCATTGGCGTACGGCTCCACGGCTTCATTGTGGGCGTCCACGATGAGCCGGTAGCCGAAGAGGGGCCGGAGCAGGATCGCCAGGGTGGCGAGGACGATGGAGGGGTTCTGCACCACCAGGACGCCCGGCCGTTCGCGGAAGAGCAGTGCAGTCGTGCGGATGGACAGGACCAGGTACCGCACGGGCGCCGGCCCGGAATACAGCAGCGTGTGGAGCGGAATGCCGAAGTGCTCCACCAGCGTGGATGTCCGGCGATGACGTTCCCAACTGATCCAGATCGCCTTCGGCATCAGAATCCCGCGTGCAGGTGACGGCGTAGGGTGAGGACCAGTCCCACGGTCCATTCCAAGGGGAAACCTATGCGAGTGTGGCGTCTCGTGAGCGCAGCGCTGTTCATCATCCCCGCCGCCCTGCCGGCGCAGCAGGCCAAGCCGTCGTGCAGCGACCCCGGCTATCGCCAGTTCGACTTCTGGGTCGGAGACTGGGAGGTCACCGACAGCACCGGCAAGGCGGTGTACGGCAACAACAGGATCACCCTGGAGGAAGGGAAGTGCCTCGTTCACGAGCACTGGACCGGCTCCCGGGGAGGCACGGGACAGAGCCTCAACTTCCGCGATCCGCATACCGGGCGCTGGAGCCAGGTCTGGGTCGGGAATGATGGACTGATCCTCAACATCAGCGGCGGGCTCGAGGGCCAGGCAATGGTGCTGACCGGCGAAGGGATGACGATGCAGGGGAAGCAGAAGGCGCTGCATCGCGCCAGCTGGACGCCGCTGCCGGACGGCCGCGTGCGGCAGTACTGGCAGCAGAGCACGGACGCCGGGAAGACGTGGACGGTGGTGTTTGATGGGTGGTATCGAAAGAAGCAGTGAAGGGTGAAGAGTGAAGGTTGAAGGGGAGCGACCCCTTTCACTCTTCAGCCTTCACCCTTCACTGCTTTTCCACCCCTTCGCTCCGCTCCTACCTGCTTCCGCTCCGATTGAGGGGATGGAACCGGCACCACGTCTCCCGATACGGCTCGATCATCAGCTCGATGAACCGGTTGATCGCCAGGGGAAAGGGAAACCGGCTGCGGAACTCGCTCGAGGTAATGCCGAGCAGTGACCGCACATGCCGACCGAATGACTGGGGCGATGAGTAGTCGAGCCGGTGGGCCACGTCGGCGATCGACAGCCCGGCATCCTCGAAGAGCTGCGAGGCATGCAGCAGCCGGAGCGCCGCGAGGTAGCTCTTGGGACTCGGGAGCCCGCTCCGGGAGAAGCGCGACATGAGCGTGCTCGGCCGGACGCCGAGCCTGCGGGCGAGCTCGCGCACCGTCGATGTCTCCGGTGCGAGGCGGATGAGTGCCTCGAGGAAGAGCCTGGCATCGGGCGGGATGTTGGGGAGCGCCGCGATGACCGGTCCCTGGATGCGCGACGCCGCCTTGGACACCGGCTGCATCATCACCTGCCGCAGGCGAGCCCACCCCGCCGGCGCCGAGACATCCACCACCTGCCGCACACCACTGGCACCAAGCCTCAGCAGCATGTCCGACGCGACCGGGTCGGCATGCGAGATGAGCGCGACCGTCGGGACGCTGGGGAACTCGCGGATGAGATGCGCCACGCCATCCACGTGCTCGGGCCGGCAATGATGCACCGAGAGCAACACGGCATCGACCGGCCGCTCCCGCACGGTCCTGATGGCCTCGGGCACCGACTCGCGATGGACCACGGCGAAGCAGCCGGTGCCCGCCGCCTCCACCCTGGCACGCTCGCCCGGGGCGAGGACAGCGGCAACGGTGGGCGATGGAAGTGCCGTTGTGGCCCTGGCCGGGGCACCGTATCGCATCACTACCTCGGGTTGATCGGACCGCGATCGTAGCCGGAGCCGCTCAAACCGGGATCAACCCGCGAAACGCGCTGGAACCTGCGAGACCGGTCTCAGTGCAGCCGGCTGCCGGTTCAGTCGTCCCCTGACATCCCCCTGATTTCCGGCACTACCGTTCAACCTGAAACCGGCGGAACTTGGGGGCGTAGAGGGAAAAGGATTACCATCGGCCAGCCAGGGGCACCGGGAGACGCAACCGTGCCGTACCGGGATGCATCTAAGCCCAGTACCACCCCGCGGGGGCGTCGTCTTCGCGGGGCCGCTCGCCGTTCCGGACAGTGCCCGGAGTCGCCATGATGCCTGCGATGGAACCAGACCTGCGGGAGCGCCTGCAGCTGGCGCTTGGCAGCCAATACCGCCTCGAGCGTGAGCTCGGCCGGGGTGGGATGGGCATCGTCTTCGAGGCCGTGGACACGACCCTCGACCGCCGTGTCGCGATCAAGGTGGTCCACCCCGAACTGACTCACAACGACGGCATCATCCGGCGCTTCCTGGCGGAGGCGCGGATGATCGCCAAGCTGCGCCATCCCGGGATCGTCGCCGTGCATGCGGCCGGATCGGCCGACGGCCTGCTTTACTACGTCATGGACCAGGTGGATGGCGAGTCGCTACGCGAGCGTCTCGACCGCCAGCCGCGCCTCACGATCGAGGAAGCGCGCCGAATCGCGGCGGACCTCGCCTCGGCGCTCGATGCCGCGGCGAAGGCCGGCCTGGTCCACCGGGACGTGAAGCCCGAGAACATCCTGCTCGACCGCGTGACCGGCCGCCCCCGGCTGGCCGACTTCGGCATCGCGCGTGCTATCGCCGGCGACCCGAATCCATCCGAGCCTGTCACGGGTGAGGGCATCGCTCTCGGCACCCCTGCCTACATGAGTCCGGAGCAGGCGTCGGGCGAGGAAGTGGATGCGCGAAGCGACCTCTACTCGCTCGGCGTGGTCACGTACGAGATGATTGCCGGTGCGCCGCCCTTCGTCGGACCGCAGCGCGTGGTCATCTCACGGCACCTGACGGACCGTCCACCGCCGCTCGAGAAGGCGCGGACGGAAGTTCCGGCACCGCTCGCCGGGGCCGTCATGCGTGCGCTCGAGAAGCCGGTGGACGAGCGGTGGCAGTCGGGTGAGTCGTTCCGCGCAGCGCTGATGGGCGAGCAACGCGTGTCAGCGAGCCGGCGCACGCGGCGGATGCGGATCATGGTGGGCGCCGGCATCGCTGCCGCCATCGCGGGCATTGTCGCGTTCGCCGCAACGACGCGGAACGGTCCTCCCGAGGGCGTGAACCCGCGTCACTCGATCCTGGTGCTGCCATTCGCCAATACCCGCGCCGACTCGAGCAGCGACTGGCTCCGTGATGGCAGCGTCAACATGCTCACGCTCGCCCTGGCGCAGTGGAACGACCTGCAGGTCGTCGGTCCCGAGCGCGTGCATGACCTCATCGAGGGTGAACGCATCCGGGACGGGGCGCCCATCGGGCTGGAGCTGGCCCGCCGCCTGGCGCGGAAGGCCGGCGTGTGGACCGTGGTCCTCGGTGACTTCGACCGGAGCGGCGACACCCTCCACCTGAATGCGCGGGTCGTGGATGTCGCCACCGGCCGCCAGGTCGACGTCGCGAGTGCCGAAGGCGCTGCCCGCGAGGAAGTCCGTCCGCTGTTCGACCAGTTGTCGGCGCAGCTGCTCGACCTCTCGGGCGCGCCGCAGGAAGGACGGGTCGGACTAACACAGGCGACCACCCGTTCGGTCGAGGCATATCGCGCCTACCTCGCGGGCGATGTGCTGCTCAACCACTGGGACCTGCCCGGCGCCGAGCGCGAACTGCGTCGCGCGATCTCGGCCGACTCATCCTTTGGCCTGGCGTACTTCAAGCTCGCGGTCACGCGCGGCTGGATGCATGGCGGCGGCGATTCACTGGGGTCGGATGCGATCGCCAAGGCCGAGGTGCACGCGGGCACGCTGCCCACGCGTGAGCAGACCATGATCCAGGCGTATCGCACCTTCACGCAGGGCGGCTACCAGCAGGCGCGGCAGATGTACCAGGACCTGCTGGCCAAGAACCCGGATGACGTGGATGCGTGGTATGCGCTGGGCGATGCCTGGTTCCATGACGACACCATGCCGATCGCGAAGCGATTCACGCCGTCGCTTCGCGCCTTCAAGCGCGCCCTCGAACTCGACCCGGGATACGCGCTGGCGTTCGACCACGTGAACTTCATCCTCGGGCGCGCCTCGCGGCCACGTCCCTTCTGGGCGCTGCTGCCGGGCGATTCCATCGCCCTGGTAGCCGAGGGCGAGAAGCGCTTCCTCGACAGCGCCTCGGTGGACGCGGCCGTGCGCCGCGCCCGACTGGAAGCAATCCGGCTGGCCCAGAGCTGGTCGAGCCTGCAGCCCGACATCCCGAAGGCGCATGCGGCACTGCTCGCGGCGTTGATTGCGGCCGAGGACTACGACGGCGCGGCCCAGGAAGTGGCGCGGTTCCGCGCCATCGCACCGCAGCATCCGGAACTGCCGTTCGACGACGCGCGCATCCGCTTCGCCAGCGGGGACACGCCGCGCGCCGCGCACCAGCTCGGCGCGTCCCTCGACTCGCTCACGATCGAGGACCTCAAGCCGCTGAATGGTGCCGTGGATGCCGCCGAGCGGCTCGCCATCGCCGCCAACCTGTTCGCCTACCGCGGAAACGTGTCGCGTGCGGCGAAGCTCATCGACCTGAGCAACCGGGTGAAGTTCGGCGACGCCGAGAATGGCAAGGGCGTGGGCGAGCGGGACATGAACAACTGGCGGATGCTGGGCGAGCTCTATGCGGCGGTCGGTGCACCCGCGTCGGGGATGCGGCGTGTCTGGCAGAGCGCCGCCGAGGCGAGCCGCTCGGTGCCGGTCGAGAAGCGCGGCAAGCTCCTCTCGGCGGGCGGATCGGCGGCGGTGGGACTGCTGACCGCGGCCACGCCGGATGAGAGTGCCGTGACCGAGATGGAAGCGATGGGTGGCGATCCGCCGGTGAAGGAAGTGCGGGCCCTGCTGGCGCTCGAGCGGAATGACGCGCCGGCGGCGAGGAAGGCCCTCGCGGAACCGGACCCGGCGATGTCGACCTCGATGAAGCAGCCCTACTACGTGGTGTACCGGAAGCCGCTCGCGGCCCAGGCGTACTACCTGCTCGGCGACTATGAGCGGGCACTGCAGGTGCTCGAGGGATTCGACGACGAGGACCAGCTCAACCGGGATCAGTTCGACATGCGGTGGGGTATCGTCGGTCGAGTACGTCTCCTTCGGGGCCAGTTGTTCGAGAAGCTTGGCCGTCCGGATGACGCGCGAGTGCAGTATCGTCTCGCACTGGAACAGTGGAAGGAAGCGGACCCGGACCTGCAGGTGTTTGTGCAGGAAGCGCAGCAGAAACTCGCGCAGCTCGAGGGACGTAGCTGATAGAAGGGGTCTAGAGTCTGGGGTCTAGGGTCTGGAGCCAATCACTCACTCCAAAGCCAAGACCCAAGACTCTGGACCGCAGTAAGGGGTGGGTGGTAGGTAGTCGGAGGTGAGCGGGTCCAACAAACCCTTGTCCTCTCGTCCGCCGCACGCTGACCGACCACCACTCACCTCTTGAGAGGACGCTCAGACGCCCTGACGCTGACCGATTGACCAGGAACCGGCCTCTTCGGCCGGTTTTGTCGTTTCGGGGCGTTCCGAGCAGGGCGTCCGAGCGTCCGGGCGTCAGGGCGTCTATCTTTGCAGCGGGCCGGACGTGATGGTCGCGGGTGTTTCGGCACTCGAGGAAAGTCCGAGCTCCATCGGGTAGACTGCCAGGTAACGCCTGGGCGCCGAAAGGCGACGGAACGGGCCACAGAAAACAGACCGCCTCACAGGGGATCGTGAGGTAAGGGTGAAAAGGTGGGGTAAGAGCCCACCGCACTCCCGGTAACGGGGGTGGCACGGTAACCCCCAGTCGGAGCAAGGCCAAATAAGCGGCGAGGTGTGACCCACACCGAACCCCGCGCAAGCGGAAGAGTCGCGGGTAGGCTGCTCGAGGCGATCGGCGACGATCGTCCCAGACAGATGACCATCCCCCGGGGAAACCCGGCGGAACAAAACTCGGCTTACGGTCCGACCCATGGCCGCCCCCGCGGAGCACCCGCGGGGGCGGTCGCCTTTCCGGCCCCCGGTGCGCGGTTACGTTTCATGCTGGGCCTTCCTACAACGAGGATGACATGCAGGCAGGGATGCTGTTGCTGGGGATCGCCGGTTCCGTGATCGCAGTGCTTCCGTACCGGGCGACATCGACCACGAAGTACCGCGTGGATGGCCGGCTCTCACAGGAAGCCGACGCCACCGCACTCGGCGGGGGGAAGCAGCTCTTCGCGATGAAGACCGCGACCTACGTGACGCTCACGCTTTCGGACTCGGCCGGCGGGCGCGCCATCAAGATGGTGGTGGACTCGATCCGTGGTGACTCGCTCCCGCCGGGCGTGACGGCGGAGGACCTCAACAAGGCGAAGGGGTCGGTGGTCACGGGCTTCTCCGACCCGAAGGGCAATGTCACGAACGTGAAGTCGTCGGCGGAGAGTGTCGCCGGCCTCGGGCTCACGGGCCTGGTGAGCCAGCTGGTGCTCCCCGCGCGGAGCGGCCTCAAGGTCGGCGATACCTGGAGTGACACGACCGAGACCTCGAACCCGGTCGGCGGCGGCTCGCTTGGCTCCAGGACCGTCACCAACTGGAAGGTCAACGGCTCGGAAACGCGTGCCGGCGTGAAGGCCATGAAGATCGATGGCGCGTTCGCGTCGGCCATCGCCGGCGCGCAGGAGACGCCGGGTGGCGCCGTCGACATCGAGGGAACGGCCACCGGGACGAACAGCGTGTTCATCGGTCCGGACGGGCGGCACCTCGGTGGCACGACCACGTCCAAGAGCAACCTCAACGCGACGCTCGCCGCGCAGGGAGTGACGCTCCCGATCGTGATCGACGCGTCCTCCACCATCACGGTCCTCCCCTGACCGCGCGCATCGCCGTCGGCGCCGCACTGCTGCTCCTGGCAGCGTGCGGCAAGCCGGCACCGACCGCTGGGCCCAAGCCGTCGGAGCCCAGCACACCGTCCGGGGTGAAGCCCACGCCCGGCGTCGTCACCGTCAATCCGCGCATGACGATGACGGTAGCGCGCTACGCCCCGGGAGAGACCTGCTACGCGATCGAGCGGGTGGACACGCTGACCTTCCAGTATCCCAACTCGGTGCAGACCCAGGTGGTACAGAGGAGTGCGTGGGTGCGGGTCAGCATTGCGGCAGGCCAGCCCGCGCTGGTGACGCTGACGGTGGACTCCGTCCGGGCAGGCACGATCGCGCGCGACTCCCTCAAGGTGGCCGACGGATTCCGCTGGACGGCCCAGCTCATCGATGGCCGAGTGCTCGAGGGGCTGACGCCGATCCGCCGGGACGCGCTGGCCGAGGGGCTCCTCAGCAACTCGCTGAGCGACATCCTGATCGCGCTGCCCGAGGGTGGGGCCCGCGGCGGATTCAGCTGGCGCGATACGATCACGGTGTCCGAGCGCGTGGCCGGGGCCGAGATCCCGACGCAGATGGTTCGCGATGTCGATGGACGGGTGGAGGGATCGTCGGAACTGGCGCTCGAGAGCCGGGCAACGCTCGTAGGGAAGGGAACGGCGTCGCGGTTCGGCGAGGAAATCAGCGTGACGCTGAACGGGACGCGGATGCGGACCCATCGCCTGACCCAGGCCGGTGTCCTGATGGGCGTCACCGGCCGTGACTCGCTGGCGCTCACCTTCGATGTGCCCTCCGTGGGGCAGACGGTTCCCGCAACGCAACTGGCTCGGGTAACGATCGAGCGCCTTGGCAGGTGACAGGGCGCTCGATTCTCGACCCTCGGCGTTTCCTGTTCTGGCTGGTCGTCCCACCACTGGCATTCATCGCCTGGCTCTTCGCCGTCTGGCCGCCGCCAATCTGGTACCGGACACATTTTCCTGCCCGTACCGCATTCATGCAGATGCGACAGCTCCAGGGTGAGGACCAGCGGGGAGCGGACTTCCGCTACCAGCCGGTTCCCCTCTCGGACATCGCGCCGGCCGCGGCCGTCGCTGCCATCACGGGAGAGGACAACCACTTCTGGGAACACAGCGGGATCGACTATGCGTCGATCCGGCGGGCACTCGGCTACCGGCGTGAGACGTTCGACTGGGGCAACGAGAGGGACCGGGCCCTGCTCTGGCGCGCGCTGGGACGGGCCTGGGAGCGGCGCGATGCGCTCCGAGGCGCCAGCACCATCTCGCAGCAGCTCGCCAAGAATCTCTACCTCTCACCGTCCAGGAATCCGCTCCGGAAGGTCAAGGAAGCGGTTACGACCTGGCGGCTCGAGGCCGCGCTGGGAAAGCGGCGGATCCTCGAGCTCTACCTCAACGTCGCGGAGATGGGTCCTGGAATCTGGGGAGTCGAAGCGGCGAGCCAGGCCTACTTCAGGAAGCCGGCATCACGGCTCACGCGGGCCGAAGGTGCGGCCCTGGCGGGCCTGCTGCCCTTTCCGCTCCGATCGAACCCGGCACATCGTCCCGGCCGGATGCGGTGGCGGCAGAACCTGATACTGCGAAGGATGGCGGGGGAGAGCCTGGAGATACCGAGAACCGACGCCGAGATACCAGTTCAGGTAGGTGAAGAGTGAGGGGTGAAGGGTGAAGGGGGCTCATCTTCACCCTTCACTCTTCACCCTTCACCTGTTCTCAGTCGACAAGCCGCAAGGGCATCACCAACGCCAGGAAGCTCGCCGGGTCATCCCATCCCACCGGCTCACAGGTCGCGGCGCGCTCGGGGGCCTTGAAGGTCATCCTCACCTCGTCGGTCGGGATGAACTTGAGCACCTCGAGCAGGTAGGCGGCGTTGAAGCCGATCTCCAGCGCATCACCCTCGTAGGTGACGGTCACCTCTTCCTGCGCCTCGCCCAGGTCGGGCGTCTGCACCGACAGCTTGCAGGACCCATTGGCAAAGGCCATCCGGATCCGGTGGGTCTGGTCGCTGGCGACGATGCTCATGCGGCGGATCGCCGCGGAGAGGGCGCCCTTGTCCGAGGTCATCACCTTGTCGTTCTCGCGGGGGATGACCTGCTCGTAGTTGGGATACGGCCCCTCGATCAGCCGGGTGTAGACCTGCGTCCCGGGCGAGCGGAAGCCGAGGTGGTTCTCACTCCGGGCCACCTCGATCTCATCCTCGGAGCCGAAGAGCTTGCGGATCTGCTCCAGGGCCTTGGGCGGCACGATCAGGTCAGCCTGGGCACCGCCGGCGGTCGCCGTCGGCACGTCCATCCGCGCCAGCCGGTGCCCGTTGGTCGCCACCATCCGCATCCGGTCGGGCCGAAGCTCCCAGAGCACACCGTTCAGGATGGGGCGGCTCTCCTCGGTGCTGGCCGCAAAGGCCACGTGCTGGATGAGCTTCTGGAGGTTGCCTGCCGTCGCCCGCCAGCCGGTCTCGAACTTCACCGCCGGGAACGCCGGGAACTCATCCTTCGGCAATCCCAGGAGCTTGAAGCGCGAACGGCCACACTCGATGGTGATGCGCTGCTCGCCCGAGGCGGTCAGCCTGATCGAAGCATTGGGCAGCTCACGCACGATCTCGGCGAGCTTCCGGGCAGGAACCGTGATCGAACCTTCCTGATCGACCTGCGCTGGCACGACAGTGCTCACAGCGATGTCGAGATCGGTCCCTGACAGCCGGACGCCGTCGCGTGTCGCCTCGAGCAGGATGTTGGAAAGCACCGGCAAGGTGGTCTTGGTCGGCACACTGGCCGCAACCGCCTGCAGGCCTTCCTGGAACTGCTCGCGCGTGATGGTGAACTTCATCCAGACCTCACTGACACCGGGAGAACTTCCTACAACACCTTATAGATAACTACCTAGTAGTAGTCGTAGAGGGCTCGAAACCTGTGGACACGTCGGTGATCGCCTGTGCTGCCATGCAGTTCCATCGGCCACGTCATGTCGAATCATCTGTGGGCGATGCGGACAGCAAACCAGCTTTCCCCGAACTTCCTTCCGATCTCAAGAATCTCCACGTCACGCAACCAACATTTGGAAAACCATCCGGAAAACCGCAGCGCGTACCGGATTACTGCGGCTGCAACTCCATCCTCGCGAGCTCGACCTTCTCGCGGAATCCGCGATCACGCGACATCAGGCGCGCCACCTTGTCGACACTGTGAATGACAGTGCTGTGATCGCGGCCGCCGAATGCCTGGCCGATCTCGACCAGCTGCATCTGCAGGAGATCGCGCGCGAGGTACATCGCGATCTGCCGAGGTACCGTCAGTGTCTTGATACGGGCCTTGGAGCGGAGGCCTTCGGGCGTCACGCCCCACCGGCGCGCGACCACTTCCTGCACCTTGGTGATGGTCGGCAGCGCCTTGGAGGGCGCTCCGCTGTCATCCGCGGGACGGATCCGGTCGGCCAGGGCCTCGCGCGCAAGCTCGATCGAGCACTCCTTGTGCTTGAGCGAGGCGTAGAGCAGCAGCTTGATGATGCAGCCCTCGAGCTCGCGCACATTGGAACGCACGTGCTCAGCGATGAACCGGAGCACATCGTCCGGGATCGCCATCTCCAGGTGATCCTGCTCGGCCTTCTTCCGGAGGATCGCGATCCGGTGCTCGAGATCGGGCTGGCCGATGTCCGCCACCATGCCCCACTCGAACCGGCTGACCAGGCGGGCCTCCAGGCCGGGCAACTCCTTGGGAGGCCGGTCCGAGGTCAGCACGATCTGCTTGTTGGCTTCGTAGAGGGCATTGAACGTGTGGAAGAACTCTTCCTGGGTCATCTCCTTGCCTTCAAGGAAATGCACGTCGTCCACGAGGAAGAGGTCGACATCCGCGCGGTACCGCCGGCGGAACTCCGGCATCGTCCGGCTGTGGATGCTTTCGATGACTTCGTTGATGAATTGCTCGGCGCCGACATAGAGAACCCGTGTCTCCGGCTGACGGGCGACGACTGCATGTGCAATCGCCTGCATCAGGTGGGTCTTTCCGAGTCCCGTCGCACCGTAAATGAAGAGCGGATTGTAGGTCTTGCCGGGCGATTCGGCAGCGGCGTGAGCCGCGGCCGCGGCGAGCTCGTTCGACTTGCCGATGACGAACGTCTCGAAGGTGTAGCGCTCGTTGAGTGGCTGCGCACTCGGATTGACCTTGGTCGCGGGCGCCGTTGCGAGCGCAGCTGCCGGCGGCGCGACGAAGAGATCCATCTGGGGGCGCTTCTGCCGCTCTTCCAGCACCCGGAAGACGACGGTCACGGGCCTACCTGCAGCACGCTCCGCCAGCCTGGAGAGGATGACGGCGTGCTTGGACTCGTTCCATTCGACGGCGAACTGGTCGGGTGCACCAACGACCAGCGTATCGCCCTCGAACGAGATCGGGTCGGCGGGTTCCAGCCACGTACGGACCGTCTGTTCCGGAAGCTCACGGACCGCATCGTCCAACAAGCGTGTCCAGAGATCTTTCGCGGAAGTCTGCATTGAGCTCGGGTGTAGCGCCGGAGGGTTGAGCAAGGGCGCGAGATATTACGGGTGGGGTGTGGATAAGTCAACCTTGACCCTGACAGGTACGCGCCGCTATAATCGCGGGCTCATTGGAGGGCAGTCTTTATGCAGCCGACATACCGTCCGCGCAACCGTAAGCGGATCAGCAAGCATGGATTCCGGGCCCGCATGGCCGATCGCTGGGGCCGGGCCGTCCTGTCCCGCCGTCGCAAGAAGGGCCGGAAGCGCCTGACCATCTCCCTCCCGTCGAAGCACGGGCGGGTCTGACGGGCAGCGAGTCCTTCCCGCGGTCGCGCCGGCTGGCGCGAGCTGCCGACATCCGGCGGTGCCTGGCGAAGGGTCGGCGCCGCCGGTCTGCGTTTCTCGAATTCATCTGGATTGAAAACGCCCTGGGTCACCCGCGCATGGGATTGATCGTTCCCCGATTCCAGGCCAGTGCCGTGGCCCGCAACCGGCTCCGCCGGCGCCTCAAGGAGGCGTGGCGGGTACACGTGCAGCAGGTGCAGCCGGCGTGGGACCTCCTGATCCGGGCGCGCCGCGAGGCCTATAACGCGAAGTGGCCGGCGTTGCGAAGCGAGGTCCTCGCCTGGCGTGATGCGACGTGCTGAATGAACAGTCAGGGCGGTCAGGGCGGGCAGGGCGGTCAAGACGGGCCAGGAGCACTTCTCCTGGTGCCGCGGAAGGTCCTGCGTTCACTTGTTCGACTGTATCAAGTAGCGATCTCGCCGGGCCTTCCTCCCAGCTGCCGGTTCACGCCGTCCTGTTCGCAGTACGCCATCGAAGCGCTCGAGCGTCATGGCGCGATCCGCGGTTCCTGGCTCGCCGCCCGTCGCCTCGCGCGTTGTCATCCCTGGCATCCAGGTGGCGTGGATCCCGTACCGGAGGCAA
>Ga0315910_10002183_pt1 | contig 17398 bp, 18 predicted proteins | sample EdamamesoilMG_FD_204470 | JGI IMG/M metagenome (GOLD analysis project Ga0315910, IMG submission 204470) | Garden soil microbial communities collected in Santa Monica, California, United States - Edamame soil | ecosystem: Environmental > Terrestrial > Soil > Garden | place: USA: California... | reverse complement strand
TGAGCCAGGAGGCGGTGGAAGCGGAGCGTGCTAACTTGGCGGTCATTCTCGCGCGCTTGTCCACCGGCGTAATTGCGCTGCAACCCGATCTCAGTATTCGCACCATGAACCAAGCCGCTATCGCTATATTGAGCGGCGAGGGCGGCGACATGAGCACGCGCGGCGAGCCGGATTTGATCGGCAAATCGCTGGACGCGGCCGCGAGTGGCGCTCCGCTATTCGAGCAATTCGTGCTCGCTTGCCGCACGCATCTCGATCATGGCGAGGCCGAGTGGCGTGAACAGATCGCGCTGAGTTCCGATACTGCGCGTCGCACACTCATGTGCGCGTGTACCGCGTTGCCCGGAGAAGCCGAGCGTCCCAGCGGCTACGTATTGGTGTTCGACGACATTACCGCGCTGCTGCAAGCTCAGCGCGACGCCGCTTGGGGCGAGGTGGCGCGACGTTTGGCGCACGAAATCAAGAATCCGCTCACGCCGATTCGCTTGTCGGCCGAGCGCCTGCGTCATAAATTGTTGGCCGGCATGAATCCCAACGACGCGCAAATTTTGGAGCGCGCGACGCATACGATTGTGCAGCAGGTGGAAGCCATGAAGGAAATGGTCAACGCTTTCAGCGAATACGCGCGCACGCCCAAAATGGATTTGAGCGTTTTCGACCTCAATCAACTGGTTACTGAAGTCACCGATCTATATCGCGCGCAGGATCGCGGCGGCGCCGCGCCAACGACCAAGCGTCATCTCAACGTGATTCTTGAACCGCAACTCGGCGAAGCGGCCGGTGCTATCGAAGCCGATCGCGGACGTCTGCGGCAATTGCTCCACAACCTGCTCGCCAATGCCTGCGAAGCACTTGAGGGGCGAGAGGAAGCTCGCTTACAGGTGGAAACGCGATTGAGCGTTCGACCGGTTGGCTCGGTAGCCGAGCTTATCGTCGAAGACAACGGCCCGGGGTTTGCACCCGACGTTGCGGGTCGGCTGTTCGATCCTTATGTGACCACCAAGACCAAAGGCACTGGTTTGGGCCTGGCTATCGTCAAAAAGATCATCGAAGAACACGGCGGCAAAATAGAAGCGCAGAATATTGCCGGCAATGCGGACGAATCCACCGGTGCGCGTGTACGTATCGAACTGCCGTTGACGGCGTCCAACCGCACTGCCGGAACTCGCGCCGCCGCGCGTGAGGCAGTGCTAGAACCGAGGAGAGAGAGGGCATGAGCGCACCGCGCATTCTGGTGGTGGACGACGAAGCCGATATCCGTTCGCTCGTCCAAGAGATTCTCGCCGACGAGGGGTACGCGGTTGAAGTCGCTGCGAACGCGGAACAGGCGCGCACGGCACGTACCGCGCATGAACCCGATTTGGTGTTGTTGGATATTTGGATGCCGGACACGGATGGCATTACGTTGCTGCGCGAGTGGGTGCAGACGCCTAATTTGGCGTCGCCGGTAGTCATGATGTCGGGCCATGGAACAGTAGAAACGGCTGTCGAGGCCACACGTCTCGGCGCGTTCGATTTCGTCGAAAAACCGCTCTCGCTTGCCAAGCTACTGCGTACGGTTAAGACCGCGCTTGATGCGGGCCGCCGTAAACGACAAGAAAATCGTTCCCTTGTGCCGCAAGTCTTGGGTCCTGTGGGGCGCAGCAGACCGGTACAGCAGCTGCGCGAGCTGATTCAACGCGTCGCGCTGCACGACACTGCCGTATCGATCGTCGGCGAGTCGGGTACTGGCCGCCAAATGTTGGCGCGCTACATTCATGGCCTAAGTAAGCGTGCCAGCGCGCCGTTTGTGATGCTGGTGCCCGCGGGCATTACGGAAGCGGACGCAGCGACAGCTTTATTTGGCAGCGAAAATGGCGAAGCCCATGCCGGCTTATTGGAACAGGCTAACGACGGCACATTGTTCATTTCCGATTTGGAACAATTGCCGGCCGCGATGCGGCGTCTGCTGTTGTCATCACTGCGGCAGCGTACGTACACCCGCGTCGGCGGTCATGTGGCGCATGCATTCGACGCACGCATTATTGCGTCCACTTCCGGCGCCGCAAACAGCGCCGGCGACGATGCGAGTTATCGCGACTTGCTCACGCATCTCAACGCCGTGGCCATTCAAGTCCCACCCCTGCGCGATTGCGCAGAAGATGTCCCGGAGTTGCTGCGCTACCACGCTGAAAGTCTGGTGGACGAGGAGCGCTTGCCGTTGCGGCGTTTTTCGGTCGCGGCACAGAATCGGTTACGCAATTATCCGTGGCCGGGCAACGTGCGCGAATTGCGCAATCTGGTGCGCCGCTTGTTGATTCTAAGCGGCGGCGAAGAAATTACTCTCGCGGAAGTCGAGCGCGAACTGAACGTGCAAGCCGGTGCGAACGAGCCGCTGGTCAAGCAGGATTTGCTGTCGCTGCCCCTGCGCGAAGCGCGCGAGCAATTCGAACGCGCCTATTTGCAGCAGCAACTGCAACTCTGCAATGGACGCGTCGGGCAACTGGCCAAGCGCGTCGGCATGGAGCGCACGCATTTGTATCGCAAGCTGCGGTCTCTGGGCATCGACTTTAGACAGCTCGCGGAAGACTAGGCCTGCGATGTTGGGCGGACCGGCTAATCGCCGACGCGAATCACTATCGCGTCGATTTGTGCCTCGCGCACCTTGCGGCGCGTCGCATCGAGATTCTTAAGATCGCGTATAGGACCGACACGCACGCGATGCCAGGTATCCGCATCGATAGTGACTTTGCTAATTTTGGATTCGACGCCTTGTAATGCCAAGATCGCGCGGACTCGATCCGCGTCCGTGTAATTTCTATACGAACCCGCCTGCAGGATGTATGCACCGGGTTTTTCCACGATCGCGCTACGTGCGTTGCGTTGCACGTCCTTGTCCTTCTCGGGCACCACTACCTCGAACTTGGGCAGCATCTCGTAAAAGTCGAACTCGGTTTGCGGTTCGGCTTTTTGCGAGGCGGGCACTCGTTTGTCTTCCTGCTGCGGTTGATCGGCGTCATTGCGGACCGTTTTGAGCTCTTGTTTGTTCTTGTTGAGATGGTAGAAGTGCACCCCGCCGGCGACTGCCAAACCGAGCAACAAACCCCAAACAAATCCAGCCGTGCTGGATGCGGCCTTGCCGCTGCGTTTTGCGTTTTTGTAATCGCGGGCCATGATCTTAAGGGCTCTGGGTAACGGGCTCTGGGCGCTGGCAAAAAGTTGAATGCGTGTTAATTCCGCTCTGGCCAGTGCCCAGAGCCCAGTGTCCAGCAGCCCTAGCCTTCCGAGTCACATCGTCTCCGGCGCGCTTACGCCGAGCAAGCCAAGTCCGTTGCGAATCACCTGTTGCGCTGACAATGCCAGCGTGATGCGCGCATTGCGCAATTCGGTGTCATCGACTGCAAATCGATGCGCGTTGTAGTAGGCGTGAAAGTCGCCGGCCAACTCGCGCAAGTAGTGCGCCAGTTGATGCGGTTCCAAATCGCGCGCGGCATTTTCCAATACTTCAGGATACTGCGTCACGCGGCGAATCAATGCGATTTCGTGCGGTTCGATCAGACGTGAAAGCGTTGCGACATCCTTGGCGATCGCAGCAGTAATTCCCTTTTCCTGTAGCTGCCGCAGCACGCTGCAAACTCGCGCGTGCGCGTATTGCACGTAATAGACCGGGTTTTCTTCGCTCTTCGATAGCGCCAGGTCGATATCGAACACAAATTCCGAATCGGGTTTACGCGACACCAGAAAGTAGCGCACCGCATCGCATCCCACCCATTCGATGAGATCGCGCACCGTGACATAGGAACCGGCGCGCTTGGAAATTTTTACTTCTTCACCGCCGCGCATCACTTTGACCATCTTGTGCAATACATACTGCGGATAGTCTTTTGGAATGGCAGGGTCGATTACCTGCAGGCCCGCGCGGACACGCGCAGTGGTGCCGTGATGGTCCGACCCCTGTACGTTGATGGCCAGCTTAAAGCCGCGTTGCCATTTGGCGATGTGATACGCGACATCGGGTACAAAGTACGTGTACGTACCGTCGGATTTGCGGACGACGCGATCTTTGTCATCGCCGTAATCGGTGGTCCGCAGCCATAACGCCCCTTCGCTTTCGTAAGCCTTGCCGCTGTCGATGAAGCCTTTAACGGTGGCGTCCACTTTGCCGTCGGTGTACAAGCTCGATTCCAAGTAATACACATCGAACTTGATGCCGAACTTTTGCAAGTCGATATCTTGTTCATTGCGTAGATACGTAACGGCAAAGTGGCGTATCGACTCCAGATCATCGATGTCGCCTTTGGCGGTGACCGCGCCGTCCATCGAACGTACGGTTTTCTTCGCAAGATAGTCTTGGGCTATATCTTGAATGTAAGTGCCGTTGTAACTCGCCTCCGGCCAACCCGCGTCGCCCGGCTGCAGCCCGCGCGCGCGCGCCTGCACGGAGAGCGCCAAGGTTTGAATTTGCACGCCCGCGTCGTTGTAATAAAACTCGCGTTTGACCTCATAACCTTGCGCATGCAGCAAGGCAGCCAGCGCATCGCCCAGCGCACCTTGACGCCCATGTCCCACATGCAAAGGCCCGGTGGGATTGGCGGATACGAATTCCACCAATACTTTTTGCCGCTGCCCGTTCTGGTTGCAGCCGTAGCTCGCGCCCTGCGACAGCACTAGTTGCAACTCACCCGCATAGGCGGCCGGCGCAAAATGAAAATTGATAAAGCCCGGTCCGGCGATTTCCACTTTGGCCAGTTGATCGCTTTTGGGCAGAGCATCGACGATGGCTTGCGCTAACTGCCGCGGATTGCGTTTGGCGGCTTTGGCGAGGCGCATCGCAATATTGCAGGCGAAGTCTCCGTGCGCAGCTTCGCGAGTGCGTTCTAAGACGATGCCTTCTCGCAGCGTGGTTTGCGCTACGTCCGGTGCGAGGACATCTGACGGCAGAGCGGCAATTGCCGATGCGATTAACTGTTCGAGCTGGGATTTCAAGATAGGAACCGATTCAAGCGGCGGAAAAGACCGCAGTTTACGGGATGCCTTGCGGCAAGACGAGCCGACTTAGTCGGCGACTAGTTCTACTTTGATCCAGAGTCGTTGCTGATCGCTGGCGGTTTCGATCCGTTGGCTCCCAATCCCTGCTGACCGAGAGTTGGTGGTCTCGTTCACGCCGCCGAGCGTCAGCCAGTCGCCGAGCTTGCCCATCACGCTGGTATTAACGCTCTGCGTGGCGATGACGCCGCCGCGTAGTTGTTCCTGCTGCGCGCCAACGTCCAGTGTCACGGCGTTGCCATTGATACGCGGCTGCACTTGGAAACCGGAGGTCACCTCTCGCTCTCCGATAACCGCGCCGGCGCGCCGCTGCGAAATCAAGCCGGCACTGATTGTAGGCACGCGTTCGCCGCTGCTCACGTACGCGGCCTGCCCTTCCAGGACGCGTACCGAACTTACGTTACCGACATCACGCGAGCCGCGATCGCTACCGGCGCGCAATGTGACTTGCGAACCATTGGTTCCGATGTGTCCACTCGCGGAAAGATGTTCGCGTTCGATTTCCGATTGCCTGGCGTAACGCACCGATACCAACAGCTGCTTCGGTGCGCGGTCCAGCACCGTCAACGCCTCGCGAATTCGCGTCACGTCCTCGTCGCTGGCACGAACCAATAGGCGATAGTCGATGCCTGAGAGCGCGGCGTCCTTGCCTACTAATGGCTGCAGTACCGGGAGCACTTCGTCGACGGTGCGGTGCTTAAGGTCGATCACGGTAAGCGCCTGCGAGAGCGCCGGAGTCGCCAGCAGGGGCGACAACGCCAGCACGCATACGGTACAGAGGCGAGGCAGGAATCTCATGCACCGATTTTGCGCCCGATGTCATCCGAACCGCCAGAGGCGTAGATGTTCCGCTAAGGGATTCCCCCGGCTCAATTTCCAAAGACCCGTGCCGATGAACGGATACCAGGGCTAAACGAACCATCGGCCAGGATATTCCGTGAATCTGATCATCGGCAGCGTCATCGTCATTGGATGCGTATTGGGCGGCTTTATGGTCCATGGAGGCAAGGTCCTTGCCCTTTGGCAACCGTCCGAATTGCTCATTATCGGCGGCGCTGCGTTGGGCGCCTTCGTCATCGCCAATGGATTGGGCGCGCTGATGAAGGTCTTTACGGCGGTGCTTGGATCGATGAAGGGTTCGGCGTACGGCAAGAAGCACTATCTGGCGCTATTCGCGCTGATGTACGAACTGTTCAACGTAGCGCGCAAGGACGGCGTGATCGGGTTGGAGCGCGAAATCGAGGAGCCCGCAAAGAGCAAGATTTTTTCCAAGCACGAACTGATCTTGAAGGATCATCACGCCCTCGAATTCATCACCGATTATTTGCGCATGATGGTCAGCGGCGACATGAATCCATTTCAATTGGAAAATTTGATGGACGTGGAGTTGGCGACGCATCATCACGAGAAAGAGGAACTGGCCGGCGCCGTAAACAAAGTGTCCGACGCATTGCCGGGTTTCGGCATCGTTGCGGCGGTGCTGGGTATCGTCAATACGATGTCCGCATTGGGCGGTCCGGTATCGGAAATCGGCGCAAAGGTCGCCGCTGCGTTGGTAGGAACATTCCTCGGCATTTTGCTTGCCTACGGATTCGTCGGCCCTACCGCGACTTCAATGGAAAAGGCGAGCAAGGAAGAGGCGCAGTTTTACATCACGATCAAGACCTGCATTGTCGCGATGGTGCAAGGTTATCCGCCGCAAGTGGCGGTTGAGTTTGGTCGTAAGGCTACACCAGGCCATTTGCGGCCTAAGTTCAAAGAGCTGGAAGAACATCTGCGCGGCAAGAAAGGCTAAGCGTAGGACGCAGCATGGCCGAAGAACTGCAACCGATCGTCATCAAGCGCATTGCCGCTGCGCACGGGCACCATGGCGGCTCGTGGAAAGTCGCGTTTGCCGACTTTGCCATGGCGATGATGGCGTTCTTTCTCATCATGTGGCTGATGGGCGCAACCACTGCAGATCAAAAGGGCGGCATCTCGCAGTACTTCAAGAATCCATCCGCCGTGCAAGGCGCAAGTCCGATGCCCAGCCCAAGTGCGATGCAAGGCCCCGGCGGTCCCAGTTCCGGCATGATCGATATGGGCGGCTCGACGGAAATGTACAAAAACCCCGACCAAGCGACCACTGAAACCGACACGCCGCAAGAGAAGCGCGATCTGGCAGAGGACGCCGGCAGCGGCGCGGGTGAAGAAGACAAAAAACGCTTGGAATCGCTGATGGTGGATCTAAAGGATGCCGTGCAACAGCGCGACGCACTGAAGCCGTTTGCCGATCAATTGTTAATGGATCTCACCGCCGAAGGCCTGCGTATTCAGGTGGTGGACAAGGAAAGCCGTTCGATGTTCGGTCTCGGGAGTCCGACTCTGGAAACCTTCAGTACTGCCATGCTGAAGGAATTGGCGGCCATCATTTCCACCGTACCCAATCGCATCAGTATCAGCGGCCACACGGACGGACGGCCTTACAATCGCTTTAAGTACGGTAACTGGGAGTTGTCGGCGGATCGTGCTAACGCCGCTCGGCGTGCTCTGATCGATGGCGGTTTGCCCGAAGACAAGATCGGTCGTGTCGTGGGGTTGTCGTCCTTCGCGCCGTTGGATCCGGTGAACGTCGAGAATCCGATTAACCGCCGCATCTCGATCATTGTCATGAATCAGCGCACCGAGGATGCAATTCGACAGGAGAGCGGTGCGTTGTTCAGCGTGCAGACGAATCTAGAGCCGAATGCACCGGTGCCGGCACCCAGTCCGATCGGCCCACCGGCCGGACCGACGCCGTAGGGTCCAGATTACCCGGCCTGTCCGCCTATTTCGGCTACGGAATCTGAATTTTGCCGCGACCACCGGGCGCGCCGGGCAGACCGCCCATGCCCCCCTGGGGAACGACCAATTGAGAAGCCGCCTGACGACGCATTTCTTGAATCTGCTGCACGGTCCGCTCGACCGCCACCGCTGCGGCCGCGCCGAAGCCGGCAACCGCTTGTTCAAGGGTCGTGGCTTCGATATCGAAATTAATGGGTACGGGACCCATGTTGGTCATGATTTCGGCCTGGCCCACGTATAGCACGGGGCGGGTCAGATCGCGTGCGCCATCGCCCTGGACTGGCGTCATGCGGCGAAGCATGCCCACTTTGCGGTCCGTAAATACTTCTTCCTGATAGAGAGTCGCCATATCCATGGTGGCGTCGCCTTTGCGCTCGTCGCTCATCACCGTCTCCGAATTTCGTTCAATTTACCGCCAATATGCGGCTGTATGCGCACACTACCATGGCCACATTGACCTGGCGCGCCGGATCGATATGTCATGCCGCGCGCCGCAGATTCCGGCGATCGGGTTACAATCGCCCGTCTACCGATTTTTGACCGTTACCATGCAAGATATTGACGCCAGTTTCGAAGAAGCCTTCGGCAAAGCCGTTGAGCTGGGCAACCGCATTGCCGAGGGCGATCAAAAAACCGACTTATGGGATGTCGCCGACGGCCTATTAGCCGGCGCGCTGCAATTCTGGTTGTACTCGCGGCAACCTTGCGGCGATGCCAAGTGCGAGGACTGCGGTCCCATCAGCACGGCCGAAGGCCGCATGTCCGAGTTGCGTCACTTGATCGAACAATTTGCCGCCGAAAGCGAATATTTTCATTCGCCGCAGGACGCCAACGTCGGTCGAGCGTGACGTCAGTCGGCGAGCGATAGGTCGGCGATTCGGGCTACCGAGGGGAATTCCGTGCATTCGCGCGGCGGGCGTTGCGAATCGGGATGCGTTATTGCAACTATGTGAGCAATGCCGAAATCACGTGCGGCGCGCAATACCGGCAAACTATCGTCGACGAACAAGGTTCGTGCCGGATCGAACGCCTGTTCGCTCCGTAATGCCTGCCAAAACGCCGCGTGCTCCTTGGGATAACCGTAGCTGTGAGAACTGATAGTCGCCTCGAAATACTGGCTCAGGCCGGTTTGGGCGCATTTGATTCGCAAGCTGTCGTGATGTGCATTGGTAACCAGCAGTAGGCGTTTGCGTGCGGCACGCATGGCATACAAGAAGCTTTCCGCCCCATGCAACCAACCGATACGTATTCGTGCCTCATGTTTCAGTGCCGCGACATCCAGTTGTAACTCGCGCGACCAAAAATCCGTGCAATACCAATTGAGTTGCCCATGATGAGCGGCGAATCGCGGCGTAAGTTCGTCGCGCGCAACCGACAGGTCTATACCGCGCGCCTGCGCAAATCGCAGCGGGATCAGCTCCTGCCAAAAATAATTATCGAAGCGCAAATCGAGCAAGGTCCCATCCATGTCCAATAGCACGGTCTCGATGGCTTTCCAGTCAAGCGAAGGCACTGCAGAATTCATACGGGCAGCATACCCGCAAGCTCGCGGGGCGGTACACTAGCGGGCGGTGCTTTCATCGCTTTCTATTGTCGACGAATGGAACTAAGTTTTAGTTGGCTGGCTATCCTGATAATCGCTGCGCTGGTGCTGGCGTTTTGGCGCGATGCCTTGCGGCAACGCGACCTTGCCAATGCAGCGGCAACGGAAGCCTGCGAGCGATTGGGTTTGCAGTTGCTCGATGGCACCTCGGCCTTTGCGCGTTGGCGCATCCAGCGCAGCGAAGGGCGTTGGCTGCGGCGTCGTGTGTTCGTCTTCGACTACACCGCACAAAGTATCGAGCGACGGCAGGGGTTTGTGATCATGCTCGGCGGTCGCGTCGAGTCGGTAGGCTTTGAAGCCGGGGAAGATCCCAGGCCGGCACCGTCGCCGCCCACCACAGTGAATGTCACGATGACCTTCGGTCCGCAGACCGATGCCGCGCAAACCGCAAAAGTATTGGATATGGATGAATGGCGGCGGGCGCATCCCGGTCGTGGCCGAGTGCAGTAACGGTGCTAAAGTAGCGGATACGATGAGCGACCCTACCGACAATAACGACGCTAAGTTCAGCACGGAGCTGGATTCGAAGGTCGACACCAAGACGTTTCAACGCCTTGAGCGGTTGCGAGAATTGCGTATCGCGCACCGCGATTTGGACGACGTAATTCATCGTTTGCAAATGGATTTATACGTCAATGAAGTGCAATTGCGCCGTCTTAAGAAGCGCAAGCTGATGCTTAAAGACGAAATCGCTCGTCTGGAAAGCGAACTCATTCCCGACTTAAACGCGTAGTTCGATGCGGGACCTCTTCGAGAAGATCGGGCGGCAAATGGACTATCTGCTGACCTGGCCTGCCTTGGTGCAAATCATCTGCGTGGTCGCCGCGCTGCTGTTCTCTTACTGGTCCGGTCAACGCATCCGTGAAAGCCAGCAGGCGCGACTTATCGTCGATCGCGAGGGTTTCGCCAATCGCGTTATGGAGGCTTTGATTATCGTCAGCGGCCACAGCGCATCGCTGGTGCTGGTGGCTGCGCTCCTTGGATTTCTGCACGCCATAGGACAGGCAACCAATCTCGTGACCGTGGCGCTGCAACTTATCGGTTTACTGCTGCTGATACGCTTGGTCGTCTACGTGCTGCGCGTATCGGTGGGCGATCGTGCGCCCATCAAAGGCTGGGGTACGACGATCAGTTTGATCGTATGGGCCGGGCTGTCGCTGCACGTCCTCGGCTGGTTCGAACCCGTTGTCGAAGCGCTCGACAGCATCGGCATGCAAGCCGGCAAGACCCGCATCTCCGTGTGGTCGGTGGTCAAGCTCATCATCACCGTAAGCGCATTCGTACTAATCGCCGCGTGGGTGGCGCGCTGGATCGAACGGCGTTTAATGGCGATGCATGCAGTGGCCATCAGCATGCGTATCGGTTTGGCCAAATTTATTCAGGCGTTCCTGGTCAGTCTGTCCATCCTTATCGGTTTGAACGCTGCCGGGCTCGATCTCACCACGCTGACCGTCTTAACCGGCGCCATCGGCATCGGCTTGGGCTTCGGCTTGCAGGCCATAGCGTCCAACTTTGTAAGTGGCTTCGTCTTGTTGATGGATCGCTCCATCAAGCCGGGTGACGTGATTAGTTTGTCCGGCCTGAGCGGTGGGGCGCCCGAACACTTTGGCTGGGTGCAGGAACTGCGCGGCCGGTATGTGGTGGTGCGCGATCGCGACGGCGTGGAAACGTTGGTGCCCAATCAACACTTCATCACCAATCCCATCATCAATTGGAGTTATGGCGATCCACGCATTCGATTGCGTCTACCGGTTCGTGTCAGCTACAAGTGCGATCCGGAACTGGCGATTGAGTTGATGGCGCAAGCGGTGGTTGGGCACGAACGCGTGCTCGCGGATCCTCCGCCGGCTGCGCGGCTCATGGCGTTCGGCGATTCCGGATTCGAACTAGAACTGCGCTTTTGGATTTCCGATCCGCAGGAGGGCGTGTTTAATGTTCGCTCGGATGTGAACCGTTCTATTTGGCGCCTATTCCAAGAAAACGGCATCGTGATTCCGGTGTCGCAACGCGAAGTGGCGTTTAGGCAGTTGGGCCCGGACGCGTAGTTTTATTGCGTTGCGGTTTACGCATTACGCATCACGATTATGCCAATTGAAATCACGCCGACGTTTTCCATACCCGACGACAGCATCACGCTGCGTTTCATTCGCGCGGGCGGTCCCGGCGGACAAAACGTCAACAAAGTCGCGACAGCGGTGCAATTGCGCTTCGATCCGACGTTCTGCCCGCGATTGTCCGTGGGTGCGTTAGTGCGCCTGCAGCGGCTTGCGGGACGACGTATGACGGACGAAGGCCACGTCCTCATCAGCGCGCAACGTTTTCGCACCCAGGAAGCCAATAAACGTGATGCGCATGAGCGTTTGGCGGAGATGCTGCGCGAAGCACTGATCGAACCCAAGCTGCGGCGAGCCACGAAACCGACGCGGGCTTCGAAGGAGCGGCGGCTGGTGAGCAAAGGGCAGCGCAGCCAGGTTAAGAATATGCGCGGTAAAGTGCGGGACCACGATTGAGAAGTTGACGATCGGCCAATCCTCGGCTTGTGCTTAACGAATGCGGCGCACCGGCAACGGCACATTGCAAATGTCCAAGTGCCCGGCCGGCGATTTGTACCACTCGTCTTTGCTGTTGCGCTTGGCTTCCAATTGCGTCGCAAAGCGCGGGCTGTCGGTGCGCAATGCTTCGAGCGGCTCGCGTTCTGCTTCCGGTACATCCGCCGCGACGCGAATGCTGTTGATGACGATGTGTTGGTCGCGACGTTCGTAAAAACCCATGCTCTTCGTGCCGCGCGGCAGCGACGACAATAAACTCATGCCCTGGACGACACGACCCACAACGGTCACATTGCGATCCAATTGTCGCGGTGCGTGGCCGATGACGGCGTATAACTCCGCACCATTGCCGCTGTCGGCGGCGGTGTCGCGTCCCACGCCGATCGTACCGTAGCAATGTACAGCCCATGCTTGGCCCTTTTCGGAGTTGCGCGCGGCGGGGAAGCCGTCGATAAATCCGGTTTGCGGTGCATACGTATCTGCGTCAGGCAGCGGTGCGAAATTCAATCCCTCGGCGGGCTGCATAAATTCGGGAAACAACGTGCGCTTGGCCTTGCGGAAGGGCTTGGCGCCCGCCGGCTCGCCCCATTGCACTACGAAATTATCCTGCACGCGGTTGATGCGCTGTTGATCGAAATAATTCTCGCGTACCAGCGTCTTAATGTTCTCGATGTGATTGGGCGCAAACCGCGGTGCCAGCTCGATAATCACGCGGCCGCTTTCCAATTCCATGTACAGAGTGTTTTCGGGATCCAAGCTGCGCCATTCGGATCGAGAATCCTGCGCATTAGCCGCAAATGGCACTAAGAGAAGCACCGACGAGATTAGAGAACGAATCGCGGCCATGAATCACGGCTCTTGAATGAGAATTACAAATGCGTCACTTGCAGAATGCTGTTACGGATTTGCTCGTGCAGCACCAATTGCGCATCGGCCGATACGGCCAGCAGCATTTCCGTGAACGTGAGTCGTCCCTCGGCATTAACGCCCAATACGTTGCGCGCTCTCAGCAGATCGATGAAGTTTTTGAACAAAGCCTTATCGAAGAACTCCGGTGAGTTAAGTTCATATAGCAGCGACATGCGCTGCGCCATTAGCTGACATTGGTTTTCGAGCGAGTCTTGCGTTACACGTCCGCTACCGGCTTTCAACAGTAACGAAATTGCCAGATAGTAACGCTCGATGATTTGCACCGTCGCTTGACCGAGTACCGATAACTGCACGGCTTCGATGCTGCCGGTTGGCGGCCGCCGCCATTCGGCGCCATTCTCGACCGCTTCCACCAATCCTAGATTGGCCAGCTGCTCCAGTATGTTGCGCACTACTTGCGGCAGCTCATCCTCGCTCCAGCGCAGAAATAGTTCGTCGCGAATATAAGGGTATACGCGCCAAGCAAGGCGCTGAATGTCCTCGGTGCGCAGCGAGCGGTTGTTGAGGAAACAACAGGCGATGACCGACGGCATTACGATCAAGTGCAAAGCGTTGTTGCGGAAGTAAGTCATCAGTACCGCGTTCTCTTCCGACATGCCGATCACATCGCCCATGGCATGCGCGTGGCGCGTTAGAAGTCCCATACGTTCGCCGTACTTGATAACGGAGTTGCCGTCCATGTCGGTTACGACCACATGCGACGAATAAGGCGCCTGCCGCAATAAGGATGCATATAGTTCTAACTGCCGCGCAAAGTCACTCTCGATCATCGATTGCTTGGGCGTAGCAAGCAAAACCAAGGCAAGAAGATTTACCGGCGTCACGCTTGCCGCGGCGTTGATGCGCGTTTGTATCTGCGTAGCCAAATCGTCGACGGCGCGATTCAGCCACGACGGCCGATCGTCGGCGTCATATTTGCTTTCGCGCCACTGCGATGCATGTGTCGTCAATACGTCGTCGAGTTTGATGGGTTCGCCAAAATTGACTTGCACCTTGCCGTACTTGTTACGCAAAGCAGGAATGGTTTTTAGGATGCCGAGCAGCGATTCTTTCTCCTTCGGTTTGCCCGATAATTCGTGTACGTAGGTCTTGCCTTCCACCAAACGCTCATAGCCGAAGTACACCGGCACAAAAATTACCGGTCGTCGCGGATCGCGCAGGTAGCTGCGTACCGTCATAGAGAGCATGCCGGTTTTAGGTTGCAGTAATCGTCCCGTGCGGCTGCGGCCGCCTTCGATAAAATATTCGATGGAGTGTCCGCGCGCCATCATCAAGCCGAGGTATTTCATGAATACCATCGTGTAGAGCGTGTTGCCGGCAAAACTGCGCCGCAAGAAAAATGCGCCCGAGCGGCGCAGAATCGAGCCGATTACCGGCAAATTTAGATTGATGCCCGCTGCGATATGCGGCACGACATAGCCGCGCATGTACACCGAATACGACAACAGCAGGTAATCCATGTGGCTGCGATGACAAGGCACATAGATGATTTCGTTGCGGTCGGTCAGATTCTGCAATTGCTCCGCATGGTGTACGTCTACACCGTCGTACAGACGGTTCCATACGCGGCGCAAGAACCGTGCGAATAAATTGACCACCGCTGCCGAATAATTCGCTGCAATTTCGTCCGCGTAGTGCTTGCCCTGCAATACGGCCTCGCGGCGCGACAGTTTTTTCGCTTTCATTTCCGCTGCCATGGCTTGGCGCACCGTGCTGGCCCGCAACACTTGTGTGACGATGGTGCGGCGATGCGATAAATCGGGACCGATAGTTGCGGCGCGCTGATTGCGCAACTCCGTGCGTAAGGCGCGCGCAATGCGACGCACGCCGCGTGCCGGATCGGTTAGGCCGTGCAGCGTAGCGCGAGCCGAAACGGGAGCGCCGAATTGCACGAGTAAGTTGCGGCCGTTGACGATCACAGACATAAAGCGGCGAAAGCGCCCGGCGATGGTCCAGGTTTCTGATAACCATACCTTGAATAACGAGTCTTCTTTTTCCGGCGTGCGCCCCCAAAAGACACTAACCGGAATTAGCTCCACATCAAAAGCGGTTTGCGACTGCGCTGCGCGTACCAGCTGTCGTAGCGGATCGGGAATGCGCCGGTCGATGCGCTGCGCTAGCAAGCCCGTGTGACGCTGCAAATACACCAACGGAAATCCGGACAAGCCAAGCTCGATATGGGAACGCGGTAAATCAAGCTGCTCGCATACTTGCTGAATTACCAGCGCATCCGCGATGCCCTTGGTTTCGATGACATAGCACACCGGTTGCGTCGATACGCGCATCCGCGCGGCGACGTCGTCAGGGAGGACGCGTGGCCGTGCCCAGAGCGATAACAAGCGTGGCAGCATGAGTGAGCTCGCCGAGTTATTCGGCGGCTTCCTGTTTTTGCATCGTTGCCTCGAGCTTTTTCTGGTTCTCTTGCATCGCTTTGTCCACGTCCGCTTGCGCCCGCTGCTTATTCTCAACCATATCGCCGAACACCGTCTCGTCCACCGGCTTGGTTTCCTTATCGCGATCGCCGCATGCTCCCAGAACCACGGTGCCGAGTATCGCAATGCTTGCGGTTAGTGTGCGCATGCCGGTTCCTTACGCTAAGCGAGTCAAGAAGAGGCGAAGATGGTGAGTGATATCGCCGATACTATCGGTCAAGCGGTGCTCGTCGTCGACAAGGATAAGGCCGGCGCGATACTCGCGCGCATATCGAATGCTGTTCTCGACCGGTACGATGTCGTCGCGCCAGCCATGGACGATGCTGATCGGACATGCGGCCGGTTGCGGCGTGTACTGCTCATAACCGGGCATATAAAATGCCGGCGCAAGCAGGAATAGGCCGCGTGCGCCTACTGCGCGCGATACCGCGGTGGCCACGTGGCCGCCCATGCTCGATCCAACGAGTACCGGTGCCGCATTCTGCGTCCTGCAGAATGCCAACAGTTTGTCGACTCGCGCCTGCGGATCGGCCATGCCGCGATAATCGACCGATTCCACGAGATATCCGTGCGCGCGTGCGACCTCCGCCATCGCCACAATTTTCCCGCCCCAGGGTTCGCCGTCTTGGCCGTGCGAAAAAATAATGATGGGTTGCGTCATGGGATCGATGCCGCGAGGCGATGGAGAGTTGGCGATGTTAACAGCCGCTTTGCAATTTCGTCAGCGTCGCCACAGGAGTTCGTCCAGTTCCGCTGCTCGTTCGGGCCAGCTGTGCCGCGCAAGGTTTACGCGTTCGCGGATAAAGTCGACGCCCTCGCGTTCCAGGCGCCGCCGTTGCTCTCGATACGTATCGCTGCCGGCAGGGAAGGCCAGGCGTCCGCTCGCAGTGATGACGCGATGCCAAGGAATGCGCAGCGACGAAGGGGTGTGTTTTAGAGCGGTGCCGGCCAATCGAGCGCGTCGCGGCAATCCGGCCAAATCCGCAACCGCGCCGTAACTGCACACTCGTCCGCGAGGAATGCTCGCCACTACCGTATAGATGGCTGCGAACTGAGTTTTGGCAGGCGGTGCCTTAGCTTTTGGCTTGGACTTTTTGGCGGAGGGTGCGGACTTAGGCATGGTCTAAATCGGCAGACGATCATGCACGGTTTGATCGGCGCGATCGGCGCGATTGGGATTGCGCCGCTGATCGCCACCAGACAGAGCGATACCCATCGCGGCGATAAACGGAATGGCTCGCTCTAGTAAATCGCCGGTAGTATCGGGCATCGCGTGAAAAATGAGCGTTAACGCAAAGCCGGCCCAAATCGATCCCAATGCGGAGCCCGCGCGTACGCGCTTGCCAGACAACTGTACGATCAACAAAGGCGCCAATGCCGCGCCGAGCGCATGCCAAGCTAACCATAGTGGCGCGAAGTCCGCCGGCATGACGTACGCCAGCCAAACCGTCAGCGCCACGATCGCCACCAGAGCCCAGCGATACCATAGTAAATGTACTGGATGTCTGCGAGGAAGATCGTGCCCCCACAGTCCTGCCGTTGCGATGCATGGCGAAAGCAACGCGGCCATTCCCGCGCAAAGCAACAGCGGTAACAGCACGTGCAGTAATCCTGGCGAGAGCCATGCGGCTACCATTGTTAGCGGTGACGTTGCGTCGGCAGCGTTGATGCGTGCGCACCAACCAATCAACAGCGCCAGCAGCACAACGACTGCGGCACTTACCGGCGCCAGCCATCGTTGTCGTTTCGACAGCTCCGACCGTGCGAGATAGCGGGTGAGTCCGACCGGCTGCGCCAGCGAACTGGCGATCAAAAACGCAACCCCGACACTGAACGCCAGTGCCAATACGTCGTCGTGTGCCGTTTTTTCCCATGGCGCACGTTGCGCAGGCGCGGTGAAGAGTTCCACCAGCGCGCCGAAAGCATTCCCGCTCGCGCCGTGCGCGGCATAAAAAGCCGCGCCAAGAATGATGCTGCCGAGCAGGGCGATGAGCACCAAAACAATCGCGTCTGTATAGGCTGCAAGCCACAGGCTT
>Ga0315910_10002182_pt1 | contig 17400 bp, 14 predicted proteins | sample EdamamesoilMG_FD_204470 | JGI IMG/M metagenome (GOLD analysis project Ga0315910, IMG submission 204470) | Garden soil microbial communities collected in Santa Monica, California, United States - Edamame soil | ecosystem: Environmental > Terrestrial > Soil > Garden | place: USA: California... | reverse complement strand
TGGGCAACGCGAGCCCGCGCCTCTTCGTCGTGACGGCCGGCGCCGAGCCGGGCGCCATCGCGCGCTCGCTGGCGGCGGGCGAGCTCCTGTGCACGGTGCTCGAGGAGACGTTCCCGTTGCTGGCGCGCGCGGGCCGGGGCTCCGACCCGCTCGAGCTCGTGCTGTACCCGACGCGTGAGGAGTACCTCGCCAAGAGCGGCAGCGATCTCGGTGGGCTCGAGTCCGTGCTGGGCTGGACGGCCGGGCACTTCGACGCCGGCTCCAACGTCTCGCGCATGTTCCTGCCGCCCGACGACCGCAGCCACGCGCGCCTGGTGGGCGTGTACGCGCACGAGCTCACGCACCACTGGCTCTCGGCCCATCTGGGCGAGCCGCGCTCGGCCCCCGACGCGCCCGGCGCATGGGTGGTCGAGGGCGTCGCCACCTGGGCCGAGGAGCTCCTGCTCGAGCCCGAGCGCGGCACCTGGTCGACGGACAACCCGCGCGCCGCCAGCCTGGACACGCTGGCCAACGTCGCGCCCGGCGACCTGATCCCCTGGCCGACGTTCCTGCGCCTCTCGCTCGACGACATGCGCAAGCTCGAGCCGCGCCCGACCACGCGCGCCACGCTCTCCTGGCAGCTGGGCCGCTACGCCGAGCGCAGCCCCATGCAGCTCTACTACGCCCAGGGCGGCGCGCTGGCGCACTTCCTGGCCCAGGACGAGCGCGGGCACGCCCTGTTCCTCGAGGCCGTGCAGGCCTACTACCGCGGCACGCCGATCGACCTCGTGCGCGCGCTCGGCCTCACGCCCGAGGAGCTCGGCCGGCGCGTGCGCGCCTTCGCGCAGGGCCAGATCGGCCCGTAGCGCGCGCTCAAGACTCCAGGCGCGTCAGCGCCAGGTGGCAGCGCTCGAGGAAGGGCTGCAGGCGCTCGCAGAACTGCGCGTCGATCGCGGCGGCGGGGCGCGACTTCAGGCCCAGGGCCAGGGCGCGCGCGTCGTGGGGCGAGTCGGCGCGACCGAAGGAGCGGCGCGCCAGGCTCACCCAGCGGTCGAGCAGCTCCTGCGCGTGCGGGCGGTGCGCGGCGTCCGAGGAGTACTCGAGGAAGCGCGTGGGCTCGGGCCGGCGCGCCGAGGCCTCGACGTTCTTGCGCGCGATGGCGGCGAAGGGCGCGTAGGTGCTCTCGACGAAGGCGCCCATGGCCACCTCCTCGATCAGGCCGCTGACGTAGTAGGCCACGCCGAACTCGAGGCGCGACTCGGGGTAGGGCAGGCCCTCGACGCGCTCGCGCACCGCCGATTCGAGATCGGTCCAGCCCAGCTCGTCGTACAGGCCGGCCACGTCCTGGAACAGCTCGAGCGCGCGGTCGAGCTCGCCCACCACGCGCAGCTTCACGTCCAGCTCGGTCACGAACTTGAGGCCGTGGCCGAGGATGTTGATCGAGGCCACCTGGCGCCAGGCGACGCCCTCCACGATCTTGCGCATGAGCGTGCGCGCTTCCTCGTCGACCACGGGCACGTTCTTGGCGGGGCTGGACTTCATCGTCCGGATGCTCCTCGGGTGCCGGCCGGGCCGGGTTCCTTGCCGGTCAACTCGGAATCGGGGATGACGAGGCGCTCGACCACCTGGCCGTCGCGCAGGTGGCGCTGCACGATCTCGTGCACGTCGGCCACGGTGACGCCGCCGTACCAGACCGCCTCGGGGTACACGACCACGGTCACGCCACGCGCGCACTGGTCGAGGCAGCCGGCCTTGTTCACGCGCACGATGCGCTTCAGGCCGCAGGCGTGGACCTCTTCCTTGAGGGCCGAGGCCACCTCGAGCGAGCCCCTGGCCGAGCACGAGCCGCGCGCGTCGTCGGCGGCGCGCTCGTTGGTGCACACGAACAGGTGTCGCAGGAACTTGGCCATCAGTCGAGCAGCTCGCGCGCGATGATCAGCTTCTGGATCTCGCTCGTGCCCTCATAGATACGCAAGGCGCGCACGTCGCGGTAGAGCCGTTCCACGACCGTGCCCCTCTTGACCCCCAGGCCCCCCAGCATCTGGACGGCCCGGTCGCAGGTGCGGCCGGCCGCCTCGGTGGCGAAGAGCTTGGCGCGCGCCACCTCCAGGGTGGCGTCCTGGCAGGTGTCGACGCAGGTGGCGGCCTCGTCCACCAGGAGCTGGGCGGCGCGCAGCTCCACGTCCATCTGCGCCAGGTCGAAGCGCAGGGCCTGGTTGCGGGCCAGGGGCCGGCCGAACTGCGCGCGCGCCAGGAGGTGCGTGCGCGCTTCGTGGAGCGCGCGGCGCGCGAAGCCGTTGGCCGCGGCGGCCACGGACGTGCGGAAGCGCGCCAGCGTGCCCAGCGCGAGCTCCAGGCCCTGGTCGAGGTTGCCGAGCAGGAACTCCTCGGGGATCGTGCATTCCTTCAGCACCACGTCGCCGATCGGGTGCGGCGCCAGCACCTCGAAGGGCTCGACGTCCAGGCCCCAGGCGTCGTCGGGCACGAAGAACATCGAGAGCCCGTCGCTCTCCCCCACCTCGCCCGAGGTGCGCGCCAGCACGGTGTAGAAGTGCGCCACGCCGGCGTTGCTGATGAAGGTCTTGCGCCCGTCGAGCACCCACTTGTCGCCGCGGCGCTCGGCGCGCGTGGCCACGTCGGAGAGCGACGAGCCCGCGCCCGGCTCGGTCAGCGCGAAGGCCGCGATCGACTTGCCCGCGGCCACGTCGGGCAGCACGTCGCGCCGCAGGCGCGCCGAGCCGCCCAGGGCCAGCGGATAGGAGCCCAGGCCCTGCATGACGAGCATCACGTCGAGCAGCCCCGAGTGGTAGGCGAGCTCGTCGCGCAGCGCGCACAGCGCGCGCGCCGACACGTGGTATTCGGCGCACAGCCCCTGGGCGGCCGCGCCGCCGTCGCGCTCGGGCACGCTCCAGGCGAGCAGCCCGGCCTGGGCCAGGGCCGCCAGCGCCGTGCGCGCGCCGGCCTCGTCGTCGGGCTCGGCCAGCAGCCCGGGGCCCAGACTCCGGCCGAGCTCGCCCGCGCGCGCGCGCAGCTCCTCGATCATGGGCGCGCGCTCGCGTCGGCGACACCGTGCCGGAAATCGGGCGCACGCTTCTCTAGGAACGCCTGGTGCGCCTCGCGGTAGTCGGGGTGCTCCATGCACAGGGCCTGGATCCAGCCCTCGGCCTGGAGCGCCTGGGGCAGGGTCATGTGCGCCTCGGCCTCGAGCATGCGCTTGGTCACGGAGAGGCCGCGCGCGGGCCCGTCGGCGAGCTGCCGCGCCAGGGCCGCGGCCGCGCCGGCGAGCTCGCCCTCGGGCACGACGCGGTTGTAGAGCCCGATCCGCTCGGCCGTGCGCGCGTCGATGAAGTCGCCCAGCATCAGGAGCTCGGTCGCGCGCCCCAGGCCGATCAGGCGCGGCAGCAGCCAGGCGGCGCCCATGTCCGCGCCCGAGAGACCGACCTTGGTGAACAGGAAGGCGATGCGCGCGCCCTCGGCCGCGATGCGCAGGTCGGCCGCCGCGGCGATGACCGCGCCCGCGCCGCAGGTCGTGCCATTCAGCGCGGCCACGATGGGCTTCTCGAGCGCGCGCATGTTGCCGATCAGGTCGCAGGTCATGCGCGTGAAGGCGGAGAGCTCGGCCGGGCTCTTCCCGAAGAGCTGGCCGATGATGTCCTTCACGTCGCCGCCCGAGCAGAAGGCGCGGCCCGTGCCCGTGATGACGACGCAGCGCACGCCCGCGCGCGCGCGCAGGGCCACGAAGGCGTCGCGCAGCTCGGCGTAGGACTCGAAGGTGAGCGCATTGAGCCGCTCGGGCCGGTCGAGCGTGATCGTCCCGACGCCGTCCTCCTCGCGGTAGCGGAAATGGCGCGGGTTCAACGGGAGCGTCTCCGTTTCGGGACTCGCTTCGCGGCAGGAACGCGGATCGGCGCGGAAGGGGTCTCGAGCATCTTCTGCGCCAGCTCCGCGCGCGTCACGAGCCCCTTGGACAGGCACAGCTCGGCCAGCGCCCGCGCCAGCATCGAGACGCGCCCGAGCTCCGCCTCCAGCGCCTCGGCGCGCGCCTTCGCGGTCCGGTAGCGCGCGTACTCGAACGAGCGGTGCACGGCGAGGCGCTTCTCGAGCGCCTCCACCTCGAAAACCGTGCAGTGCAGGAACGATCCGATGTCCATCGACCCCTCCACCCTCAGCCTAGCGCAGCGATGGCCTGGATCTCGACCAGGGCACCGTCCTCGAGCAGCTCGGACACCTCGACCAGGGCCATGGCCGGGTAGTGGCGGCCCACGAGCTCGCGCCAGATCGCGCCCAGCTCGTGCAGGGCCACCAGGTACTGCTGCTTCTCGGCCACGAACACGGTCAGGCTGGCCAGGTCGGCCGCCTTCCCGCCCGCGGCCTCGACCACGGCGATCACGTTGGCCAGGGCCTGGCGGAACTGGGCCGGGAAATCGTCGCTCCCGACCAGGCGCTGGTCGGCGTCCCAGGCGATCTGGCCGGCCACGAAGAGCAGGCGCGCGCCGGCCGGCGCCAGGACGCCGTTGGAGTAGCCGCGCGGCTTCTCCCAGCCCTCGGGCTCGACCAGCTCGAGGCTCACGTCATGACCTCGTCGGTGCGATTGGGGTAGCGCAGGCTGCGCTCGACCGAGCCGTCCAGCTCGAGCACGGCCCCGTTGGCGCCGTTGCGCAGCAGGTGCAGCACGGCGCCGGCCACCTCGTCGACGGTGACGAGCTCGCCGCCCGGGTTGGAGCGGCGGAAGAACTCACGCGCCATGGCCTCGTCCATCTTCGTCTTCTCGACCAAGCGCTGGACCGACTCGGCCAGGAGCGGCGAGTCGACGTAGTGCGGGCACACGAGGTTGACGCCCACGCCCGTGCCGTCGAGCTCGTCGGCCACGGCCAGCGAGTAGCCCACCAGCGCGAACTTCGAGGCGCAGTAGGCGGTGACGTAGGCGTAGCCGCGCAGGCCGGCCGAGGAGGCGACGTTGACGATGCGCCCGTAGCCGCGCGCCTCCATGCCCGGCAGGAGCGCCTCCATCAGCCGCCGCGGGCCGTCGAAGTTGGTCGCCATGTGGCGCTCGAGGCGCGCCTCGCGCTTGTCGTCGGCGAAGGGCGCGCTCTCGGCGATGCCGGCGTTGTTGACGAGCCAGTCGATCGAGCCGAACGGGCCGGTGAGCTTGCGCGCGCGCACCAGCCCCTGCTGCACCGCCTCGGGGTCGCCCACGTCGAGCGCCAGCGCCCAGGCCGTGCCGCCCGTGGCGCGGATGGACTCGGCCACGCGCTCGCACTCGGCCTCCGAGCGCGCAGCGACGAGCACCGAAGCCCCCTCGCGCGCCACCCTTCGACAGATGGCCTCGCCGATCCCGCGGCTTCCTCCCGTGACGAGCGCGACGTGCCGCTCGGATTTCGTCGGCATACGGCGCCCAGTGTGACGCGCCCGCGCCGGGCTGGCTACCGCGCCCGCGGGGCGCGCGGCCGGAAGCGCGTCGCGACGGGAAAAAAAGCGACGCCCTAGGGCCGCGCGCGGCGTTTCGGCCGGGCGCCGCGCGCGCGGCGCGGGCGCACCGGCCGGGCGCGCTATCCTCGCCCGCGTGAGCGACGTCCCGCCGCCGCGCCGCGCGCGCGTCCCCATCCCGGCCACGCGCTGGCCGACGCGCGCCGAGGCCGAGGCCTCGCGTCTGTTCTCGCCGCTCGCGGTGGGCGCGTTCACGGCGCGCACGCGTGCCTGGGTGCCGGCCATGGTGCCCTGGCGCGCGACCGAGGAGGGTTTCGTCACGCGTGAGGTGCTCGACTGGTACGGGCGCTTCGCCGATGGCAGGCCGGGCGTGCTCGTGGTCGAGGCCACCGGCATCCGCGACGTTCCCAGCGGTCCGCTGCTGCGCGTGGGCGACGAGCGCTTCGTGCCCGGCCTGCGCCAGCTGGTCGAGTGCGTGCGCGAGCGCTCGGGCGGCGCGACGCGCCTCGTGCTCCAGATCATCGACTTCCTGCGCATCCGCCGGCGGCCCGACAGGACGCGCTACCTGGGCGAGTTCCTGGTCGTGGGCGCGCACCACCGCGCCGGCCTCGAGCGCCTGGGCGAGGTCGCGGCCGCGCGCGGCGACGAGGCCGGCGTGCGTGCCGCCCTGGGCGCGTTGCCGCACGAGCAGCTCCTGGCCCTGCTCGCGCCGCGCGAGGTCGAGGACCTCGAGTACGGCCACCGCGAGCGCGTCAACGACCTCGACGTGCCGGCCGTGCGCGAGCTGCCGCGCGTCCTGCCCGCCCTCTTCGCGCGCGCCGCCGAGCGCGCGCGCGCGGCCGGCTTCGACGGCGTCGAGCTGCACTTCGCGCACGCCTACACCATGGCCTCGTTCCTCTCGCGCACGAACACGCGCCCGGACGGCTACGGCGGCAGCCCCGAGGCGCGCGTGCGCCTGCCCCTGGAGGTGCTGGCCGCCGTGCGCGCGGCCGTGGGCCGCGACTGGACGGTCGGACTGCGCTACCTGACCGACGAGTGCATCGCGGGCGGCAGCGCGCTGGCGGACGCCCTCGTCTACGCCGAGCATTTCGCCCGTTCCGGGGCCGATTTCCTGTCGCTTTCGCGGGGCGGCAAGTTCGACGACGCGCGCCAGCCGCGCGTGGGCCAGGCGGCCTATCCGTACACCGGCCCGAGCGGTCTCGAGTGCATGCCGACGGTGTACGTCCCGGGCGGGCCCTTCGGCCGCAACCTGGCCGACGTGGGCGCGATCCGCGCGCGCGTGCGCGCGGCCGGCTGCACGACGCCCGTCGTCGGCTGCGGCGGCATCAACTCCTTCGACCTGGCCGAGCGCGCGCTCTCCGAGGGCACGTGCGACCTCGTCGGCGCCGCGCGCCAGTCGCTCGCCGACCCGGACTGGTGGCGCAAGCTCGAGCTCGGACGCGGAGCCGAGGTCCGCCGCTGCCTGTACACGAACTACTGCGAGGGCCTCGACCAGAAGCACGTCGCGGTCACGTGCCAGCTCTGGGACCGCGAGTTCGACGCGCCCGACGCGCGCGCCGAGCCGGGCGCCGCCGTGCGCCGCACCGCCGACGGCAAGCGCCGCCTCGAGCCGCCGGCCTGGAGCGAGTGATCAGCTGGCCTGGCGCACGGGCACCTGCTTCGCGCGCTCGAGCTGGCCCTTGCGGCGCAGCTTCTCGACCAGGAAGGTCTCGAGCTTGCGCGTCTCCTTGCCGCGCAGCGAGTTCCACAGCACGGTGACGAGCTTCCAGGGGTGCGTGAGGAACGAGAGCCCGTAGAAGTTCAGCAGCAGGCGGTACTTCCAGAGCGTGAGCTGGCGCGCCGAGAGGTGCTCGCAGTAGTTGTGCTCGTCGGTGAGCTTGGCCTCGTTGGCGAAGATGGGCGTGAGCAGGAACTCGTCGTCGTCGCGCTGGATGCGGCCCTTGGCCACGAGCTCGTGGTAGAGCTGCGTGTTGGGGATGGGGAAGAAGAAGCCGATGGCGATGTCGTCGATGCCCATCCAGGCCAGCTTGCGCACGAGCCGCTCGGTGTCCTTCAGATCGGCGTGCGTGTCGTGCGGGAAGGCCAGCACGAAGAAGCACGTGATGTTGAGGCCGTTCTCGACCGAGGCGCGCACGGCGTCGAGCAGGCTCTCGGTCTTCATCTTCTTCTTGATCAGCTCGCGCGTGCGCTCGCTGCCCGACTCGGGCGCGTAGGCCAGCGAGCGCCCGCCGGTCAGGCGCAGGAGGCGCGCCACCTCGCCGTCGATCACCTCGCAGCGCGTGCCCGAGGGGAACTGCCAGGTGATGGGCAGGTTCTTGGCCAGGAGCGCGTTGCAGAAGGCGATGATCCAGTCGCGCTTGACGATGGCCGTCAGGTCCTGGAACGGGAAGTTCGTGGCCGCGTAGGTGCGGTGGTAGTGCTCGATCTCGTCGGCCACGTCCTCGGGGTCGCGCGTGTAGTAGCGCGTGGTCCACATGTTGGGCGAGGCGCAGTACGTGCACTGGTACGGGCAGCCGCGCGTGGCCAGGATCGGCACCGTCTTGCCGGCCTTCACGCCGTTGACGAGGTTGTGCTCGTTGTAGGCCTCGACGTCGACCAGGTCCCAGGCCGGCCAGGGCAGCTCGTCCACGGCGCGCTTGCGCGCGCGCGCTTCGGTGCGCACGAAGGCGCCGTCGCGCAGGAAGCACAGACCGGCGATGCCGTCCACGGGCGCGCCGCGCTCGAGCGCGGCGAAGAGCTCGACGGCCGTGTCCTCGCCCTCGCCCGTGACCACGTAGTCGATGGGCGCCGTGCGCAGCGAGTGCTCGGCCAGGCCCGTGAAGTGCTCGCCGCCGCACACGAGCGGCTTCTCCGGATAGCGCGCCTTGACGGCCTGGATGATTTCGCGCACGAGCGGCCAGGAGAACGACCACATGTTGGTCAGGCCCAGCGCGTCGGCGGCGGGATCGATGCGCTCGACGATCTCCTCGGGCGTCAGCCCCAGGCGGTGCAGGTGCCGGTCGCGCGTGACCTGCTCGGGCGCCAGGGCCACCGCGTCGAGCAGCGCGACCTCGTGCCCGGCCTTGCGCAGCGTGGACGCGATGTAGGCGAGGCCGAGCGGAAGGCTCGGGCGCAGCGCCGTCATGGCGTGCACGTTGAGATAGACCGGCGGGTGGATCAGCTGGATGCGCATCGGGTCCCCGTCCCGGGCAGGGCCGGTGGCTCGGGCACGCCTCCTCACCGGGCGGCGCGTCCCCTAACTATAGCGGAGGGGCGCGGGAGCACGCTGACCCCGGAATCGCTTTCCGCCCGCGCGCTGGAGCGCGCGGGCACATGAGCATAGAAGGTCGCCGTGCCGCGCGACGTCGAGCTCACCTTCCCCCCTTCCGAGGATCCGCCGCCCATGGGCGAGGTGGAGCTGCGCGCCGCCGTCGCCCGGCGCCTGCGCCTGGGGCCGGACGCGCTGGCCGGCGTGCGCGCGCAGCGGCTCTCGTTCGACGCGCGCGTGCGCCAGCGCCTGTGGCGCCTGGCGGTGCGGGTGTGGGAGCGCGGCGAGCCCGTGCCGCCGCCGGTCGCCACGCGCCCGCCGGAGCTCGCGCGCCCCGCGCCGGGCGCGGCGCGCGTGGCCGTGATCGGCGCCGGACCGGCCGGGCTGTTCGCCGCGCTCGACCTCCTGGCGGCCGGCCTCAACGTCACCGTCCTCGAGCGCGGCCAGGACGTGCGCGCGCGGCGGCGCGCGCTGCAGGCGCTGAACCGCGGCGAGCCGGCCGACGGCGACTCGAACTACTGCTTCGGCGAGGGCGGCGCGGGCACGTACTCGGACGGCAAGCTCTACGCGCGCAGCGGCGACAAGGCCGAGGTGCGCGCCGTGCTCGAGACGCTCGTGGCCCACGGCGCGCCCGAGGACATCCTCGTCAGCTGGCGCCCGCACGTGGGCTCGAACCGCCTGCCCGAGGTGGTGCAGGCCCTGCGCGCGACGCTCGAGGGCGGCGGGGCCGTGCTGCGCTTCGGCGCGCGCGTCGAGGAGCTCGTCACGCGCTCCGGGCGCGTCGAGGGCGTGCAGGTGCGCGACGTCGCCACGGGCACGCTCACGAGCGAGCCCTGCGCCGCCGTGGTGCTCGCCGCCGGCCACAGCGCCTTCGACGCGCTCGAGCTCGCCGCGCGCGCCGGCGCGCGCCTCGAGCCCAAGGGCTTCGCCATGGGGCTGCGCATCGAGCACGCCCAGGCCTGGCTCGACCGGCACCAGTACGGCGGGCTGCGCGGGCCGTGCGAGCTGCCGGCCTCGTTCTACGAGCTCGTCTCGCAGCAGGAGGGGCGCGGGGTCTACAGCTTCTGCATGTGCCCGGGCGGCTTCATCGTGCCGACCACGACCGATCCCGAGCGCGTGGTCGTGAACGGCATGAGCCTCTCGCGCCGCGACTCGCCCTACGCGAACTCGGGGCTGGTGGTGCAGATCGAGCCCGGCGACTGGTGCGGAGCAGCGGGCGCCGCCTGGGGCTGGGGCGAGCTCCTGGCGCGCGCGGGCGCCGCGAGCGAGCTCCCGCCCGCGCCCGAGGCCGACCCACTCTTCGGCGCACGCCTGCAGCGCGCGCTCGAGCGCGTCGCCGCCCGGCTCGGCGGCGGGCGGAACCGCGCGCCCTGCCAGCGCGCCGACCTCGCGGCCGAGGGCGCGCGCGCGCGCGTCGAGCCGCGCCCCACGAGCTACCGCCCGGGGGCCACGGGCTGCGACCTCAACGAGCTCCTGCCGCCCGGGCTGCACGAGCGCCTGCGGCGCGCGCTGGCCGATTTCGACCGCAAGCTCCCGGGCTTCGCCTCCGAGCAGGGCCAGCTCCTCGGCGTCGAGTCGCGCACGAGCTCGCCCGTGCGCGTGGCGCGCGACCCCGAGTCGCTGGAGAGCGCCGTCCAGGGCCTGTACCCGTGCGGCGAGGGCGCGGGCTTCGCGGGCGGCATCGTCTCGGCCGCTCTGGACGGCCGGCGCGTCGCCGCCGCGCTCGCCCGCGCGCTGGCCTGAGGGCTCGCGGGATCGGCGCGCTGGACGAGAAGTTCCCGCTCCGCGCTTGAACGGCAACCGCGGGCCTGTGGAATCCGTCCATGGTCGACGTGGCGAGCGCGCTCGATGCGGAACCGGCGAAGCTCGTCGAGCTGCGCTCGGCCGTGGCGCACACCTTCGGCATCACCGAGCTGCGTCCGTTCCAGGAGGAGGCCATCCGCGCGCACCTGGCCGGGCGCGACGTGCTCCTGGTGCTCCCCACCGGCGGCGGGAAGAGCCTGTGCTTCCAGGCCCCGGCCCTGGTGCACCCGGGCCTGACCCTGGTCGTGAGCCCGCTGATCGCGCTGATGAAGGACCAGGTCGACGGCCTGCGCCAGAGCGGCGTCGCGGCCGGCATGCTCACCAGCGCCCAGGCCGCGCACGAGCGGCGCGAAGTGCACGAGGCCGTCGAGCGCGGCGAGCTGCGCCTGCTCTACGCCGCGCCCGAGCGGCTGATGATGGAGGGCTTCCTCGAGCGCCTGCTCGCGCGCGGGCTCTCGGCCATCGCCATCGACGAGGCCCACTGCATCAGCCACTGGGGCCACGATTTCCGGCCCGAGTACCGCCAGCTCGGCGCGCTGCGGCGCCTGGCGCCGGGCATCCCGCTCTCGGCCTTCACGGCCACGGCCACCGAGCCCGTGCGGCGCGACATCGTGCGCCAGCTCGCCCTGGCGGAGCCGCTGGTCCTGGTCGCGCCCTGCGACCGCCCCAACCTCACCTACCGCGTGCAGCCGCGCCAGGACCTCCTGCGCCAGCTCCTGGGCGTGATCGAGCGTCACCGCGGGGAGGCCGGCATCGTCTACTGCCTGTCGCGCAAGGAGACCGAGCGCCTGGCGGACGAGCTCGGACGCGCGGGCGTGCGCGCGGTCGCCTACCACGCCGGGCTCGAGGCCGGCGTGCGCCGCTCGGCCCAGGAGCGCTTCCTCAACGAGGAGGTCGACGTGGTCGTGGCCACGGTGGCCTTCGGCATGGGCATCGACCGCACCGACGTGCGCTTCGTCGCGCACGCGGGCCTGCCCAAGGGCCTCGAGCAGTACGGGCAGGAGACCGGCCGCGCCGGGCGCGACGGCCTGCCGGCCGAGTGCGTCCTGTTCCACTCGGGCAGCGACTTCTTCACGTGGAAGGGGCTGCTCGAGCGCTCGCAGGAGGAGGCGCGCGCGACGGGCGAGGAGCCCGACCCCGCCGTCCTGGCCGCGGCCCTGGCGCGGCTCTCGGAGGTGCGCAACTTCACGACGCGCCTGGTGTGCCGCCACCGCCAGCTGGTCGAGCACTTCGGGCAGACGCTGGCGCTCGCGGACGAGGGTTGCGGCGCCTGCGACGTGTGCCTGGGCGAGCTCGCGCTCGTGCCCGACTCCACCATCGTGGCGCAGAAGATCCTCTCGTGCGTCGTACGCTGCGAGCAGCGCTACGGCGCGGGACACGTGACCGACGTCCTGCGCGGGGCCGACACGGTGGCCGTGCGGCGCACGGGTCACGACCGCCTCTCGACCTACGGGCTCCTGAAGGAGCACGACGCCAGCGAGGTGCGCGCCTGGATCGACCAGCTCGTGGGCCAGGAGCTCCTGCGCCTGGTGGGCGACCGCTACCCCGTGCTGATCGTGACGCGCGCGGGCGCCGAGGTGCTGAAGCGCGAGCGCGAGGTGGCGCTGTTCGCGCCGCCGCCCCGGCCGCCGCGGCGCGAGACGCGGCGCACGACCGTGCTCGAGGTGGAGGAGGCCCTGCCCGTCGACCGCGCCCTGTTCGAGCGCCTGCGCGCCCTGCGGCGCGAGCTGGCGCGCGAGCGCGGCGTGCCTCCCTACCTCGTGTTCAACGACCGCACCCTGGCCCAGATGGCGGCCCGGAAGCCGCGCGACGCGGCCGAGTTCCGCGCCCTGAAGGGCGTCGGCGACAAGAAGGCGGCCGACTTCGGGCCGGCCTTCCTGGCCTGCATCGCCGCCCAGCCGTCCTAGGGCCTGCCGCGGGGGCCCGGGAGCGCGCCCAAGTTCGCCGCCGTTTCGACCGATCAACGGGGGCATGACCGCGGAAGGACCGTCGCCCACGGACCCCTCGAGCCAGACGAAGGGTCCGCGCTGGCATCTCCTGTACCTCTTGCTGGCGGCCTTCGACGTCCTGACGGTGTGCGTGAGCCTTTCGCTCAACCACCGCCTGGTCGAGATCCACACCGAGTCGCTGGTGGTGGGCGAGCGCTTCGGCGAGCTGCGCCAGCTGGCCGGCGCCGTCAACGCGCCGGGCAACGACGTGTTCGACTCGCAGGACGTGGCGCGCGAGCGCGCGCGCACGGAGAGCGAGAGCAGCGCCTTCGCGCGCTCGCTGGAGGAGCTGCGCCGACACGTGCCCAGCCAGGAGTCGCACCTGGACGAGATCCAGGCCGCCCTGGAGGCCATGCTGGGCGAGGCCGAGCTCATCTTCCGCCACTTCGAGAACGACCAGCGCGACCTGGCCGGCCAGCGCATGGCCACCATGGACCGGCGCTACGCCGACCTGCGCGCGGTGCTCTCGGGCCTGGAGCAGGACGTGCGCCTGGCGCAGTTCGGCGAGGCCGAGAACCTGGCGCGGCTCGAGTACGTGATCGCGGCTTTCGTCGTGCTCATGGTGTGCGCCGCGGCCTACTACGGCCACAAGCTGCACCGCGAGGTGCGCGCGACCGAGGCCGAGCGCCAGCGCCACATGGTCGAGCTGGTCGAGGCGCGCAACGAGGCCCTCACGGCCGCGCGCCTGAAGTCGGAGTTCCTGGCCAACATGAGCCACGAGATCCGCACGCCCATGAACGGCGTCATCGGGATGATCGAGCTCCTGCTCGACACCGAGCTCGAGCACGAGCAGCGCGACTTCGCCGAGACGGTGCGGCGCTCGGGCGAGGCGCTCCTGACCGTGCTCAACGACATCCTCGACTTCTCCAAGATCGAGGCCGGCAAGCTGCAGTTCGAGGCCCTGGACTTCGACGTGTTCGAGACGGTCGAGGAGGCCATCGAGCTCCTGGCCGAGCCGGCGCACAAGAAGAAGCTCGAGCTCGGCGTGTCGATCCACGAGGGCGTGCCGCGCGGCCTGCACGGCGACGCCGGGCGCCTGCGCCAGGTGCTGATCAACCTGGTGGGCAACGCCGTCAAGTTCACCGAGCGCGGCGACGTGTTCGTGACCGTGCGCAACGAGGGCGAGCAGGACGGCGCCACGCGCCTGCGCTTCGAGGTGCGCGACACGGGCATCGGCATCCGGCCCGAGACGCAGGCGCGGCTGTTCGACTCGTTCTCGCAGGCCGACGGCTCGACCACGCGCCGCTACGGCGGCACGGGCCTGGGCCTCGCGATCTCCAAGCAGCTGGTCGAGCGCATGGGCGGGAAGATCGGGGTCGAGAGCCTGCACGGGCGCGGCAGCACCTTCTGGTTCACCGTGTGCCTGCCGCTGGCGCGCACGCCGCTCGTGCCGCCCACGCCGCACGAGGCGCTCTCGGGCGTGAAGGTGCTGTGCGTGGACGACCACCCGATCAACCGCGAGATCCTGACGCGCCAGCTGGGCGGGCACGGCATGCTCGTCGACTGCGTCGCCAGCGCGGCCGAGGGCCTCGAGCGCCTGCGCCGCGCCGTGCGCCAGGGCCAGCCCTACCCGCTGGCCGTGATCGACCGAATGATGCCCGACATGGACGGCGTCGCCCTGGCGCGCGCCGTGCGCGCCGACCCCGACCTGAACGGGCTGTGCATGGTCATGCTCACCTCCTACGACCTCGGGGGCGCGCGCGAGGAGTGCTCGGCCCTGGGCATCGAGCTGTGCCTGACCAAGCCCGTGCGCCAGGCCGCGTTGCTGCGCGCGGTGGCGCTGGCCCTGGGCGGGCGTGCGCCGCACGCGGGCCGCGGGCCGCTGCCGGCGCGCACGCCGCAGGCGAGCGGCGTCCTGCACGTGCTCCTGGCCGAGGACAACAACGTCAACCAGAACGTGGCCCGGCGCATGCTCGAGAAGCTCGGCTGCCGCGTGGACACGGCGCTCAACGGGCGCGAGGCCCTGAACGCGCTCGAGCGCGTGACCTACGACCTCGTGTTCATGGACTGCCACATGCCCGAGATGGACGGCTACGAGGCCACGCGCGCGCTGCGCGAGCGCGAGCGCACGCGCGGCGGGCACACGATCGTGCTGGCCCTGACCGCCAACGCCATGCAGGGCGAGCGCGAGCGTTGCCTCGGCCACGGCATGGACGACCACATCGCCAAGCCGCTCACGCTCGACACGCTCTCGGCCGTCATCGAGCGCTGGTCGAAGCGCGCCGCGCAGAGCGCCTGAGAGCGCGCGTCTACGGCTGCGAGGGCCGGCGCCGCGCGAGCTGGCGCGCGGCCTCGTCGGGGCGGCCGCTCTCCTCGAGCAGGCGCGCGTAGAGCTCGAGCGCGCCCGGCGGTCCGACCGTGTCCGAGAGGGCGTGCTCGAGGTGCGCCAGCGCCTCGGCGCGCCGGCCGAGGTTGTAGAGGTTGACGGCCAGGTTGAGCTCGGCCGGGATGCGCTCGCCGCCCGGCTGGGTCATCGCCACCGCGAAGGCGTCGGCCGCGCCCTGGTGGCGGCCGAGCGCCTGGCGCGCGAGGCCGAGGGTGAACCAGGCCTTGTGGTTCTCGGGGTTGGCGGCCACGGCGCGCTCGAGTAGCACACAGGCCTCCTCGCGCGGGCCGCCCTCCTCGTGCAGCTTGCGGCCGTGCATGTAGTCCTCGTAGGCCTGCACCATGCGGTGCGGGCTCTTCTTCGTGCTCGCGGCGAGCGGCTCGGGCTCGCCCGCCTGGCCGTCGTCGGCGCCGACGCCGGCATAGCCCAGGCTCTCGATCTCGCGCTGCAGGTCGACGAAGCCGGGCTCGAGCGCCGTGCTCGCGAGGCGCGGAAGCGCGCACAGCGCGCGCATGCGCGCGCGGGCGCGCTCGACGTCGTCCGCGCGCTCGGCCAGGAGATCGTGCGTCTCGCCCGGATCGGCGGCGAGGTCGAAGAACTCGGGCGCGCTCGAGTGCACGTACTTGCCGCGCCGGTCGGCCCAGCCCGCCACCGGGCTCCAGCCGAAGGAGTTCGTCCCGAAGTAGCTCTCGAAGTAGGCGCCGCGCTCCGCATCGGGCCGGAGCGGATCGCGGCCGTCGAGCTCGGGTGCCAGCGGGAGGCCGAGCTCGGCCGCCACCAGCGGGTAGAGGTCGACCTGGCTGACGGGCTCGGCCACGCGCTCGCCCGCGTGAGCGCGCGCGGGCAGGCGCACGAGCATGGGGATGCGCAGCGTCGACTCGAACACGAAGGCGCCGTGCGTCTCCTCGCCGTGGCGCCCGCGCCCCTCGCCGTGGTCGGCCAAGGCCGCGACCAGCGTGTCGTCCAGCACGCCCTCGCGCTCGAGCTCGCCCAGCACACGCCCGATGGCCGCGTCCATGGCCGCCACCTCGCCCAGGTAGGCGTCGCCGCCGGCGCGGGCGCGGGCGGCCTCCGGCGGCGCATAGGGGAAGTGCGGATCGTAGAAGTGCAGCCAGAGGAAGAAGGGTCGCCCGCGCTCGCGCGCGCGCAGCCAGGAGAGCGCGCGCTCGGCCACCTCGTCGGCCGGGCGGCTGGCGGCCAGATGCTCCTCGACGTCGGCCGGCGTGGCGGGCGCGTCGTAGCGCTCGAAGCCCTGCGCGAGGCCGAACTCGGGCGCGAGCACGACCGCGGCCACGAAGGCTCCGGTCTGGAAGCCGCGCTCGCGCGCCGCCTCGGCCAGCGTGTGCGCCGCGCCGGGCAGCACCGTCTCGCCGTTGCGGCGCACCGAGTGGCGCGGCGGATAGAGGCCGGTGAAGATCGAGGCGTGGGCGGGCAGCGTGAGCGGCGCCACCGCGCGCGCCATCTCGAAGCGGACACCCTCGCGAGCGAGCCGGTCCAGGTTGGGCGTCAGACCGGCGGGACCGCCGTAGCAGCCGAGCGCCTCGGGGCAGGTCGTGTCGAGCGTGAGGATCAGCGCCGAGCGCGGTGCCGGTCCCGCGGGTGCGCAAGCGGCGGCCGCCAGGAGGAGCGCGGCCGCGACGATCCTCGATCGGAGCACGCCCCTCGATCGGCCAGAGAACGGGCACGTCCTGAGCCCCGCGCGGAACGCGAGGCGGGCCGTCGCCGGAACCCGGCGCGCAGCGTAGGATCTTCGCCCTTCACCCGTCCCTGCACCCGTCCCCCATCCCCGGCTTTCGCCCCCGCTCCCGAGCGATGAAGACCCCCGCGCGCTTCCTCCTGTCCTCCGCCCTCCTGGCCTCGGCCCTGGCCCTGGCCGCCCACCGCTCGTTTGCGTCCAGCACGGCGAGCGACGAGACCAAGCTGGGCGAGATCATGGGCGGCATGCGCGGCAAGACGAAGGCCCTGGCCGGCACGATCGGCGACGCCGCGAAGAACGCCGACTCGTTGAAGAGCCTGGACGAGCTCGAGCGCCTGATCCTCGATGCCAAGTTGCTCGAGCCCACCGACATGCCCGAGATCGCGGCCGACAAGCAGCCCGCGCACCTGGCCGCCTTCCGCCACCAGATGGCGCTCCTGCTCTCCGAGGTCGCCCAGGTCGAGGCCGAGGTCGCCGCGGGCAAGAACGCCGACGCCGAGAAGCGCCTGAAGAACAAGGTCACGGCCCTGCGCGACGAGGGCCACCAGGAGTTCCAGCCCGAGGACGAGCACGGCGGCGGCGGCGGTCAGGGCAAGAAGAAGAAGTAGCCCTCTCGGGCCGCGGGGACCGCCCGCGCCGCGGGGCCGGGGTAGACTGCCCACGAGGAATCTCCCCACCCTCATGCTCGGCCGCGCCTGGAGCAGGCTGCGCCAACGGCGCATCGTCCCCGGTTTCCAAAGCCGCTTCGGCGGCCTGTGGACCGACCGTCTGGACGCGCTCGAGGTCCTGGAGGAGAAGCGCGCCCGGGGTACGATCGCGCCGGCCGAGGCCGAGGCCCTGCGGAGCTGGATCGCCGACGGCTACTGGATCCGCCCCGGCGCGATCGCGCCCGAGCTCGTCGACCGCCTGAACGGCGAGGTCGAGGAGCTGTGGC
>Ga0315910_10002181_pt1 | contig 17404 bp, 12 predicted proteins | sample EdamamesoilMG_FD_204470 | JGI IMG/M metagenome (GOLD analysis project Ga0315910, IMG submission 204470) | Garden soil microbial communities collected in Santa Monica, California, United States - Edamame soil | ecosystem: Environmental > Terrestrial > Soil > Garden | place: USA: California... | reverse complement strand
ATGCAGAACGAACTCGTCGTTCTCGAGGGCGCGGCGTAGTCGGGTTTCCAGAGTGAGCTTCTGCGCAACCTGGTCGTTCATGCTCGGGGCATAGAACGCATACCGCCGGCCTTGCGACTTGGCTTTCTTGAGCGCGGCTTCTGCGTTGTACAGCAGCACTTCCGCATCGTGGCCGTCCGAGGGATACAACGAGATACCAAAGCGCCCGGAGATCAGCACTTCGGTATCGCCTATCTCGAAACTGGTGTTGACGATGCTCGAGAGTAGCTTTTCGACCAATTGCCCCACGTCGGCTTCGTCGTCGACCAATGGCATCAGCATCGCAAATCGGTTCCCGTCGACCCGCGCGAGCGACCCCTTGTCGCCGATGCCTGCGTCTAGCCGGGTAGAAACCTGCTTGAGCAGCGTGTCCCCTCCGTTGCGTCCCAGCGTCTCGTTGATCTGGCGAAAGCGATCGACATCGAACAACAGCAGCGCTAGTTTGCGCTTTACGCTGCGACTCGTCGCGAGCTGCTGAGTCAGCCGATCGAAGAGTAGTCTTCGGTTGGGAAGCCCCGTCAGCTCATCGTAGTAGGCAAGAAAATTGAGTCGATCTTTCGCGGCGAAGTGGCTGAGTGCGAACGAGATGTTGTCCGCCAGATCCGTGAGCAGGCGCACCTCGTCGCTGTCGAAGAAACCGGGCTGACTCGACGAGAGTGCCAGCACGTATTCGAGCCGTCCAGACGCAAATAATGGAAACGCAGCGGCCGCGCGCGGTTCACGCGCGCCCATCTCCGGTGGTACGCTCGTCTTCGGATCGCTCGCGGTGTTGTTGACCACGACGGGCGCTTGCGTGTGCACCACTTCGAGCATGAGCTCCGTGCTGGGTTCGACGTGTATGTCGCGCAGCTGTCCCCAAGCCGGGACCTGTTCGAAGGCTGCCGTGGCAACCACGCGAAAGGACGAGTTGGCCGGCTCGAAAGCGGTAATCGTGGCGAACGACAGCTGGCCTTCGCGCACGGCCAGGACGCAGACCTCGCCCAGCAGGCGATCACGTTCTTGAATCCGCACGATCGCGCCGTTGATGCCGCTCAGCACCGCGTGGATCCTGGTAAGCCTTGCGATGCGCTGCTGCTGGAGCTGGCGCGCGTTCTCGGCCTGAATCCGGTCGGTGACGTTGCGCGAGATTCCGACGAGTCCGAGTACGGCTCCCGAGGCGCCGCGTACGGGCGACTTGGTTTCCGAGAACCACTGGCGCGCGGCACCCTTGCCGTACTCACGAATCACGTCGACGGCTGGCGTGCCTTCGTGAATTATGCGCCGCTCCTCTTCTTCGACCCGCAACGCGGCGCGCGCGTTCTTCGATATGTCGGACAGCCGTTGCCCGACCAGAAGGGAAGCACTCGAGCCGTAGCTGAGCATCGCAGCGACGGGCGCGTTGGCCTTGATGAAACGTAGCTCCAGATCTTTGAAGTAGATGCCGTCGGGCATGTTCTCCATCAAATCGTTGAGCAGCTGCTTTTCGTGCGCGAGCTCCATCGCCAGGCGAAAGTGTTCAGCCGCGCGTTGGACTTTCTGCTGCAGATCGTCGGGGTCCCAGGGCTTCGTGATGTAGGCGAAGATCTGCCCCTCGTTCACCGCTCGGATCACCGCGGTGAGATCGGCAAAGCCGGTCACCAAGATCCGTTGTGCCTGCGAATCTTGCGAGAGTCGCTGAAACAACTGGTCTCCCGTCATCTTGGGCATTCGCTGGTCGGAAATTACCACCGCGATCTCGCGGCGAGCGGCGGCAAGCTCCAGCGCTTGCTCTGGCGAGTTGGCCGTGTGCACCACGAAGTGGTCGGACAGCATGTCCTCGAGTGCGACCAACACCTGGGGCTCGTCATCCACCACCAGGATGCTGGGCTTGCTTGCCGGCACCGACGACCGTCGCGCCTGCACTGAAATCGTGCCTGATTGGGCTCCTGCGCTCATCTAACCCCGCGTTGGTTGACGAAGCGCCGATGCACGGCGCCTTGCTTTATTGCTTTACCAACGTCTGAAGTTTCCAAACGAGTGGGGACGCTGTCAAGCTTGCGAGCCCAACAAACGACGACGAGTCCCAGGAGGCTGCATCCAATGCTCGGAACTCGCCAGGTGTAAAACACTCACATCGTTCCCGTCGGTGTGACCAGCGACGAGGCTCGGCACGGTCACACGTGGGTGTGGTGTTGCTCGAAGCAGAAGTGACACACACCAATGAGCGGCGACGGATTTCGCCACCGCTGGCGGTTTCACGCATGCTCTTACAAGCACCATTTCGAGTTGACAGGGGGATTGCGCTCCGATCACACTCACCTGGAGGTGGAGCGATCGGATGAGCTCTTGAGCCATCGTCGTCAGCGCATTTATGCGCGTGGTTTGAGATGGGCGTGCGCGTCGTCGTGGCTCGTAGGGGCGTCGCCGAGCCACGCGCAAGCTCTCGGGTTGTCTCAGCAATCCGAGATTCAGGTGCACGGCTTCGTGAGCCAGGGGTTCATCAAGACCACTGACAACAACTACCTTGCCGATTCCGAGCGAGGCAGCGCCGAGTTCACCGAGGTGGGCCTCAACTTCACACTGCCTCTCAGCGAAGATTTTCGGGTCGGGATGCAGTTGTTTGCGCGCGACCTCGGTCCTGTGGGGAACTACGACGCGCGCTTCGACTGGTTTTACCTGGACTATCGCTTCCGCGACTGGCTGGGGCTCCGAGCAGGTCGAACCAAGTTGCCTTTCGGCTTGTACAACGAGACCAGTGATATTGATGCGGCGCGCGTGCCGGTGCTGCTGCCGCAGTCGGTGTATCCCACGGTGAATCGCGACTACCTGTTGGCGCAGACCGGTGCGGAGCTGTACGGTCTCGTGCCGCTCGGGCCAGCGGGTCAGCTCGAATATCGACTCTACGGCGGGACTATTTTCTTCGACGTGGAGGAAGCCTCTCCACAGATCGGAGATGTTTCGGTTCCCTACATCGGGGGCGGGCGACTGATGTGGCTCACCCCGCTCACCGGACTACAGCTAGGCGGTAGTGCACAGGCGCTGCGTATCGATGTGGATTACGTACCCAGCGCCGACGAACTCGCGGCCCTCGACATGGCTGGCACGCTGCCAGAAGATTTCTCGGGATCGGTGTCGGTGCAAATCCCGGCGCTACTCGCCCTCGGGTCCGTCGAGTACTCAGCGCACGACTGGCTCATCGCCGCCGAGTACAGCCGCTGGTGGGTGTCGTTGGAGAGCGACCTGCCGGCGCTCTTCCCCGAAGTGAAGAACACCAGCGAGCGTGCCTACGTGATGACGTCATATCAGGCGGCGAGCTGGTTCTGGCCTGGGGCGTACTACTCGCTACTGTTCTCGGACGTGAACGATCGCCATGGCCGCGACGCCTACCAGCACGACATCGCCTTGACCTTGCGCTACGACATCACACCGCACTGGTTGGTCAAGCTCGAAGGCCACTACATGCACGGCACCGCTGGACTCTCCAGCGCACTCAATGACGGAACCCCGCTCTCCGAATTGAACGAAGACTGGGGAGTGTTTCTGGTCAAGACGACCGCCCACTTCTGATTTGCAACTCACCGAAAGCGTCCGCTTCACTACAGAGATGCCCAGGCCCCTCGACACGAACAACAGCGCTGGCCCGCGGTACCGATCGCGCCGCACGGTGTTGCTCTGCGTCGCCGTCGGTGCCGGTTGGTTGGCGCCGCTGTGCTCGCGCGAGGCGTCAGGCGACGTCCCGGCCTTTCGTGTGATAGTACATGCCCAAAACCGCGCGAGCGGAGCATCGCGGGAGTTCGTGACGAACGCTCTACTGAAGCGCTCGACGCGCTGGGACGATGGCGAGCATCTGTACCCCGTGGACTTGCCGGCGAGCTCGGGAACGCGCCGGCGTTTCTCGGAGACGGTGCTTGAGCGGTCGGTTGCCGCGGTGCGCAAGTATTGGCAACAGCAAATATTTTCTGGACGCGGGCTGCCCCCGCCCGAGCTCGACTCCGAAGCCGCGGTGGTGCGCTATGTGGCGAAGCACCGGGGCGGGCTGGGCTACGTCGGTCCCGACATCGAGCTCAGCGGCGTCAAGGTCCTGACCGTCAAATAGGTGCACATGAAACTGACCTTCACCGCGAAATTGATCCTGCTGGTGGCGGTGGTCGTGCTGTCGAGCTCCCTCGCTACGGTCGCGAGCTCGGCGATCGGAGCGCAGCAGGCGCTCGACCTCGAACAGGTCGAGTTTCGTCTCGTTCCGCGCTTGGAACTCGGGCCGCGGTTGAACACCGAGTTGGCCCAGCTCGGTCGAAGCATGCAGGATGCCGTGGCCGCCGAGGATGCGAGCCAGCTGAGCGCGACTGCAGCACTCAAGGATCGCATGCTACAAAGCGTCGACGATGCCAGCGCTGTCCTGGCACCGGAACATGCGCGCGCCCTGCGCGCGGCGATCGAGGCCTACTACGAGACTGCCTACGCCGTGTCGCGGCGGATGGTCGACGGTGATACCGGCGAAGAGCTGCTCGCGGACATGCAAAACATGCAGAGCAGACAGCGCGAAGTCCAAAAGCTGATCGCCAAGCATGTGACGCTCGATCGCTCCCAACTCGTGCAAGCCTTCGACGTCGTGCGCGGTGCGAACGAACGCGCAAACCGGTTGCGGCTCGCTCTTGGCTTGACAGGGATCTTGATGGTACTCGGCCTGTCGGCGTGGGTGAGCAGGGGCCTCGTGCGGTCGCTCAGACACCTGGAGTCCGGCTTCGCGCGCTTCGCGACGGGTGACTTTGCCCGATCGATTCCCAGCGAAGAGACCAAGGATCTTGCCAGCCTCACTCAAGCCGCAAACCAGATGGCCGCGTCTCTACAGCACCTTGCTGAAGTGCAGGCGCGAGACACATGGCTGAAGGTGGCGCGTTCCGGCCTTGCGGACCAGCTGCGGGGCGACATCACTCCCCAAGAGATGGCTCAGCGCTCACTGAGGTTCCTGGCCAAGCAGGTCGATGCCGTCGCCGGCGCGCTCTACCTGCGAGAGAAGTCAGGCACGCTCGTGCTGCAAGGGCAGCTAGCACAAGCCGGCGGCACCGCAGGCTCGAACGACGTGGCGAATGTGGCGAGCGCCCGTGTCATCCCCGGTGAAGGGCTGCTCGGCGAGTCGGCGCTCTCCGGAGACGTCGTGGTCGTCGAACAAGTTCCCGCCGAGTACCTGAAAGTCACGTCGGGCCTCGGCGAGGCGAGGCCTAGCAAGCTGGTGTTCCTGCCGCTATCTCGCAAGGGAAAGACCGTCGGCGTCGCCGAGTTCGCGCTGTTCAAGCAGGTCTCCGAGCAGGGGCTGGAACTCCTCCGCGCGATTCAAGAGATGTTGGCGCTCGCCTTCGAGACGTCGATGTCGCGGGCGGAGCTGCAAGCGCTGCTCATCGAGTCGAACGAGCAAGCCACCAGGTTGGCCGCTCAGGAAGAGGAACTGCGGCTGAATAACAGTGAGCTGCAAGCGCAGCAGGAAGAGCTACGCGTGGCCAACGAAGCGCTCGAGTCCCAGCGGGGCGCGCTCCACGAGAGCAACGTCGAAATCGAGGAAGCTCGGGCGCATCTGCAGCAGAAAGCCGAAGAACTGACGCGCGTCAGTTCCTACAAATCGCAGTTCCTGGCGAATATGTCGCACGAGCTTCGTACGCCGCTCAACAGCATGCTTTTGTTGTCCCATCTGCTTGTTGCGAACTCGACCGGGAATCTGACGGAAAAACAAGTCGAACACCTGCGGACGGTCCATTCGGCAGGTGAGGACCTGCTCGCGCTGATCAATCAGATCTTGGATCTCGCCAAGATAGAGTCGGGGCGACAAGAGCTCAATTGGCAGGAAGTACCCGTCGATCACTTCGCACTGTTCTCGCGCCGGATGTTCAGCGAAATGGCGCGTGAAAAGTCGCTCGAGCTCGCCATCAGCGTCGATCCGAACCTGCCTCTTTCGATGGTCACCGATACCAGCAGACTCGAGCGCATCTTGGTGAATCTGATGGGGAACGCGCTCAAGTTTACGCAGGTAGGGTCGGTGTCCCTGCACATCCATCGGCCGCCGACGGGCGTCACCTTTCGGCGCACCGAGCTTGCCGCGGCTGACCTGATCGCCTTTACCGTTAGCGACACCGGCCCCGGCATCGATCCGACGGCCCATGAGCGCGTATTTCAGCCGTTCGAGCAGGTCGAAGCCGACTCGACGCGACGCTACGCTGGCACCGGCCTCGGTCTGGCGATTGCGCGGGAATCGGCCGCGCTGCTGGGCGGAGAACTCCAGCTCCAGAGCGCATTGGGCGCGGGCAGCACGTTCTCGTGCTTTCTACCGGTAGGATCGGTCGAACAAGTGCGCACAGCCGCACGAACAGAGGCTGGCTCCAACGGTCGGTCGGAGCTCAGCGTGCCCCGACTCGGACGCATCGAGGCAGCGCGGCTGCTCGTCATCGAGGATGATCCCGTCCTCTCGGAGCAGCTCGTGGCCATCATCCAGGCGCGGCGCCTCGGAGCGCTCACTGCGCGGACCGGCGAAGAAGGGCTGCGCTTGGCGCGGGACGCCAGTGTCGCTGGCATCATCCTCGACGTGCGATTGCCCGACATGGACGGCTGGTCCGTGATGGACCGGCTGCGTCGGGACAGCGCCACGCGCCACATCCCGGTGCACTTCGTCACGGCAATCGACAAGCCCGAGCAGGGACTCGTGCTCGGGGCCGTGGGGTATCTTGTCAAGCCGGTGACGCACGCTGACCTCACCAATGCAGTGTCGACGTTGGTCCGGTCCGCGGACGGCGCGCGGCCCCGCGTTCTGCTCGTAGAAGACGACCCCAAGGAAGCACGGGCCATCATCGAGTATCTGTCGCGCGAAAATGTCGATACGATGCACGTCGAGAACTCAGCCGCCGCGCTCGCAGCCCTCAAAACCGAGTCTTTCGGTTGCATGATTCTGGACTTGGGGTTACCGGACGGCGACGGCCTCGGGCTGCTTGCGGCGATGAAAGCGGAAGGCCGGAGAGAAATGCCGCGTGTGCTAGTGCACACGGGGCGAGCCTTGACGAAGCAAGAGATCCGCGAACTCGAGACCTACGCGCAGGCGGTGATCGTGAAAGACGACCGGTCACGCGAGCGTCTGGTCGAGGAGGTACGCTGCTTCGCAAAGCACGTGCAAGACGAATCGAAGAGCAAGCCGAGCGGCATGGGATTGACCGACCCTGTCGCCCCCGCGGACCTGTCGCTCGCCGAGACTACGCTGATTTTGGCTGAAGACGACATGCGCACGGTCTACGCGCTGTCGGCGTTGATGCTGGGCAAAGGCGCCGAGGTGCTCGTGGCGGAAAACGGCGCAGAAGCACTGCAATTGTTGCAAGAGAACCCAAACGTGCACGGCGTTTTGATGGACATCATGATGCCAGAGATGGATGGCTACGAGGCGATGCGGCGCCTCCGGCAAGATCCTCGCTTCGCCGCGCTTCCAGTCATTGCGCTGACGGCGAAGGCAATGAAAGGTGAGCGCGAGCGCTGCCTCGAAGCTGGCGCCACGGAATACCTGTCGAAACCCGTGGATGCAGATCTGTTGCTCGCGACGCTGGGGCGCGTGCTGAAGAAGGAGCGGACCGTTGGGGCGAGTCGACCAAGCTGAGGTCATCGAGACGCGCCTCTTACTGCAGGCGATATACGAGGGCTACGGCTACGACTTTCGCGGCTACGCACCGGAATCGATGAGCAGGCGCGTCAAGGCCGCGCTTGCGAAGTCTGGTATGGCGCACTGTGGCGAGCTCCAGCATCGGCTCTTGTCAGAGCCAGAGGTCTTCTTTCGATTGCTCGATGACCTCGTGGTTCCGGTGAGCGGTTTGTTTCGCGACCCCCAGTTTTTTTCGAGCTTTCGCAGCGTGGTCGTTCCCGTTCTCAAGACCTACCCCGCGCTGAAGCTGTGGCACGCCGGTTGCGCCAGCGGCGAAGAGGTGTACGCAACCGCGATTGTGCTGTCGGAAGAGGGACTGCTCGGGCGTACCCAACTCTACGCGACCGATCTCGCCTCGAAGGCGATCGAGCAAGCGCGGGAAGGTGTGTATTCAGCGGCGCATGTGGCGGAATTCGAGCAGAACTACCGTGCTGCGGGAGGCACCGCCCGGCTCGAGGACTACCTGGTGCCTGCCTACGGCACGGTGGCGTTCAAGGAGGAGTTGCGGAGCAAGGTCGTATTCTTTCAGCACAGCTTGGCCACCGATTTCTCGCTTGGAGAAATGCATGTGGTGTTTTGTCGAAATGTGCTCATCTATTTTGGCGCCGAGCTCAGAACCCGCGTGCTCCAGATGTTCGCGGACGGGCTGTGTCGCGGTGGCTTTCTGTGTTTGGGGCACAGCGAACGCATCCCGCCCGGCAGTTCGGACTTCGAAGAGTTCGTCACTGATGCGCGCATCTATCGGAGGGTACTTCGATGATGCGAACCAAGGCGCTACGCACCGAGTCGCCCGAGGACGGGTCCGTACGTCCTTCGGTGCTCGTGGTGGACGACGTCGCAGCGAATCTGATCACGCTCGACGCGCTGCTGGAGGGCCTCGATTGCGACGTGGTGCAGGCCAGCTCTGGCGATGCGGCGCTCCGCCAGCTCCTGAAGCGGGAGTTCGCCGTGATGCTCTTGGACGTACAAATGCCCATCATGGACGGTTACGAAGTTGCGGCTCATGTCCGCAGCAACCCGGCCACGCGCGATGTGCCGATCATCTTTTTGACCGCAGCGAGCGATAGCGAAGAGACGGCTCTGAAGGCCTATGGCACAGGTGCGGTGGACTTCCTGCTCAAACCACTGAATCCCACCATTCTACGCTCGAAGGTGAGTGTCTTTCTCGAGCTCTGGACGCGGCGTGAGCAACTCGCGATCGCCATGAAGCGGCTCGAATCCAAGAGCAGCGACCTCGAGGAAGCGTACCGCCAGTTGAAGGAGACACAGGGTCAGCTCGTGCAGTCGGCAAAAATGGCGTCGCTCGGTCAGCTGGTGGCCGGGGTTGCGCACGAGATCAACAATCCGCTGTCGTTTTGCCTGAGTCACCTGAAAACGGCGAACAAGAGCCTCGAAGCAGCGATCGCGGCCCAGGGCGAGCTTTCGGCGCCGGTGCAACTGGACTGGGACCGAGCCAGGAACAGGCTCGTCGAAATGGAACTTGGCCTTGGTCGAATTGCTGATCTAGTGGTCAAGCTGAGAACCTTTTCGCGCTTGGACGAGGGCGAGTTCAAGCCGATCAGCGTGAAGGAGTCGATCCTCGCACTGTTGACCATCGTGGGGCATCGACTTGCCGGGCGCATCGAAGTGGTGACTCACTTCGGTGAACCGGACACGCTCGCCTGCGCCGCCGGGCTGATGAACCAAGCAGTGATGAACCTGGTCGTGAATGCCATCGACGCGATCGAGGGTGAAGGGACGCTGACCATCTCGACAGGTGCGGAAGGGGGCGTGTACTGCATCGTGGTGGCCGACACGGGGTCCGGGATCCCTCCTGACGTTCAGGAGCGCGTGTTCGAGCCCTTCTTCACCACCAAAGCTGTCGGGGAGGGCACCGGCCTCGGGCTGTCGCTGGCTTATTCCATCGTCAAGAAGCACGGTGGTACTCTGACGCTCGAGAATCAAGCGCCGGGTACGCGAGCCAGCATCTGCATTCCGTTGGCGCGTACCCGAAGCTCGACCTAGTTGTCCTGCACCTGAATTCGTGCCCGAGGAAAGGTGGCGCGTCGTCAGCAAGTGTCCCGGCAGAGCACGGAGCGAATGCAACGTTCCAGCTCATCCGGTGATAGTGGCTTGGGCACACGCGGGTTCTGCACGCGCGCCAGGAATTCGGAAGCTTCGGGAGCGAAGCCCCCCGTGAGGAAAACGAGACGCTCGGCGAGCTCGGGCCTTTGACAGGACAGCTCACGATGGAGACTCACTCCCGCGAGTTCCGGCAACACTAGATCACACAAGAGCACGTCGAATGCGGGATCTACGGCCAGACGTGTCATGGCGCTTCGAGTGTCGCGCTCAATCACTACGTCGTGCCTATCACCCAACATACGGGCGATCGAGCATGCCGTGGCTCGATCGTTCTCTACGACCAAAATGCGTCCACGCTGGACAACCCCGGCGGAGTCGATCGACATGCCTTCTCTCGAGTCTTCGGCGCTCTGGAGCCACAGACGGAACGTGCTGCCGACCCCTGGGGTGCTGGTTACCGTCAGTGCGCCGCCCATGGCATCGACCAGGCGCGCGCACACCGACAGCCCGAGCCCGGTGCCAGTGCCCGGAGGTTTGGTCGTAAAGAAGGGATCGAAGATTCTGCGCAGCACTTCGGGCGCCATGCCCGAGCCGGTATCGCGAATGGCAACCACCACGCCGTCGTCTTCGACGCCGGTGGAGACGAAGATTTGATGCGCATCGGAACTCTCTTCCGGGATCGCTTGTGCTGCGTTGACCAACAGATTGATCAGGACCTGCCCAATACGCGTCACGTCACCATACACTTTGGGAACCGCTCCCAAGCGGAGTGAAAGCGCTGCGCGTGGCTTGGTGATGCTCTCTGTAACTCGCAGCGCCCACTTCAGGGCGTGGAGCACGTCGCCCTTCCCCGGGTTTAGTTCCGCGCGGCCGAACATACCGAGGTCAGCCACGATACGTCGAATACGCTCCGCGCCCTCCTCGATCTCGCCCACCTCTTGTTGCAGCGAAGACAACACCGCGAGAGGATCGCAGACTAAGTCTGTAAACTCGTCAGGTGAGTGCAGCATCTCGTTGACGGCAGTGAGTTGCCTGGTCATCGAGTTGGCGTTTGCAGCAATATACGTGAGCGGATTGTTGATTTCGTGAGCGATGCCAGCCGCCAGGGTGCCGAGACTCGCCAGCCGGTCGGATGCGGCGACCTGTTCGCGCAGCGCTTCTTGCTCGCGCGCATCTCGAAACACGACGACCGCGCCGAGCAAGTCGCCGCGGTCATCCAAAATCGGTGCGATGCTGTCTTCGATCGGGACCGTCTCGTCCCCACGAACGAGCAGCGTCCCCGCAGGTAAGCGAGCGGGCACGCGCGCCGCCAGTACCTCTTGGACCGGGTCGTTGAGCGATTCGCGGGTTCGCGCATTGATCAGGCGAAAGACCTCGCTGAAGCGGCGCCCCGTGAGTTCGGCGCCAACCCCCGTCAGCTCCTCGGCAACGGGATTGGCGAAAGCCACACGCAGCTCGGGATCCACGGCAATCACACCGTCTCCGATCGCCCGCAGCGTGGTGGAGAACCAGCGTTCGCGCGTTCGGAGCTTCTGGTCCGTTTGGTGCTTGAAAAGCGCGATCTCAATGGCGCTCTTCAGTTCGCTCGCGCGAAACGGCTTGAGCAGGTAGCCGTGCGCCTCCGTCCTGCGCGCTCGCGCCAAGGTTTCGTCGTCGGCGTACGCGGTCAGATAGATGACCGGAACGTCGAGCTGAGCTTTCAGGCGCGCGGTGGTCTCGATGCCGTCGAGACTGCCTTTGATACGAATGTCCATGAGTACCAAGTCGGGTTTTCCCGACGGGGCCAACCTGAGGCACTCTTCTCCTGAACCGGTGGTAGCCGCTACCTCGTAACCTAGCCGAATCAGTGTCTCTTCGAGGTCATTGGCGACGACTCGCTCGTCTTCGACAACCATGATGGACGTCATGCGTGTTGTCTCCTTCAAATGTTGGTGTCATCCGCGCTGAACGCGATTGCTACGCGGAATCCGGAATCGCAGTCCAAGAAAACCTCCGCTTCCAGTTTTTCTGCAAACGCCTGCACGAGGCGCCACCCGAGCGAACTGTCATTGCGCGTGTCGAGATCTATACCGACCCCGTCATCCGAGACGCTCAGAATGACTCGTCCGTCTAGTTGACGCTTGAGTTCCACGCGCACTGAGCCCAAGCGATCGTCTGGGAAGGCGTGCTTCAGCACGTTCCTGAGTAACTCGTTCAGAATCATGCCACAAGGCACGGCGCGATCGACGGGCATCTGAATGCCGTCGTCCACTTGAACGTCGAGCGCGATCTTCTCCGGGTTCAGCATGGCCATGCGAAACAGCCCGGCAGCTGTGCTCTTCACATGCTCGGAGAGTGAGAGCGTTTGAAGAGTGGCCGAATTGTACATGTGTTCATGTACCGACGCGATGGTCTGGACGCGGCTGTTGCAGTCAGCAAGCGCGTCCAGTGCTTCGGGATTCTCGATGCGCCGCTCTTGCATGCTCAGGATGCTCGAGATCAACTGTAAGTCGTTCTTTACGCGGTGATGCACCTCTCGGAGCAGCACTTCGCGTTCCCTGGCGAGATTGGTGCGCTCCAAGACGCGCTGCTCTAGCTCTACGGTGAGCTCTGCCAGAGCGTCGTGAGCTTGTCGCTGCTCAGTGATGTCCACGCAAGATCCAATGAAGCCAGCGAATGTGCCGTCTGCTTCGTAGCGGGGTGTGCCCTGATCATAAATCCAACGGTAGATTCCGTCGTAACGGCGCAGGCGGTATTCCATCGCGAAGGCCCTGCGGGCGACCAGGCTTTCGAAGTACAGGTGCATGCACCGCTGCAAGTCGGCGGGATGCACGCCCTCTGCCCAACCAGTGCCGAGTTCTTGGTCCATGGTGCGTCCGGTGAATAGGAGCCACCCCTGGTTGAAGAATTCGCAGAGGCCGTCTGGTCGCGCCATCCACAAGAGAACTGGCGCATGGTCGGCCATGGTTCGGAAACGAGCTTCGCCTTCGCTGAGACGAGGTTGGGCCGGCGGGTGGAGATCAATGTGATGTGAATTCATGCGACGATTCCGGCAGTGCTGCCCAGGAATTCCGGGCCGTGGAGTTCACGCAGAGCCCGCTCGACAGCGATCGGGACCCTGCCCTGGGCGTGGACCAGTTCGGAAGCTGCAGAAAGAGCCCCGTCGACTTGGGGGCTCCAGTGCTCGACCCAGGTTCTGATCGTGACCCGGTTTGCTGCATGGCTCTCGAGCATGAGTGCGAGCAGCGCTCGTGCCCAGCCATGGTGCCAAGCGGCGTCTTCACCCAACGAGAACAAGAGCTTACTGAACAGGGCGTCGCCGTACGCTTCTGCGACTTCGCCGAGCCCACCCAGAAATACGCGGTCGAAGGCAGGCTTCAGCACCAGGTTGAGCGCGATGAAGACCTCCCCGAAGTCGCGAGTCGTGAGCAACAGCTCGAGCACACGTCGCAGTGGCTGCCACGCTGGCTTGGTCTGCCAGTGCTGCCTGCTCTCGTTACCGAAGTTGGGGTCGCGGCTCTGGAGCTGTCGCATGCGGTAAGCGAAGCGTTGAACGCGACGCATCTCGTCTGCCGCCTGAAATAGGCTGAGTATCGCGATGCGTCCCGTCGGGGCCAACTGACCGATCTGCGCCGCCAACATCTGCAGCCCATGACAGGGGAATCGGAGGACGGGCAGTGAGACAGCCAGCACGTCGAACCACTCCGCGCCCATCCGAACGTCGTGATCCGTCCCTGCGACCGAACGGAACAGGCCGTCGACGAAAGCTTCGCGCTCGGCCTGTCGCGCTACGTACTGGGTGTAGGTCGTCTCCGCTGGGTCCTTGAAGCTCTCCCAGTCCGAGACGAGCAGCGTCGGGTTTTCCCAGATGGAGCGGTGCCACCGAGCCACCGGCGTGTTGACCGCAAAACCACGTTCGCCGTGGTAGAGCAGTCGCGCGCTCGTGACTTCATACTCCGAGGGAACGCGCCCCAATCCCTCGAAGTGCCAGTAGGTCCGCCGTTGCGTGCTCATGGGGATGGGAAGCTCCATTCGATCGCGTCTTGCCCAACGTGAATCAAGCCCTTGAACGCCGGCATCAGCGGTTCGAGGTCCGCGGGCAGACGAAAAGAGTGGCCGAGCTCACGTTCTGCGGCTTCGCGCGTCAGCAAGCAGCGGCGCTTTGCGCGCACTCGCAGGTAGGCGCCGCGATCTTCCACGAAGGCGCCGGGGTTCGAGCTCAAGATTGCAGCCACGATCGCGCGGCCGATGTCACTGGCCTCAATCACGGGACCGACCAGGTCCGCGCGTTGGTCGCTCATTGGTCGTGTTCTCCTCCAGCGCCTCCGAGCGCGCTGTCAAGTGGGCAGAGTCCCACCAAGATTTCCCCCGCGACGACTCGGACTGGTAGCGCAACCAACGCAGTGTTCGCCGGATTGATACCCCGACCGGTGCTTGCATCGTACTTGTAGCAGTGATGCCGGCAGGTGAGAATCGCGCCGGCGAAAGAGCCTTCGCCCAGCGGCAGACCAAGATGGGCGCAACGATCCACGTATGCGCGCACGCCTCGATCGTGCAAGCGCAACAAGAGCACACGTCGCCCGGCGAGGGTGAGCGCGCGCATCTCGCCGACCCAAAGGTCGCCATCGTGCATCGCCGGGACGAACGGTGTCATCGCCTCCCCACCACGAGATCGACTCGATCGAGTGGCGACAGCCCGGCTGCCGCGACCGTCACGGTCGAGTCGAGCACGCGGCCTTCGAAGCGAACGGCCGAAGTTGTCGCCGGAGCTACCCGAACGGAGGCCGCTTGTGCCAGCAACGCAGCTAGGGTTGCAATCGTAGCTTGGCGTTCCACGAGCACGAGCACTCCACAGGTGTCGCCCGGCACGAAACCGTGCAGCGGAATCACGGGACGACACCTTTGTTTCGGTCGGTTGAGCCAGCTCCGAGCCAGGGGTAGGCGCCGTGCCGGACGTCCTTGCCCCAGTCGAACTCGTTGAGGCCGAAGTACGAGCGTAGGAGCTCGAGCACGTTGCCTGGGGCGTGCCCGGCGAGGATGCGCTGCACGACGTTCAGGTGGTCCTCGTACCGATCTGGTTCGTGCTCGAAGATTCTCTGGCACGGTTCGGAGCAAAAGACGTACTTACGTCCTTTCAGCATCACGACTCGGGCCGTGTTTCGCCACGGTGTTCCTCCCGAAAGCACGAGCTGACAGAGGTTGCAGAACCCGATCGGGGTCGCGCCGTGGACATACCATTCGACACCGGGCCCGGACTCGCTCCAGCGCTCGCTGATGCGATCCCAGACCGGCTCGAATTCGCCCCACGCAGACGGATATTTTTCGGCGAGCCAGGCGCGTTCGTTCGGCCCGGGAAGCACGAAGTCGAACCACACGGTGGCGCGATAGCTGTATGCGCTCGCGTAGACCATGTGATGATAGTAGTCGAGGCTGTGGATGAACGTGTCCCAGTACCAGGGGAGCGCCAGGCCATACTGCTTCAGCACGCGCTGGAACTGATCGAGCACCCATTCATCGACGAATTCCTTGAACGACTGGACGCGCTTTTCCAAGGGGGTCAGGTAGTCCATGGCGAAACCCGTGACTATCGAGAAGAACAGCCACGTTCGCCAAAACCACTTGTCGACCAGCGCTTGCGCGTACTCGGGGTCCTCTCGCATCAGCACTTCTAGTACGGGCCCGCCGATCTGCGCGTGCCTGGCCTCATCCGTTTGGATGCTCTGGAGCATCCTCTCGAACATGCGGTCGCCCACACCATGGGCCATCGACGACAGTCCCACGAACTGCAGGTTCGTGAAGCCACTCTCGAAGACGAAGTTGGTTGCCACCGCGAATTCAATCGGGTTCGATGTCAGGAGCAACTCGTCGACGAGATGGCGCGCCGCGATCGCCACCCAGTTGTTCGTATGGTAGAACTTGTGGGTCCAATCGAACTGCGGATCCCAACGCACGAGTTCGTGCAGTATGAACAGTGGGATCTGCGTGTGGCGGAGCTCGTCGAGCGCCCCGAGCAGCGCCGTGTTGCGCCATGCGCTGTCGCGCGCGAAGCGAGCAGCCCTCAGATTCCCGATCACGGCGGCAAATTCCGCGAGGGAGAAGGTCGCGGCGTGAAGCTTGACGGTGCTGAGCCATGCGCGGTCGTGGCGCTGAAAGTCGTCGACTTGCCCGACGGCATCGCGGACGGCCCGAACGGCGGCCTCTTTCTTGGATTGCCCCTCGACGTACTCCGAGAACGAGGTGCGATAGGGTTCGTCCCACCCCTCCCAGCTTGCGTGGCCCAGCCACGGTGAACCGCTCAGCGGTTCGGGATACACGTCGCGTTCCGAAACGTACGAAAACTCCCAGTCGAGCTTGCGCGCGAGATCGAACCAGTCCGCCTGTGCGGGCATTTCTCGAATGTACTCGACCACTAACCTGGCCCCCGACTGATGCTGGTCCGGGCAACACGGTCGATTGCCTGTACCTGCGTCGAGCACTCTATCACAAATAATCAGTGTGCACCGTCACCATTGCTCCGGCGCGTGCGCGCCGTCGACTGTGGCGGATCCCACCAAGTCTTTTCATTTCGGTGGGGCCGAATTGACATTTTGGTCGGCTCCGCTGCGAGCCTCTGCGAACCGGTTGGTTCGTCGGCTTCGAACTGCATCCAAGACGCACGTCGGCCCCGCAGCTTGCGCCAGTGCGCGGCGCTCATCCGTTGAGCAGGCGTGTCAGTGTCGGGGCGAACGCAGACAGCGGCAACACCCGGTCCGCGGCGCCGATCTTGACCGCCTCTGCCGGCATGCCATAGACGACGCTGCTCTCGCGATCCTGAACCAGCGCAACGCCACCGCTCTGCTTGATCGCGAGCAATCCGCGAGCGCCGTCTTTGCCCATCCCGGTGAGCAAGCAGCCCACCGCCCCGGCCCCGCATTCGCGCGCGACGGATTCGAACAGGACGTCGACCGAGGGCCGACAGGAATGACGTTCTGGACCTTGCGACAAACGAAGGTGTCCGCTGACCACCTCGAGGTGATGATCGGGCGGCGCGAGCAAGATGCGACCGCTGCAGCTCGTGGACAAGCGCTCCCCATCGACGGCGTAACGCACCTCGAGAGCGACTTGAGAGTCCAACCACTCGGTCAGGGCGTGCGCGAAGGGTTCGGCGATGTGCTGCACGACCAAAATCGGCAGCGGAAAATCGCCCGGAAGCTCGCGAAAGATCGTGACTAGCGCCGAAGGCCCCCCGGTGGAAACGCCGATGGCGACGACACTTGGCGTGGACGTGGCCGTCACTGCCGGAATTGGGGAGCGGATTGACTTTGGCGGCTCGTGCCTGCCCCGAAGGTGCGTGATGACCCGTATCCTCGACACCACACGCAGCGTGTCGAGCAGGCTGCACCGCCACTCGTCATTCAGCTCCGTGCCAAAGGGCTTTTCGAGCACATCCACTGCGCCTGCGGCCAGCGCATCGTACGTACCGAACAAATCCCCGCGATTCGTCGAAGCGGACACGATCAGAATCGGCGTGGGAAAGTACGCCATGATGTGCTCCGTGGCCGCCAGGCCCGTCATGATCGGAAGCACCATATCCATGGTCACGACGTCTGGCCGCAACCTCTCGCAAAGCTCGATCGCCGTTCGCCCGTCTTGAGCCTGCCCAACCACCACGAAGCTCGGATCGGATTCGATGGCTTGGATGATATGTTGTCGAACCGT
>Ga0315910_10002180_pt1 | contig 17408 bp, 15 predicted proteins | sample EdamamesoilMG_FD_204470 | JGI IMG/M metagenome (GOLD analysis project Ga0315910, IMG submission 204470) | Garden soil microbial communities collected in Santa Monica, California, United States - Edamame soil | ecosystem: Environmental > Terrestrial > Soil > Garden | place: USA: California... | reverse complement strand
ACTGTTTCACCAGCGTCTGCACCGCGCGGCGCGCCATGAGTACGCCGAACTGCGGCTCGAGCAGCCCCACCTCGATGTCCTTCCAGTACACCTGCGGATAACGTTGCTCGAGCGCCGAGCGGTCGAGTTCGACGGTGGGCAGCTTCAGCCGCCGATGCACCTCGAGCGACTGGTCGACATACGCCTCGCGCTTCTGAAAGAAGAAGAGTACGCCGATCTGATGAAGGATCGGCAACCCCGAAAGATCCGACAGCCACTTCCACTGCGGCAGCGAATCGAGCGCGAAGCGCGTGTAGATCTCGTCGCGGCCGTAACTGCCGCGCGTGAGCCGCGACTCACCGCCTGACGACGCACGCGCATGAGCTGCGCCGAAAGCGTCGAGCAGCAACACGCGTTGGCCGGCCCTGCGCAGGTGCCACGCGGTCCACGCACCGAATACGCCGGCACCGATGACGACGGAGTCCCAGGTTGCTGCCTTGTTCACTTTCCGCTCCTCACCATGGACCTGGCTCGCGACACCCGCCGCGAGCGCCGTCGCGATCACGCCGCGCCGCGAGAACTTACGGGTGCCCACCAGGCTGGCTCTCCTGCGCGGCCGAACTCATCGCACGATTGCTCTGCCCGAACGACTGTTCGCCACCGGACTGCGGACCCTGCGTCAGCGCGCCGAGTAATGCCACGAGGTCGCGCAGCTGCGCGCGCGTCAGCACCTGCGCGTAGATCTCGGGCATCGACGACGGCGCGATCGTGCGCTCCTTCACCTGCCTGGGATCGATGGTCGCGGTGGTGCCGTCGGCACGCTTGAGCACAATCTCCGTCGGCGTTTCCGTGGCAACGGATCCCGTCTCGGTCGTGCCATTCTTCAGCTGAAGCGTGACCACGTCGAACCCGGCGGCAATGTGCGCGCTCGGCTTGATGATGGCCTCGAGCAGGTACTCCTTCTTCTTCTGCGCGCCGATCGTCGAGAGGTCGGGCCCGGCCTCACCACCTTCGCCGAACGCCTTGTGGCAGCGCACGCAGGGCAGTACCTGGTTCTCGAAGAATTCGCGAGCGCCGCGACGCGGGTCGCCGCCGGCCAGTGCGAATGAGTAGGGCTTCAGCGCGTCCCCGCTCGCGGCCCACGCGGCCTGCTGCTTCGCCCAGCGGGCCTTCACGGCCGGCGCATCGCTGGCTTCGGCAGACTCGATGAGCTCGAGCTGCGCTCCCGGAAGCACCTTGCCCGCCGCGAGCTGGTCGATCGCGCTGACGAGCAGTCTGGGGGCGTCGGCGGTCTTGACCTGGCCCAATGCCTGGAACGCGGCCTGCTGCTCCGCCTCGACTCCGCTGGTAGATAGGCGCCTGACGATGGGCAACGCCTTCTCGGGCGAGCGACGCGCGACGATCTGCAACGCCGCGAGGCGCAGTGCGGAGGCGTTGGACTTCGCGGCGGCGTCGATGCCGCGCAACGCCTCATCGCCACCGAACACGTCCAGCGCCTTGAGCGCGCCGACGCGCACGGTCTCCGGGACCTGTTCATCGGCCACGGCAGATACCAGCGTGGGCACGGACTCGCGCAGCTGCAGGTTGCCGATGGCATCGAGCGCGGCCAGCTGCACGGCTTCCGGGCCCTTGCCCAGAACTTTCGTCAGCACCGGAGCCAGCGCATCCGCCGCCGGCCTGGCATCGCGCGCGGCCAGCGGACGAAAGATGCCGACGATGCGATCGCGCTGCGGCGTCTTGCCCCAAAGGCCGAGTTGCAGGAGCGCTTCCGCACGCATGTTGTCGCTGGCGCCGTTGCGCGAGGCGTATCGCGCCAGCGCCTGGGCATTGGCCGCCGCGCCGAGGCGGTAGTGCGCGTTGATCGCGCGCTCCACGAACGGCTCGTCAGTCACGGGCGCGCTGTCGAGCTTCGCGGCGAGCGCAGAGTAGGCCGCCTCGATCGGCGCGTCGTTGATGGCCGTAGCCGCTTCACGAGCGACGAACGGTTCCGAATCGTTGAGGAACGCCTTGACCGAAGTGTTGCGAAGTTCGCGGTACGCCAGCACCACGCCCAGCCGAACTGCAGCGGAGGTATCGCTCACGCCTGCGTCAAGGACCGGGTTGGCTCCAATGCCCGCGAGCGCGTGCGCGGCCGCGTGCCGCAGATAGGCATCCTTGTTGTCGTTGGCCTTCAGCAGTGCCAGCAGCGGCGCCGTGGAGCTCGCATCCCTGAGCTTGCCCAGGCTCTGCGCCGCGAAGAACTGCACGCGCGCCTGGGAGTCGCCGAGCGACCTGGCGAGTGCCGGCAACGCCTTCGCATACTGGATGTCGCCCAGACCTTTCGCCGATTGTGCGCGAACCTCGCCGTCCGGATCCGCGAGCAGCTTCAGCAGCGTAGGCCCGACGTTCGCCTTCTGGCGGCCGAGCTGCGTGAGGCCCCAGACCGCATGCAGCCGCGCGAGCGGCGCCGCGGACTTGTTGTTCGCGACGGCCGTGAAGGTCTTCACGCTCGACGCACCGCGCGACGCGAGTTCGAGCTGAGCTTCGAGACGTGCGCGGCGATCGGGATGCGCCAGCAACGTGGCGAGTTCCTTGTCGCTGCGCTGCGTGAACCCTTCCCGCAGCAGTTTCTGCAGGTCCGCGCTGATCTTCACCTGCGCCGGATCCGGCTTCGCCGGCGAGATGCCGTACACGCGGCCCTTGTTCGACTTCGGCCAGCCATCCACCCAGTCGAGGATGTAGAGCTTGCCATCGGGCGCGAACGTGACGTCGGTGGGAAGCACGCCGCCCATGAACTGCTGGCTGCTCGTCGGCGCAAACGTGGCGCCGTTCTGCTTCACCGTGTAGGTCTGGATGCCGCTGCGCGCAATGCTGCCCTTGAAGTGCGTGATGAAGAAATGGCCGGCGTACTTCGGATCGAGGCCGGTGCCGGGGTAGTAGGTGAGACCCGACGGCCCATCTTCGATGTTGCAGACGGGCGGCAGTAGATAGGCTGGACGGCCCGGGAACGCGGGCTTCCAGAGTCCTTCGCGCATCCAGGGTCCACCCTTGCCCATCGGCGCGTGCTGGTAACCGACGCGCCAGCCGTAGTCGCCGCCTTCGACGACGTACACGAGGCGCTCCATGTCCGCCTGGTCGCTGTCGTTGTCGCCGGTGAAGAGATTGCCGTGTTCGTCGAACACGAGCTCCTGCGGATTGCGCAGGCCGTGCGCGACCATCTCGAATTCGGTGCCGTCCGGATTGGAACGGAACACCGCGCCTTCATCCGGGTAGTCGACCACCTGGCCTTCCTTGCCTTTCACGTGAGTGCCGCGATCGCCGATGGAGTAGTAGATCTTGCCGTCGTGCCCCATGGCGAGGCCGTGGAAGTCATGGCCGGTGAAGTTGTAGCGCACGCCGAAGCCGCGCAGCAGTTCTTCTTTCTTCACCTTGCCGTCGGCGCCGTCCTCCAACAACCAGAGGCTCGGGATGTTCGTGAACCAGACCTTGCCGTGACGCGCGAGCACACCCGACGCGATGCCGTCGAGTTCGGAATTGAACCCATCGGCATACGCGCGGCTCTTGTCCGCCACGCCGTCGCCGTCGGTGTCTTCGACGAGGCGCACCACTTCACTCTCGATGGCGAAATCCTTCGCCTGCGCGCCGAACACCTTGCGATGCAGCGCGGCGCGGTCTTCGATGGTGCGCGCCGCGAGATCGAGCTCGAGCATGCCCATGTAGTCGCGGATGTCGAGCACGCTGCTGCGATAACGATACGTCTCCGAGACGAACAGCCGGCCCTTCTCATCGAAGTCGAACGCCACCGGATTCGCGAGCATGGGCTCGGCGGCCCACAACTTCGCCTGCAGGCCCTGCGGCAGCGAGAAACGCTGGATGGCCAGCTTCGCGTCGTCGGACGCGGGATCGATGACCGGCGTGGGTAGCCGTTCCATGGGCTGCAACTCGAGCGTTTGCGCTGAGACTGCCGAGATTCCGGCAACGAACATGACGGCGAGACGGGGAAGTAGAACGGAAGGTTTCATGGCATCCCGATGGAGAAAGTGGAAGGGCTTTCAGCCCGCGAACTATATATGGAGTCGGTGCATGTATTCTCCCCGCCATGAGTCGTGGGTCGAAGCGAAATAAGGCAATTGCAGCGGCAATCCTCGTGGCCGGCGCGTTACTGATGTCCCATTTCCGCCGCGAACAGGCGGCCACGCCGCCCGCCGTGGAAAACCCGGGCACGAGCGAGCAGAAACCCTCAGCGCGAACCGCGTCCTTCGACTTTTATCTAATGGCAATGACCGTGCATCCGGCCTTCTGCGCAGACAACGCCAGGAAGCGGGAATGCACGAGCGGGAGCCAGCGGCCGCTGGTCATTCACGGCTTGTGGCCGGAGCGCATGGAGCCGCGGACGTATCCACGCGATTGCCCGGCGCCCGCACTCGACCTCGATCCCGCACTGGCTCTCGAACTCGCGGACCTGATGCCCGGCATGGCCGATGGCCTGCACCAGCACGAGTGGAGAACCCATGGTGGCTGCAGTGGCCTCGATGACGATGTCTACTATCGACACACGCTCGAGCTGGCGCGTCGCGTGGACGGGGCGCTTCACGCCACACTAACTACCCGCGCGGGTGGAGAGGCCACGGCGGCCGAACTGCGAAACGTCGCCGACCTGTTCAGCCCTGGCCTGGGCCGCACGCTCACGTTTCATTGCCGCACCCTGCGTAACGGTTCGAGCCGCCGTCCCTATCTCTTCGAGGTGCGGCAGTGTGTCGACAACGATGGGGCTGATGGCGCGCCCGGCACTCCGCTCGCCTGCGCCATGGTCAAGCGTCGCGACCAGGGCTGTGGTGATTCCTTCCTGATCGCGGGAGACGAACGATGAGCGCGCAGCTGCGCGAGCTGGGGATCGCCTATGCGATTACCGCAGTGACGATGTTGACAGGCCTGCTGCTCATGCGTGCCGGCCGGCGCGCGTACTTCCGCTGGCCTGTCTACTCGGCCATGGCGATGGTGATCGGTGTCGTTTCGTGGAATCTCATGCGCAAGCACGTGCTGCCCGCCGAGTGGACGATGACACATGCGAGCGCCTTGTATTCCGGCGCGCTCGCGACGTACGCGAGCATCGGGTTCGTGCTCGGGCTCTTGCTCGGACGCCTCACGGGGCGTAAAAACGCCGCAGAATCCACGACATCAGGGAGTGATCCATGACCCGAATGAAGGCGCCGCCAGGCCCGCGTCCACCGCCGAAGCCGAACTGATCCGTTCGCCTTCTCTATTTTGGAAGGCTGATTCCAGCGAAAGAAGGGTCTCGGCGCGCGCGCCAGACGTTGCGCCAGCCGAGCTTCCAGGCGGTGTCCAACGCGGCTTGTGCTTCGGCCGTCTTCCCTTGCATGGCGAGGGATTCGGCCCGCAGGCGGTACAACCCGAAGTGTTTGCCGCCGTTCTGTTCGTAGCGATCCAGCATGTCGTCGAGGTCGTGAAGCATCTTCATCGCGCGCGCCTTGTCGCCGCCGCCTCTCAACTCGATGCCGGCCAGCAGCAGCGCCACTGAATACTCGTGACGGATCTGACCGCCGTCGAACATGTCCGCGCTCGATCTCGGGAGCACACGTTCGGCATGGGTGAGTGTGGCGCGCGCCGTCACCGGATCTCCGGAGGCGAGCTGAATGCGTGCGAGTTCGATGAGCTCGGCGCCGGTGCCGGCGCGGCTCTTCGGGTCGTGATCTGACAGCCACGCCTTGACGGCATCCGCACCGCTTTCCGCCAGGACGATGTTCGCTTCGCGCGCCATCGAAAAGAAGCTGTTGTCGGGCGGGAGCTCGCGCATCACTGCGCGCGCGTCGGCGAATTTCCCCTGCGCCAGCAGCAGATCGATCTTCTGATCGACGAGATAGGTGTCGAGCGGCTGCAGCTTGCGCGCCGCGTCGATCCACTGGAGGGCCTCGTCGGTCTTGCCCTGCGCGCGCGCTATCCACGACGTGGCCAGCGGGCCCCACATGTGCGTCGGGTCGAGTTCGCGCGCGCGTTTGCAGGCAGCGGAGGCTTCGGCGTAGTCGCCGAGGTCCACCAGTTCCATGCAGCGGAATACATGCGAGATGAAATCCATGGGATCGAGCTGCGCGGCCGCAGAGAAGTGGTTCAGCGCCTTGCCGGGCAGCGCCATGCGGTCGTAGAGATCACCCAGGAAACGATGACTCGAAGCGTCGTTCGGATTCAGCTGCGTCGCGCGCAGCAGCAGCGGCAGGGCTTCATCCGAGCGGAATTCCTCGTTGAGCAGCCAGCCTTTCACGGCCAGCACCTCGGCCACGTTCGGATTGATCTGCATGGCGCGATTCACGAGCGGCTCGACCTCGGCTTTCACGTCCTCGATCGGCGACCGGTTCAGTGAGATCCCATTGAGCAGCGACTCCGACAGGCCGACCAGTGCGGGTACGTATTGCGGATCGGCTTGCACCGCACGACGGAAATATTCGATCGACTTCAGGTTGTCGTCGGCGGTGCGACGGCTCTGGCGTGCGCGGCCCAGCAGGTACAACTCGTGCGCTTCCATCGCACCCGGTTGCCGCTGCGCCCACAGCTCGGCGGTCTCCGCCGAGAGCTCGAGATGCAGCTTCTCCGCCACCGCGCGCGACACGGTGTCTTCGATCTGGAAAATGTCGCCCATCGGGTGGTTGTAGGAATCCGACCAGATGTGAAGGCCCGTGTCCGCGGCGATGAGCTGCACGGTCACGCGGATCTGGTCGCCCGAGCGCCGCAGGCTGCCCTCGAGCACATGCGTGGCGCCGAGCTCGGCCGCGATCTTGCGCACGTCGACGGCCTGGCCCTTGAACGCGAAAGCGGAGGTGCGGGCGACGACTCGCAGTGTAGGAATGTGCGCCAGCCAGTTCGACAACTCCTCGGTCAGACCGTCACACAGCGAGGCCTCGCTCTGATCGATGCTCATGTCGACCAGTGGGAGCACCACGATGGTGGGGAGCTTTTCGGGAGGGGTATAGGACTCGAACAGCGTGCCCGGCATGTTCCAGGCGACCACCGAGAGAATGATCGCCGCGATGATGCTGCCGAACCCGAGAGCGAGCCGCTTGTATGGCGCGCGTCGGTCCGAAGCCCGGCGCCCGATGACGGCCCCCGTTTCGAACGGTGTGGGAACGTACTGCCGGGGCAGCGTCGGGATGCCCGAAACCGGTGCAATGTCGTCGAGCCGGCCAACGAATCGATATCCCTTGCGCGGCAGAGTTTCGATATAGCGGGGCGTTTCGGCATCGTCACCGAGGGCGCTGCGCAGTTTGCGCATGGCGCTGTTGAGCCCGGTGTCGAATTCGACCACGCCGGTGGGCCACAAGCGGGAAATCAGCTGCTCGCGGGTGACGACCTCGCCCGGATGCCTGACCAGCTCGTCGAGGATCTGGAGGGGCTGGTCCTGGAGTCGATGGGTATTGCCGTCCCTCGAGATTTCTCCCGAATCGAAGTCCACTTTCCATCCATCGAACCGGATTTCGCGTCTGTCCACCCCTCGAATCATAGACAAGTCAGCGTCGAATCAGCGTCCGTCCATCGCGTCCCGCCCGCCGCAGGGCGACTCTTTCGCCCCCGAGAGCACAACAAGACGCATGGAGGTCAACAATGAGTGTCACCGCGCATCGCAGCATCGGACCCACGCTTCCGGTGGAACCGGAGCCCGACGTGGGTCCGCCGGGTCCCAAGCCGCCGCCCAAGCACCTTTCTGCCCGGGCATTGACGGCGTTAGTTAGCCAGCTGACGACAGGTTTTCCCAATCCCCACGGCCCGGAGGTTTCTCCGGGCCCTTTGGATCCCTACATTCGCAGGGCGCTGGAGCGATCGGTGATCGGTGCCGGCACGACGGGTCATCTCTGGCGCGTCATCGCGGAGAAACATCCCGAGATCTGGGATGTCATTGGCGGTGATCCGCATTCCCAGGTCGCGCTGAATCCGCAACCGCTGCCACCGAAGTCAGCGTTCCTCGCGGCCATCATCCTCGAATTCACCGAACGCATGACCATGGTCGCCGAAGTCGCCGACCTGATCCCAAGGCCGGGCGGCGAACGCGGAATCATCATTGTCGGGGGCCACGTAGCCCGGTTCGTCGACGAGATCTGTTCGAATGCAATGCACCTCCGGTGGCCGCTGCCCTGGCCCGCGCCCCCGTGGTTCTCGGACATGCTGAGCGGCGCCGACCTCATCGTCATGGGCACACAGTTTCAACAGTCGGCCGTTATTGCGATGGACCGCAATCTCGGCCGCACTTTCGCCGATGCGGCGCATGCGCTGCTCGAGGCGGGAGCCGCACGGCTCGCTTGAGTGGGAGTGAGGGCAGGGAAGCCCTCTGGCCGCCGTCACGGTGTTCAACCCCCGGGCACCGTGACGCGCCGGCCAACCAGTCGCCGCCGCCTAACTACTGGCCTCGCGGCTCTGGATGATGACGTACTGCTTGCGGTATTCCAGCCCGCGGTCCGGCCAGGTCTTCGCATAATCCATGAGTTTCGCGGCGGCGTCGGGACGGTCGAAGCCGTTGACTCGGCAATCCGCCTGGATCAGGCCTTCCTGGTCTCGCGTGACGAAGAGCCGCACGCCGTAGAACGCGTCATCACGAAGCAGGTCGCCTGCGACATCGATACATTTCGTGAACAGGCAGCACGGACAGAACTCGTGATCGCCGGCGAGGCGCGCCGTGTTCTGCGCCATCTGCAGCGGCGGACCCATGAGGATGCGGCGACCGGGCCGAAGCGCGGAAGTGGCTTCACTGCCGGCTTTCGCCTGCCACACCATGCTGTCTTTCGCCTTCGCGCGCTGTGCGTCGATGAACACGGGAAGATCGATTTCTGCCCAGCTCTTGAACCCCGCCGCGAACGACTCGCGAATGTTGGCGCCGTTGGAGTGCTGATACTCGAAAACGCCGCCGGGAACCACGGAAGCATGCGAGACCTGGATCGTCGTGGCAGTCCTCACGCCCGACTTTTCGAGCGGTTGCACATTCACGACCTGCGGCAGAAGAAGGAACCCGCCCTCGAGTTCCACCCAGTCGTCCTTCGCGGTGGCCTTGTGGCCAAGTTCATTCAATGTGTTCGCCAGCGTGGCGGGGAGCTCGTCCTTTTCCTCCCAGGAGCGCTCGCCATTGGCGAAGGCCACGATGGCGAGGGGGCCGCGTCCGGGATTGTTGGCCGCCGGTTTGGGTGGGCGAGGGGATTTTCGGAACCAGGAAACCATGGACCGAAAGGGTACACCGGCCTTCGAAGGCATCGCCAACGCGAACTGCTAGGCTCGCCACACTTCGGGAGGGTTGCGCATGTCGTTGTTCCGTGTGTCTCTGTTCGCAGCGGTGGTGTCGTTTGTCCATTCGGCGTCCGCCACGTCCGTGGCTCCGTCCTACACGGTAGCCAGTCCGGATGGGCGCATCGTCGTGGCGTTTTCGATGGCGGACGCACGTGCCTCGTACTCCGTGACCGTGAACGGCAAGGAAATCCTGCGCCAGTCGCGACTCGGCGTGGTGCGGGATGACGCCGATTTCACCAGCAACATCGGCGTCACCGCGAACTTCGAAAAGCGCGCGGCGAAACTCGAGAAGGTCGAAGACCGGTACGAGTTGCTGACGTCGAAGCGGCGTCACAACGTTTACCGCGCCAACCGTCGTGTCCTCGAAGTGCAGACACAGTCGGGCGCGCGCATGGACATCGAGTTCCAGGTGTCGAACGACGGCTTCGCGTTCCGATACGTGTTCCCGGAGACGGACGCGAAGATTTACAAGATCAGTCGCGAAGCATCTTCGTTCAATTTTCTCGCGGGCACGCGCGGCTGGCTGCAGCCCATCGCGCCGGCGCGTTCCGGCTGGAACGAAACAAACCCTTCTTATGAGGAGTATTACGAGCGCGACATTCCCGTCGGCCAGCCTTCGCTGCAGGGCGGGGCGTGGGTGTTCCCGGCGTTGTTCCGCTCTTCGGTCGGAGGGGGCGAGACGTGGCTGCTGGTCAGCGAGACGGGCCTGCGGCGCAACTACTGCGGCTCGCGGCTGCTCGCGGCACGTCGCAGCACCGAATACTTCATCGATTTCCCGGGCCCGCTCGAGACCAGCAACGGCGGCGCCGTGACGCCGGAGTCCACGCTGCCGTGGACGACGCCCTGGCGACTCGTGGTCATCGGGGATCTCAAGACCATCACCGAGTCCACGCTCGGCACGGACCTCGCCGACGCGCCGGCGAAAGGATTCAAGACCACGGCGCCGGGACCGGGCAAGGCATCGTGGAGCTGGCCCTTGTTAGGTGACGACAACACCGTCGTGAAGGTGCAGAAGCGCTTCGTCGACTACGCCGCGGAAATGGGCTGGCAGTACACGCTCGTGGATTCCGCGTGGGACCGGCAGATCGGCTACGACGGGCTGAAGGAGCTCGTCGAGTACGGCCGGCCGAAGAACGTGAAGATCCTCGTCTGGTACAACTCCGCGGGCGAATGGAATACGACGCCGCTGACGCCGCGTGACCGCATGTACGATCCGGCGACGCGGCGCGCCGAGTTCCAGAAGATCAAGGACCTTGGCGTCGCGGGCGTCAAAGTCGATTTCTTCGCGGGCGATGCGCAGTCGACGATCGCCTACTACCACGACATCCTCGAAGACGCCGCGCGTATCGGACTGGCCGTGAACTTCCACGGCGCCACACTCCCGCGTGGCTGGCAGCGCACCTATCCGAACCTGATGACGATGGAGTCGGTTCGCGGCCTCGAATTCAACACGTTCGAGCAGCGGAATGCGGAAGAGTCGGCGACGCACGATGCGATGCTGCCGTTTGCGCGCAATGTGTTCGATCCGATGGACTTCACGCCCGTGGTGCTCGACCGGCTCAACAACGTCGTCGAGCGGCGCACGTCGGCCGCGTTCGAACTGGCGACGGCAGTGCTGTTCACCTCGGGCATCCAGCACTACGCGGAGATACCGCAAGGCATGGCGAAGGCGCCTGCCTACGTACGCGACTTCCTCAAGCGCGTACCGGCCGTGTGGGATGACGTGAAGTACATCGACGGCTTTCCCGGCCAGTACGTGGTGATGGCGCGTCGCGCGGGCAGGACCTGGTACGTCGCCGGCATCAACGCCGACCGCCAGAATCCGCGCAAGGTGAAGATAGACCTGAAATCGCTGGGCGTGGCGAAGCAGGGCACGCTGATCACGGACGGAATCGACTTCCTCGGATTCAAGAGTGAAACCTTCCCGCTCGAGAAGGTCATGGAAGACGAGATCACGATGCGGCCGCGCGGCGGGTTCGTGCTGACGTTCGAATAACACCAGAAAAACAGCCACAAATTCGCTGGTTTTGACATGTGACCAAATGGTCACATATAGTCGAACCATGATCGACGAAGACCTGGTGTTCAAAGCCCTCGCGGATTCTTCCCGCCGCTTCCTGCTCGACCTCCTGCACAAGCGGGACGGCCAGACGCTGGGCGAACTCGAATGGGAACTGGAGATGACCCGCTTCGGGGTCATGAAGCACCTCAAGGTGCTCGAAGAGGCCGGGCTCATCGTCACGCGGCGCGAAGGCCGCGAGAAGCTGCACTTCCTCAATGCCGTTCCCATCCGTCTGATTCACGACCGCTGGATCGACAAGTACAAGGAGCGCGAACTGTCCGCGCTCGCAGATCTCAAGACCACTTTGGAGAAAGCGAAATGCCCCCCGTTGCGCAAGCGAGCCTGAAGCCGGAACTGAACCCCACCACCCACGTACACCAGATCTACATCAAGGCCGAGCCTGGCCAGATCTGGGATGCCATCACCAGTCCCGAGTGGAATGGCCGGTACGGATATCGTGGCGTGAGCCACTACGAGCTGAAGCCGGGTGGAAAATTCAAATGCATCGCCAACGAGAAGATGCGTTCGTATGGACTGCCTGAAGTGATCGTCGACGGCGAAGTCATCGAAGTGAATCCGCCGTACAAGCTCGTCCAGACCTATCGCTTCCTGTTCAATGACGAACACCGGAAGGAAGGCTTCACGCGCCTCACGTTTGAAATCGAACAGACCGCGGGCGGTTTCTGCCGCCTCACCGTGACGCACGACACGGCCGGCGCGCCGATGATGGATCGTGCGACCAAGTCCAACTTCAGCACCGACGGCGGTGGTGGATGGGACTGGATCCTCAGCGACATCAAGACGTTGCTGGAGACCGGCAAGACCATGTCGTAGCTAGACCGGTCGGGCAATTGCCTTCCCGGTGCCGCATAATGCCGCGGCACCGGGAAGGGCAATGCGGACTCTCAGGCTCAAGGTCAAACCAGGTTCACGCGAAGAAGCGCTGTCGGAGCAGGAAGACGGCAGCTGGCTCGCGCGCGTGAAGGCGCCGCCGGTCGACGGCAAGGCGAACGCGGCGGTCGTCGCGCTGGTGGCAAAGCATTTCGGACTTCGCAAGGCCCAGGTGCACATCAGGAGCGGTGCGTCGGGCCGCTCGAAGCTCGTGCAGCTGGAGGACTAACTATCGTGATCACCCTGTACACCTTCGGCCCGCACTTCGGGTTGCCGGACCCCAGCCCCTTTGTCATGAAGGGAGAAATGCTGCTCAAGCTCGCGAAGCTCGAATACCAGACGAACACCAAGGGGTTCATGGGGGCGCCGAAGGGGAAACTGCCGTACATCGACGACAACGGCACCATCGTGGCGGATTCCACGTTGATGCGGCTGCACATGGAGCAGAAACATGGCATCGACTTCGATCGTGGACTGTCCGCTCGCGACAAGGGCGTCGCGTGGGCCGTCGAGAAGATGCTGGAGGATCACCTCTACTGGGTGCTGGTCTACTGGCGCTGGATGAAGGACGAGAACTTCTACAAGGGACCCGCTAACTTCTTCAAGCGAGCGCCGGCGATCATCCGGCCCTTGATCATCCGGAAGGTGCGCGGTGACGTGCGGAGCAGGCTGCACGGGCACGGCATCAGTCGACATACCGAGGACGAGATGACCTCGATGTCGAATCGCGCATTCGAAGCGCTGTCGCAGATCCTGGGTGAGAACCGCTACCTGATGGGCGACCAGGCGTGCGGCGCCGACGCCACCGCGTTCGCGTTCATCGCCGGCTCGTTGTGTCCGCTGTTCGATTCACCCGCGCACGCGAAGGCGCGGACGCTCCCGAACCTCACCGCCTACCGCGACCGCATGATGTCGGAGTTCTACCCGAACACGAGGTCTGGCACCGTTCCCTGATTTGGGGTCAGACCCCAATTGCTAGCAAATGGGGTCTGACCCCATTTATTTCAGGAACACGACTGCCATCGGCTTCGGCAATGGCACGGGCTCGCCCTTCGGCGTCAGCGCACCGGTCTTCGCATCCACGCTGAACACCGCCACGTTGCCGCCTTCCTGGTTGCTGACGATGAACCACTGGTTAGTCGGGTCGAACGTGAAATAACGAGGCACCTTGCCGCGTGACGGCGTGCGCTGCTTCAGCGTGAGTTCGCCGGTGGTCGCGTCGATGGCATAGACGACGATGCTGTCTTCGCCGCGATTCGACGCGTACAGGAACCTGCCATCTGCACGCACGGCGATCTCCGCGGCCGTGCTCGGTTCCGTGAACCCCTCCGCCAGCGTCTTCACCGACTGGAACTGCGTGAGCGTGCCCTTGTCCGCATCCCAGCGGAACGCCATCACTTCGTTGGCGAGCTCCGCGATGCCGTACACCCACTTGCCATTCGGGTGAAACGCCAGATGCCGCGGGCCCATGCCTCCCGACACCTTGGTGAACGGCGGGTCGTTAGGCGTCAACTGGCCGGTCTTCGAGTCGAACCGATAGATGATCACCTGGTCCATGCCGAGATCGGCGACCAGGCCAAACTTGTTGGAAGGATCCGTGCGAAACCAGTGCGCGTACGGCTTGTTCTGGCGCGCGTGCACGCTCGAGCCGACGTGCTGCACGAACGCGGTCTGCTGGTCGAGCGATCCGTCCTTCGCCAGCGAATACACTTCGACGAAGCCGCCGCCGTAGTTGGCATCGAGCACGTACTTGCCGCTGCCGTCCACGCTCACGTAGCTAGGCCCGCGGCCCTTGGACTCCCTGTAGTTCAGCAGGCGCAGCGCGCCCCCTTTCTCCACGGCGAACGCGCTGACGCCACCGGGCGTGCCCGTGTTGCACATGTACAGATGTTTGCCGTCATTCGACAGCGTGAAATGCGCGGGATCGCGCGTCTCTATCGCCATCTTCGGTGCTGTGAGCGTTCCGGTCGCCGAGTCGAATTGCGCCACGGTGATGCCCATGGCATCGGGATTCTGGGTGGCGATGTAGAGCTGAAAAGTTTTGGCCATGGCGACGGTGGAAGTGACTGAGAGGAGGAAAGCAGCGAGGACGGTCTGTGCGGCGAACCGCGGCGACGAAAGGTTCATTCGTTCCATTCCTTGTCCGGGTTTGCGGCGCAAGCATGCCACATAAGGTGCAACCGGCGGTCGCAAAAGCCGATACCGGCGGGCAGTTTCGCGACTGGCCGCGAGTAGATTGTGAGGCGCGGCTATACTCCGCCGCGGATGCAGCCCAAGTTGAAACGCAGCGAGCTCGACGGCCTGGCGGAGTTTCATTCCCTGACTCCGACAAAAGTCGAAGCTCTGCTCGATCTGGCGAATGCGAGACCCTCGCGCGCCGAAGGCCTTCGCTTCCTCGGTCTCTGCCTGCGCATCGCCGGCATTCTTTCGCTGGCGGCAGGCCTCGTGTTCTTCGTGGCGGCCAACTGGGCGCGCATCGCGGTCTTCGGCCGTTTCGCGCTCGTGGAACTGGTGCTCGTGATTTGTGCCGCAGTCGCGTTCCTGAAGCCACCGCCGAGCTTTGCTGGCCGCGGCTCCATCTTCCTCGCCTTCATCGCCACCGGCGCGCTGCTCGCGCTCTTTGGCCAGACCTATCAGACCGGCGCTGACGTCTACGAATTGTTCCTGACGTGGGCCTTGTTAGGCCTGCCGCTGGCCATCGCGGCCCAGTGGAGCGTGGCGAGCGCCGCCTGGGTGCTCGTGCTCAACCTCGCGCTCGTGCTGTTCTGCGGGTGGCATCCGACGGGAGGCATGCTCTGGATACTCTTTGGCGGCACGCGCTTTCAGCCTGCGCATCTAGTCATGGGCGCGGCGTGGGTGAATCTCGCCTTGTGGTTCCTGTTCGAGTTCTGGAGCGTCCAAGCCGTACCTGACTGGGTGCGGCGCCTGCTCATGTCATGCGCCTTCGGTTTCGGCACGTGGGCGGGGGTGATGTCGATCGTCGAAATTGGCTACAACCACGACGGTCCGCGAAACGACTCGCTGACCTTCGTGACGCTGACGCTCGCGATGCTTGCAACCACGATCTACACATGGCGCCGGAAGGCCGACATCTATCCACTCGCGGTCGTCATGGGCACCTTCATCATCCTGAGCCTGACGTGGCTGGGACAGCTGAACGGCTTCCACGATGAAGGCATGTTCCTGATGCTGGCGCTGTGGCTCATCGGCGCTTCGACCGCGGCCGGCCGCGTGTTGACCGTGCTCCATCGCCGCTGGCGCGAGGAGGCGGCATGAGTGCGGTGAACCGCGAGTTCATCGCGCTGTTGCGCGAGAAGGGAGTGGTCCCCGCAAGTGGTCCCGAGGCGCCCGAAGTCACCGCGGATCGGCCGTGGTTTGTTTCGTTGCTCCAGGGCGTGGCCGGTTGGCTGGCGGGAATATTCCTGCTGGTGTTCCTTGGGATGGTGCTGAAGCCCGACTCGAGCGTGGCGCTTTTCATCCTCGGATCGATGCTGCTCGTCGCGGCGTGGTTCATGTATCACGCGGATCGACACGGCGCGTTCCTCGATCAGCTGGCGCTCGCAATTTCCATCGCCGGCCAGCTTGCGCTGGCGGCTTCGGTGCTCAAGGATCATTTCTCCGCGCTGGGCGCATCCGTGACTGCGCTGGTCCTGCAGATACTCGTATTGCTCGTGATGCCCAACAAGATCGCGAGGACGCTGGCTGCGTTGTTCGCCACCGCTGCCTGGGTATACACCGTGCGCTTCCTGGTGCGTCCCGGCAGCATCGAGAGCATCTTCTTCGAGGAGCGGTTTGCGAATGACGCCGCGTCAGGATTGTGGTTGCTTCCGGTTGCCTGGCTGCTCACATGGCTGCCACTGCTCGCACTCGCGGGGTGGCTCATCTTGCGCGAACCGCAATGGATGGCCAGTGGGCTTCGTCAATTTGCCCGCCCGATGCTTACGGGTGTGTTGTTAGGCCTCTCGATCGGCACGATCGTGGCCGAGCCATTCACCATGGTGATCCTCGGCACCGAGTTGTGGGGACGCGGAATCGACTGGCTCGCCATCTTCCCGCTGCTGTCGATCGCGCTGGCGCTTTTCGCTGCCTACGGCGCGTTCCGCGTGCGCAGCAACGGATTGCTGGGCTTCGCGGTGGTGGCCGCGCTGCTCCACCTCGGCCGCTTCTACTATCTGTACGGCACCACGCTCCTGTGGAAGTCCGTGATCATGCTGTGCGCCGGGGCTGCGTTGCTGCTCGCGGGCATTGCGCTGCGTAATCGCGAAGCGGATGCGGGAGGCAGCACGTGAACACCACATTCACGCGCGCACTGCTGGCGGTGGCTGTCGTGCTGGTTCTCGGAGCCGTGAACTGGTCCATCCTCGCGAAGGAACGCATCAAGACGGAGGGCGAACGAATCTACCTCGAACTCGCGCCGGTCGATCCGCGTTCGCTCATGCAGGGTGACTACATGGCGTTGCGGTTCTCGCTCGCGAACCAGATCCAGGCGACGGAGTCGGCCAGCGCGCCGCTCTCTGTCGACGAACGCGGCGTCGCGACGTTGAACCCGGATCCGAAGCCGGGCGACCTGCACATCCGTTTTCGCTATCGCAACGGGCAATTGTGGCTCGGCACCAACGCGTATTTTTTCGAAGAGGGCCAGGCCGAGCGCTACCAGGGCGCTCGATACGGAGAGTTTCGGCTGGATCGTGAGAGTGGCGAAGCGGTTCTCGTGGCGCTGGCGGACGAGAATCTCCAGGCCAAATAGGGGACGGCCACCAGTCGCCCGATCGGGTGATCAATCGAAGGTCACCCCACATCAGCGTGCCCGGCCCACACATATATATAATGCGGGCCTCTCCGTCCCCAGGCCGTGGAGCCCACACAATGAAAACTGTCCTCGCCGCCTTCGCGGCCGCGCTCGCTCTCCCTGTCATCTCCGTTGCCCAGGCCCCGCGCACTGCGGCCGAAGTCGTCGCGGCCGTGCCGGTCATTCCGCGCTCCGCGCTCTTCGGCAATCCCGAAAAAACCCAGGGACGCCTGTCTCCGGACGGCAAGTACGTCTCGTTCATCGCGCCGCGCGACGGCGTGCTCAACATCTGGGTGGCCGAACGCGGCAATCTCGATGCCGCCAAGCCCATCACCAATGACCAGAAGCGCGGCATCCGCCAGCACTTCTGGGCGTTCGACAACAAGCACGTGTTGTACATCCAGGACGAGGGCGGCAACGAGAACTTCC
>Ga0315910_10002179_pt1 | contig 17414 bp, 12 predicted proteins | sample EdamamesoilMG_FD_204470 | JGI IMG/M metagenome (GOLD analysis project Ga0315910, IMG submission 204470) | Garden soil microbial communities collected in Santa Monica, California, United States - Edamame soil | ecosystem: Environmental > Terrestrial > Soil > Garden | place: USA: California... | reverse complement strand
GGCCGCAGCGGAAACGCACGGCAGAGTTTTCTTCATCCGTGTGGATTCGAAAACCGGAAAAACGTCGTCGCCGGTTTCGCCCGAGGAGAAAGGGAAACATCCCGTCGTGATAGGCAACGCCGCGGGTGAAGTGCTCCTGGTGTGGACGGTCGGCACTGCTTGGGGCAAGGGCGGCGACGTAGTCTGGCAGCTTTACGATGGCGCGGACCGGCCCACCCCGGAGAAAGGCCGGGCTGAAGGCGTGCCGGCTTGGAGTCTGGCTTCGGCGTTTGCGAAACCGGATGGAAGCTTTGTGATCGTGTACTGAGCGGGTTTGCCGAAGCGCTAACGGGCAAACGGATTCAGCACGGAATGTTCGGCTGCGGTTTGACTTTGGGCGATGGCGCGGGTGATGAAGGGCTTGGCCAGCGCCACGGCTTGGGGGAGTCTTTCGCCACGCGCTAGTTGAGCGGCAATCGCTGCTGAATAGGTGCAGCCCGTGCCATGTGTGGAAACACCACGCACGCGCGGCGCGACCAGTTCTCGACTGTCGCGGCCATCGAATAACACATCCACAGCCTCGTTCGCTGTGCGCAAGTGGCCGCCCTTCAGGAGCACGGCGCAACCATAACGCTCATGCAACTCGCGCGCCGCGGTATGGAGATCCTTGCGCGTGGTCAGCTGACAACCCAGCAACAGGGCCGCTTCGTCCAGATTGGGCGTGATCAACGTGGCCAGCGGCAGTAAACGATGCTTAAGAACGCGAATCGCCGAGGGCTTGAGCAGCACGGCCCCGCTGGTGGCGACCATCACGGGATCAACGACGAGTGGCGGGCGTTTGCCGCGCTCAAAGAACTCCGCCACGGTCCGGATGATTTCCGCCGAGAACAACATTCCCGTTTTTACCGCGCTCGGTTTCAACTCGGCGAACACGGCCTCGATCTGCTTCCGCACCATGTCCGCGCGAATTGCCTGGATGCCTGTGACCTCGCGCGGATTCTGAGCGGTGATGCAGGTGATGGCGCTGGTGCCGTGAACGCCGAGTGCGGCGAAGGTTTTCAAGTCGGCTTGAATGCCCGCGCCACCGCCGCTGTCCGACCCGGCGATGGTGAGAGCGATGGGCAACTTCCTAATCTTGTTCTTCATCGTAATCTTAATCCCGGCGAAGCGAGTAAGATTAAGATTACGATTAAGATTAAGACCTCCAATTCTTTTCGGAGTTGAACTTTGACCTTCCAACCCCGAACTTCGATTCAACCTATGGACAAAGACAAAGTCGCCGAAGTGCTGGTCGAGATCGGCACGCTGCTGGAACTCAAGGGCGAGAACCCATTCAAGACGCGCGCCTACTTCAACGGCGCGCGAACCATCGAGAGCCTGAACGAGCCGCTGGCGAAGGTCGTGGCCGACAAACGGCTCGGCGAACTCAAAGGTATCGGCGAGGCACTCCAACAGAAAATCACCGAACTTGTCGAGACGGGGAAGCTGAAGTACTACGAAGAACTCAAGGCCTCCATCCCGCCCGGCTTGGTCGAGTTGCTCGACATTCCCAGCCTCGGCCCCAAAAAAATTCAGGCGCTGCAAAAACATCTCGGCGTGGACTCGATCGAGAAACTCGAAGCCGCGTGCAAGGTCGGCAAGGTCGCCGAACTCGACGGCTTCGGCGAAAAAACGCAGACAAATCTGCTCGAAGGCATCGAGCGCAAGCGGCAATACGCCTCGAAGCATCGCCTCGGTGATGCCTTAAAGGCTGCCGAGCCTTTGCTGGAAAGTTTGCGCCAGCATCCCGACGTGATCCGCTGTAGCACGGCGGGAAGTTTGCGGCGGTCCAAGGAAGTCATCGGCGACGTGGATTTACTGGCGTCGTCAAAGAAGCCGGTGGAGGTCATTGATTATTTCGTCGCGCAGCCCGGCATCCTTAAAGTGATTGCCAAAGGTGACACGAAGGCGAGCGTGATTCTGAACGGTGGTATCCAGGCCGATTTGCGCGTGGTGAGCGACAAGGAGTTCCCCTTCGCGCTCGCGTATTTCACGGGCAGCAAGGAGCACAATATCGTGATGCGGCAGCGCGCGATCCAGCGCGGCCTGCGGTTGAATGAATACGGCTTGTTCAAATCCAAGGAGGAGACGCGTGACCCGAAATTGCTCGTGGCGTGCCAGGACGAGGAGGAGATTTTTTCCACGCTCGATCTGCCGTACGTGCCGCCGGAAATCCGCGAGGACCACGGCGAGTTTGCCGCTGGCGAGCAAGGCAAATTGCCGAAGCTCATCGAATGGACCGATCTTAAAGGTGCGTTGCATAATCACTCGACCTGGAGCGACGGCCACAACACGCTCGAAGAAATCGCCGCGCATATGGAGGGACTGGGGCTCGCGTATTGGGCCATCACCGATCACTCGCGGGCGTCGTTCCAGGCGAATGGCCTCGATCCCACGCGACTTCGCGAACAGCTCAAGGCGATCAAAAAGCTTAATGAGAAACTCGCAGCCGGCGGGAGCGATTTCCGCCTGCTTACCGGCACGGAGGTGGACATCCTCAAGGACAAACTGGATTTCGATGACGACCTGCTGGCCGAACTGGATGTGGTGGTCGCGAGTCTGCACGTGCCGGCCAACAACGAAGCCGAGAATACCAAACGCCTGATCCGTGCGGCGGAGAACCAGTTCGTGCATACGCTGGGGCACTTGACCGGCCGGCTGTTGCTGGAGCGCGAGGCGTATCCGGTGAACCAGGAAGCGGTCATTGACGCCTGCGCCGAAACTGGGACCTGGATCGAGTTGAACTGTAATCCGTATCGCTTCGATCTCGACTGGCGGCTGTGGCCTTACGCGAAGCGCAAAGGCGTGAAGTGCGTGATCAATCCCGACGCCCACCGCAACGAGCACGCGGGCTTCCTGCGACTGGGTGCGGGCCTGGCGCGCAAAGGCTGGCTGACCAAGGCGGACGTGATCAACACTCTGCCGTTGGATAAATTGCGCAAAGAATTGGGACGCAAGCGGGGAAGGATGAATTGACTACCCAGTTTGGGGACTGGTCAAACTCGGGCAAGGCTGCTTTCTTCTGTCTGCAACCGGGCTCGTCCAAGTTAGAACAAACATCTGATTGGCTTGGCGGCGAACCGGTGCGAGGATTCGTTGATCAGAAGCATCAGGCCGACCTGGCCGGCTTCGTTTCGATAAATTATGAGTGCCTATACTTCCACGCGTTACTGTGTCCGTCCGCACGCTTTCACCCTGATCGAACTGCTGGTGGTCATTGCCATCATCGCGATTCTGGCCGCGATGCTTTTGCCGGCCCTGGCCAAGGCCAAGGAAAAAGCGAACCGCACCCAATGCACGGGCAATGTCAAACAGTTGATTCTGGCAACGCACCTCTACGCCATGGACCAGCGCGATTTCCTGCCCGAGCCAAATTGGAACTCGCCCTGGCTGGCGCGCGGATGGCTTTACGACGCGTCCCGCGGCTCCGTGCCCGACCCCACAGTTGCACCGTACAATACCAATCCGCGCCTCCCCTACGAAGGCGGTCTGCTTTGGGAGTTCATCAAGGATCCCAAGGTCTATAAATGCCCATCGGAAAGGACGAACACCATTCCGAATTTCACCCAGCGCGCGCAGAAGTTAAGCAGCTACTTGATGAACGGGGCCGTGTGCGGGTACGGCGGCATCGGCGGCCGATCATACAAGGCCAGCGCCTTTGGAGCAAACGACATCATTCTCTGGCAGGCGTATGAACCCAATCCGGGCGACTGGAACGACGGCTCCAGCCGGCCAAACGAAGGCATTACCCGGCTGCATTCCACCGGCACGACCGTTGGCGTCGTGGACGGTCACATCGAATACATGAAGGTCCGAAATTTCTTGCGTGAAGAAGCGCTTCCCACCAAGAACCGTCTTTGGTGTAACCCCGCCACCAGGACCACGACGGGACGCTGATGAAAATTGCCGCCCCCTTTCTTGCCGGAGTTCTGACGGCAGCGGTCGTTACCATGACCGGCTGCGGCAGGCAACCTGATGCCGACGGCGCGTTGAAAGAGGCGGTCAGGGCGATGGAGCAAGCGGACGCCAGCCAACCGGTGGCAACGCCGGCCCCGCAGCCTGCATCTCCGCCGCCAACGGCTGCGCCGACACAACCGGCCCCGGTCGTAGCCACCACCTCCGTGGCCCAGCAGATGAACCAGGCGGTTACCGCGTATAAGGGCGGGTATTATGTGGACGCGGTGACCCGCCTCCAGCAATTGCGGGCGATGACGGGCAAGACCCCCGAACAATCCCTGGCCTTGCAAGAGGCCATCGCGGCCGTCATGGGGGAACTTTATACCCGGGCTTCCAAGGGCGATGCTCGCGCCAAGGCTGCAGTCAAAGAGTACGAACGGATCCAGAACTCCCGCCAGTAGGTCAACCATGACCTTTCGGGCTTATCGGAGTTATGTGTGTTCAACGTTGGTGATCGAAGCTTTCCATCAATTCGCTGCGCTGGCATGAAGCGACACTCCACGAGACTGCTTGTCCTGCTCGCGCTGCTGGCAATGGTGGTATTCCTGGTTTGGTGGGTACGCCGGGATTCCACCGCCTCGCGCCTGGCCAGAGAATCAAATTCCGATCCCCAGGTTGTCACCCGTTTTCTCGCCCTGGAAGCCCGCGAACGGGAAGTCGAGGAGACGGTTTGGGCGAAGGAAATGCTCGCGCAAGAGTGCGCGCGCGTCTTCGAGTCGTTGTGGGATTCGCTTAACGCGGCGACGAACAAACTGCGCGTGCTCGCGTCATTCCCCGTCGGCGAAGTTGTGGTGGCCAAATTCAATCCGCCAGAAAATATCTTTCATGGTATAAAGATCCATTCCCCCTCCGAAAAAGGGCAGACGTGGAAGGCGGCCGAGTGGGAGCGTTTCCTTCTGGCATCGGAGAAAGCGGGCTGGCTGCTTGTGAACACGGAGTTTCGCCACGTCCAATTTGATACGGACGCCACCGGCCAGCCGAAGCAAAGCCGGTTTTACTTTCGCGCGCATCTCGCAAACGCGGAACATTCCGAAAGTGCAATGCTGGTTGGGGATCTGGTGGTGCAGTGGACGCCAAAACAGTCCACTACCCAACCGGCCGGAGTGAGCCAGGTGGACGCCGCGCGCTTAACCCTCCAGAGGCGTGCCGGTGACCCACCGTTCGTTCCGATTCTTAACGAGACGATCACGCCGCCCGACAAATCGCACTTCATCGATCCGCTGGTTCTCTACGATCTCGACGGCGATGGGCGGTCGGAAATCATTCTGGTGGCCAGGAACCTGGTGTATCGTCAGCGGTCCGGAGGCCAGTTCGAGGCGGGCCCGCTTTGCCGGAATCCTGTCGGGCTGCTGTTCACCGGCGTCCTGGCGGACTTCGACGGCGACGGGGCAGCGGATCTTGTGGCCGCAAAATTCGAAGGCGTATTCTTCTTCAAAGGCTCGCCCCAGGGCACGTTCGATGAGCCGGGGCGTTTGGCATGGGCGGCCAACCCGCGCTTAAGCTACGCGCAGGCCATCACCTGCGGCGATATTGACCGTGACGGCGATCTCGACGTTTTCCTTGCGCAATACAAGTTGCCCTATGTCCGTGGCCAGATGCCCACGCCTTATTACGACGCGAACGACGGCGACCCGGCTTACCTGCTGCTAAATGATGGACATGGCAAATTCACCGATGCGACTGACGTCGCCGGCTTGGGCAAGAAACGCTGGCGCCGGACGTACAGCGCGTCGCTGGCTGACTTGGATGGGGATGGCCATCTGGATTTGTTGGTCGTCAGTGATTTTGCCGGGGTTGACGTGTACCGAAACGATGGACGCGGACATTTCACCGACGTGACGCGCGAATGGATTCCGGAGCCGTACGCGTTCGGCATGGCGCACGCGCTGGCGGATTTTAACGCTGACGGCCGACTGGACTTTCTGATGATCGGCATGAACTCACCTACGGCAGATCGGTTGAATCATCTCGGCTTGTGGCGATCCGGCATCGCCGAAGATCGCTCGATGCGCGCGCGCATGACATACGGGAATCGGCTCCTCTTCGGGCGGGCTGCGGGTGGGTTCGAACAGCCGGCGTTCAGCGATTCCATCGCCCGTTCCGGTTGGGCCTGGGGCTGCACCGCGAGCGATTTTGACAATGACGGGTTGCTGGATGTCTATATCGCCAACGGCCATGAGACCAGGCGGACGGTGCGCGATTACGAGTCGGAATTTTGGTTGCACGATATCTACGCGGCCACGTCCACGAACGACCCGGCCGCAAACGTGTACTTTCAAGCGAAGCACAATAACAGGGTTGGACGCGACCAATCGTATGGTGGGTACGAGAAGAACCGGTTTTATCTGAACCGGCGCGGCGCGGCGTTTATCGAGGTCGGCCATCTGTTGGGCGTAAGCCTGGAAGAGGATTCACGGGGAGTCGTGGCCGACGATCTGGATGGCGATGGCCGGTTGGACCTGCTCCTGACTACGTTTGAAGCCTGGCCCGAAACCAAACAGACCCTGCGCGTTTACCGCAACAATCTGGCCGAGACGGGTAATTGGATCGCCTTTCGCTTCCGGGAGGAAGGTGGCGGAACTTCTCCAGTGGGCGCCACAATTACCCTGCGCCATGCCGGTGGAATTGCGGTGCGGCAGATTGTCACAGGAGATTCCTACCGTTCCCAACAGGCCAATACGGTACATTTCGGACTGGGAAGCATCGCACAGTTGGAAACTGTGGAGATACGGTGGATCAATGGGCGCAAGTTGACTTTGCGGGATCCAGTAATTAATCGTCACCACCTCATCACTACAACCAACTGAACGGGAAGCAGGTGCGGTGGCGGAATCCAAGGTGCAATGAGGTGCGTTGAATTGCCCGCCCGTGAGCGCGGCTACGAGCATGGGATGCTGCACAAGCGCCAGCATCGGGCTCAACACTTTGCCGGCACTGAGCGCACGCGGCTCATACTCCTGCGCGCGGCCGCTTCAATTTGGCTTGCCGCATCACCATTTTTGGCTAGCCAAATATCTGGCAACTTGCTTCACTTCACCTAGACTCTTCACCTGTTCAGGCAAGAAACTCTTTGGTCAGACGGTAAAACAGTGCAAGAATAAGACAGTTGGCCAAGCTGGCCGGCCTTCATTTCGACATATTATGAATGCTCAGACTCCCTCCTCCCGTCGCGACCGGTGTGTCGCATTCACGCTCATTGAACTGCTGGTCGTCATTGCGATCATTGCGATCCTGGCAGCGATGTTGTTGCCCGCGTTGACAAAGGCAAAAGACAAGGCTGAACGGACTCAAGACCTGAACAATGTCCGCCAAATTCTCATCGCCACGAGTATGTACGCCTCTGATAACCAAGATAATCTGCCGCATCCGGGTTGGGGCAGTATCAGCGGCAATCCCGGTCCCGATTGCTGGGCTTACGCGACGATGAACCGCGGAAGATTTCCCGGACTTCCGGCGCAGATCCCCACAGCGGCGGGTCGTCTCGACAATACCAACCAATTGCCATGGTTTTACAATGGGCAACTGGGGCCGCTGCTGTCCAAGAACCAAAAGGTGATGGACTGCCCGAGGGACGTCAAACTGCGGGGCACCGGGCGCGATCTGACATTGTTTCGGGACCGGGAAATGAAACTAACTTCCTACACTTGGAACGGGGCAGTGTGCGGTTACGGCGGCAGGGAGGTGGCGGGTGCGGCCAACGGTAACACCTACAAGCACAGTAAGTTCAAGGCCAACGACCTCTTGATGTGGGAGTCGGACGAGACATTGGCGTTTAACTTCAACGATGCCGGACAGAACCCGGCCAACGCCAGTGAAGGAGTTTCCCAGCGACATGCCGGAGGAAGAGTGATTGATCCGACGCGCGATGCGGGCGGCGGTGCGATCGTTGGCCGGTTTGGTGGCAGCACCGACTTCGTCAAATGGAGGACATTCACCAGACTTCGCAATAGTGCCAGGCCCAACGAGCTTCTCTGTGGTCCAGGCTACTGATAAGGTGGTTAAAATGACATCTCTGAGGCAAAATATTCTGGTTGGTGCACTGGGGGCAGGGCTTGCTTTAGCTGGGTGCTCCAAGAAGGAGGAAGCTCCGCCTCCCCCCGCTGCCGAGCCGGCCCCGGTTGCCGAGGGCGCTCCCAAAGCGGCGGCGGTCTCTCCGGCCGCACTCGCGAATGTGCAGCAGGTCAACGCGAACTGGGACGCGGTTTCGCAACAGATCGCGAATCAAAACTATGATAATGCGATCCGGGCATGGGCCCAACTGGACCAAGCTCAACGGCAGGCCCAAATGAGTGAGGCCGCCCGCATCGAGTACCAAAGACGCCTTTATCACGCCCAAGAGGCGCTCCGGCAAAAGGCACAAACGGACCCCAAAGCTCGCGAGGCGTATCAAGCGCTTGGGCGCGCGGTGACGGGCCGGTAATTCAGCACGCTCCGTTCATTGCATACTGTCCCGTCGTCTCACGGGCTCGCCGGATGGTTCTTTCTGGCCGTTGAATGCCGGCGATCAACCGCTTGACCTCGTCCTCCGATCTGGATCAAGCGCGCCAGGGTTTCATTTAATCCCTCCTTCGCGTGACCGAGTTGGGCGGTGACTCCGGTCGAGTAAAATGACCTCGTTGCGGCGAAGCCAACGCTTACTCGGATGTCTGCCAGGCGAGGAGCGGTAGAGAGCCGGCGCTGCTTGGATTCAATCCAGCCGCTTCACGCGGATATTGCGGTAGCGGACGACGCTCTTCGGGTCGTGCGCCTGCAAGCCGAACGTGCCTTCGCCAAGCTTGCGTTCGAAATCGCCCGGCTTGGCGCCCGCCGGCTCGGTGTAGTGCAGGACGATCTTGCCATCCACTTTCACGGTTACCTTGTTGCCTTCGACCAGGATTTCCTGCGTCCACCATTTGTAATCCTGTGAGAGCGGCTGGCTGACGTTGACGACATCGTAGAGGCTGCCGGTTTTCTTCCAATCCCCGTGGCTGGTGTTGACCTGGCATTCAAAACCGCCCCGGGGCCAGTCGCGTTCCTGGTACTTGGTGTGAAAATAGATTCCGCCATTGGAGTTGGTTTCGGTCATGACCTCGACCTTGAGGTGGAAATTCTTGAAAGGCTTTTCATCCCCCACGTAGAACAGGTGGCTGCGCTCGCCGCGCGCCACGAACGCACCGTCCTCGATCTTCCAGGTGCCGGGGTTCTCGGTGGTGATTTTCCAGCCATCGAAGGTTTTGCCGTCCATCAGCGACTTGAAGCCCGGTTCGACTTCGGCGGCGCTCAGGGAGGTGATTACCAGAAGTGAAAGCGTGGATAGAATGGTTCGTTTCATGTGCAAACGCTACGAATAGCCGGGAAGTTCGCCAAGCGAAAAGAAGGCGCGACGCATTGTGCCGCGCCCGTCCATGAGTGCCGCGCCAAGGCTGAACCATGGCGGGCAGCGAAATCACGAAAATCAACCGGAGTAATCAAGAGTCAACGGAGCAAGAGCTCTCTGTTTCCGCCGGGTCTGCTTGCGTGAAACACCTCAGTTACAGAATCTTCGCTGGCTTTTTCAAATCGGTTTCGCTTAAGTTCCTCATCAGTTTCCGCCCGGTTCCCGTCCACAGAACGGACGAATCATTGCGCGCGGACAAGGACCAAACAAAACAAGCAAAAGTCTATGAAGATACCAAACTCCGTCCGTTGCTTGCTGCCCGGATTTGGAGTCGCTGTTCTGGCATTGTCGTTCGTTGGAGTCGGCGTCTCCGACACACAAGCTCAAACCAGGAAACCCAACATCCTCGTCCTGTGGGGGGACGACATCGGCACCGCCAACGTCAGTGCGTACAGCGACGGCGTGATGGGTTACGAAACCCCCAACATTGATCGCCTGGCCAGGGAAGGCCTTCGCTTCCTCCACTATTATGGCGAGCAAAGTTGCACCGCCGGGCGCTTCCCGTCGGCACGAAGGCCGCCACAATCTCGATGCTCGAGTTGTTCGCCAAAGGTGCGGCGAAATGATCCGTCGGGGCCAATGAAAACTAAACAGGAGCGAACAGAGGCAACGGAGGTTGCTGAATCTTTCGGCTCGTTCATCTCCGTTAACTCTGTTCCCTCCTGTTCAAAACCAGAATGCACCACTCACACCGCCATCAACAAAAACTGGGAACCCGGCGACATCGAGAAGGGCAAGTAAGAATCAACGGGAGGAAACGGAGAGAACAGAGAAAATCTAAAACTCCGTTTCCTCTGCCAGTCCCTGTTCAAAGCCTGAGAATTATGAAAACAAAAATCATCACCATCGCGCTTGCGGGAACGCTGGCGCTTATCATCACCAGCACTCAGGCGGGCGAGATCGGCCATTTCGCTCCCGGCGTGCTGAACATCCGCGACTACGCCATGCCCGCGCCGGGCTTCTATGGCGTGCTCTACAACTACGGTTACACCACCGATCAGTTGAACGACTCGAGCGGGAACAAAGTCAATTCCGTCACGATCAATCCGGGCGGCGGCCTCGGTGTCACGCTGGGCGTGGATGTGGATGTGGATGTCTATGTCACCGCGCCGACCTTGATCTGGATTTCGCCCTGGAAGATTCTGGGCGCGAAATACGGCGCTTATGTCTCGCAGCCTTTTGGCAACACCAGTGTCGGCGCTTCCCTGGCGACCCAGACCGGATCGGCGCGAAACGCAGAGGAATCGCAATTCGGCGCTGGCGATGTGTATGTGCAACCGCTCTGGCTCGGCTGGGCCAAAGAGCATTGGGACTTCGCGCTCGGCTACGGCTTTTACGCACCGATTGGTCAATACGACACTGAATCCGTCACCCTGCCGGTCATTGGTCCGCGGACCGTCGAAGCGGCGGACAACATCGGGCTGGGTTTTTGGACGCACCAAATTCAAGGTGCCGTCTCGTGGTATCCGTGGGCCGACAAACGCATGGCGGTGGCCACGGCATTGACCTACGAGATTCACGGCGAGAAGGAAGACTTCGATCTCACGCCTGGCCAGAATCTCACATTGAGCTGGGGCATCAGTCAGTATCTTCCGCTGAAGAAGGACCAGACGCTCTTGCTCGAAATCGGCCCGGCCGGTTATAGCAGTTGGCAGATCACTGACGATTCCGGGAGCAACGCCGCGAGTTCACCAGTGAAAGATCAGGTCCACGGCGTGGGTGGCCAGCTTGGCGTGACCTGCGTCCCGTGGAATGCGGCGCTGAACTTCCATTACTTCTACGAGTTCTCTGCGGAAGATCGTTTTCAGGGCCAGTCCATCGGCCTGAACTTTGCCATCAAGTTTTGATTCATCCGCAATGGAAATTTCACAAATGTTATTTCCGCAACAGCAGTTTACCATCCACCAAACAAAACCATGAAAATGAAACTCCTCACCTTCGCACTCGCAATCGGGTCGGGCGCCGCCGTGGCAGCGGACGCCCTCGACCGCACTGTGCTGCCCATCGCGGAACCAAAACCTCCGAAGTACACCGAACTGGATGTGCGCAAGACCAAGGCCCCGCCGCCGTTCGAGGTCAAGGCCCCGGCTGGCGCGCCCAACGTCATCATCGTGCTGATTGACGACGTCGGCTTCGGCGGCCCCAGCACGTTCGGCGGGCCCATTCCGACGCCCACATTTGACAAGCTTGCGAATTCCGGCCTGCGCTATAACAACTTTCACACCACTGCCCTCTGTTCGCCGACGCGTGTGGCGTTGAAATGCGGACGCAACCACCATACGGCCAATGCCGGTTCCATCATGGAATCGTCCACGGCCTATCCGGGCAATACCGGCAAGATTCCGAACAGCGTGGCGCCGCTGGCGGAGATGGTCCGGCTCAACGGCTACAGCACCGGCGCCTTCGGCAAGTGGCACGAGACCGCCGCCTGGGAAACCAGCGTGTCGGGTCCGTATGACCGGTGGCCCACACACCAGGGCTTCGACAAGTTCTACGGCTTCATCGGTGGCGAAACCGACCAATGGGCGCCGCTCATCTATGACGGCGTGAAGAAGGTCAATCCGCCGAAGAAGGATAATTATCACTTCACCGAGGACATGACCGATCAGGCGATCAATTGGATGAAGGCCCAACAGTCCATGACGCCCGGCAAGCCGTTCTTCATGTATTTCGCCACGGGCGCCACGCACGCCCCGCATCACGTCGCGCCGGAGTGGATCGCGAAGTTCAAGGGCAAGTTCGACGCCGGCTGGGACAAGGTGCGCGAGGCGACCTTCGAGCGCCAGAAGCAGGCGGGCATCATTCCCGCCAATACGAAGCTGCCGCCGCGGCCAAAAGATCTCGCGGCGTGGGACTCGCTGCCGGAAGCGCACAAGCAAGTGTTCCGCCGCCAGGCCGAGGTGTTCGCCGCGTTCCTGGCCCACACCGATCATGAAATCGGCCGCTTGGTCTCAGCGGTCGAGGACATCGGCGAAATGGAGAACACGTTGATCTTCTACATCGCCGGTGACAACGGTTCGAGCGCCGAGGGCGGCATGGTGGGGATGTACAACGAGATGACCTACTTCAACGGCGTGGCCGAAAAGGTCGAGGACTTGATTCCGTTGATTGACAAGTGGGGCAACAAGGAAACCTTCCCGCACATGGCTGCGGCCTGGGCCGTTTGTTTCGATTCACCGTTCCAGTGGACCAAGCAGGTGGCGTCCGATTTCGGCGGCACGCGCAACGGCATGGTGGTCCATTGGCCGAAGGGCATCAAGCAGGGCGGCGGCATGAGGACGCAGTTCGGTCATGTGATTGACATCGCGCCGACCGTTCTGGAGGCCGCCAGTCTGCCCGAGCCAAAAATTGTCAATGGCACCAAGCAAACGCCCATCGAAGGCACGAGCCTGCTTTACACCTTCAACGACGCGAAGGCGAAGGAGCGCCACACCACGCAATACTTCGAGATGTTCGGCAACCGCGCCATCTATCACGAAGGCTGGTTCGCCCGGACCATCCATCGCGCGCCGTGGCAGACCAGCGGGATGCAGCCACTCACGTCGGACGTGTGGGAACTCTACCACGTAAACGGGGACTTCAGCCTGGCAAACAACCTCGCCAGCCAGGAACCGAAGAAGCTCAAGCAGATGGAAAAGCTGTTTATGACCGAGGCCGCCAAATACCATGTGCTGCCCATTGATGATCGCACGATCCAGCGCATGAATCCTGCCATGGCCGGCCGGCCCGACCTGCTCGGTGACCGCACCTCGCTGACCCTTTACGAAGGCATGGAAGGGATGATGGAGAACACCTTCATGAACGTGAAGAACCGCTCCAAGACCATCACGGCGGAGATCGAGGTCCCGGCGGGCGGAGCTTCGGGCGCGTTGCTGGTGCAGGGTGGCCGCTTCGGCGGCTGGTCGCTTCACCTGCACAACGGCAAGCCGGCCTATGAATACAACTTCCTCGGTCTGGAACGATTTGTGGTGGAAAGCCCCGAAGCGCTCCCCGCCGGCAAGGCGACGGTGAAACTCGACTTCGCCTACGCGGGCGGCGGCCCCGGCAAAGGCGGCACGGCGACGCTGTCGGTGAACGGCAAGAAAGTCTCGGAGGGCCAGATTGGACGCACGCAACCGAACATCTTCTCCGCCGACGAAACCGCCGACGTGGGCCTCGACAACCAGACGCCGGTGGCAACGGGAATCGGTTATGGCCCGGAAGAAACCAAGTTCACTGGCAAAATCAATAAGATCACCCTTGAGGTGAAGTAAGCAGAGAGAGCAGCGCGGCCCGTTCCGATTCCTCTCGGCAACGGCCCGCGCTTTCACCAGCGACAACCATGAAAACAAAACTCATCACCACCGCCCTCGCGGGAGCGCTAACACTCACCAGCGTACACGCGCAGAAGTATAAGGCGGACGTTCCCAAGTCCGTCACGACGCCGGATTTGGTCGAGACTCGTATCGGCACGCTGAAGTTCCACGACGGCCTTCCCGACAAGGAAACCATCCGGAAGGTTTACGATAACCTCGACTTCGGTCGCGGAGTGGAGGCATTCCTGTTGGGCGTTCCGTCGGCCAATATCCAGGGCATGAAGCGGGGCTACGCCGAAGGGGGCTTTCCGTCGAATCAGGGCTTCGGCATCTCTGAAACCCTGGCGGACGCCCGTTCGCTGTTCCTGACTCCGAACACGGTCGTGGTCTATTGCTGGGGGAACCTCGACGTCAAGGACGGGCCAATGGTCCTCGAGGTGCCACCCGGCGTGCTGGGCATTCTCAACGACGCCCACTGGCGCTGGGTCAGCGACCTCGGGTTGACGGGGCCCGACGCAGGAAAGGGCGGCAAGTACCTGATCGTGCCGCCGGGCTACAAGGGCCCGCTGCCAAGCGAGGGGTACTTTGTTCAGAAGACACGTACTTACAGCCACAACGTCATCCTGCGCGGCTTCATCATGGGCAGCGATCTGGCGACCATCGTTAAGAACATTAAGGCTCACACCAAGATGTACCCGCTCTCCGCTGCGGCCAATCCGCCGACGCCGAAGTTCGTTAATTTCTCGGGCATGCAGATCAACACGGTCCACGCCAACGATTACACCTTCTATGAAGAGCTGAACGAGGTCGTGCAGCACGAGCCGGACGACTATCTCGAATCGGAAGTGGTGGGAATGCTCGCCTCGATCGGCATCAAGAAGGGCAAGCCGTTCAAGCCGGATGCGCGGATGAAGGCGATCCTCACCGACGCGGCGGCGGTTGCGAACGCCACGGCGCGCGCCATGACATTCGCCTCGCGCGACCCGCTGACCAGGAACTACCCCGATCGGCAGTGGAGCTCCATGTTCACTCACTTAAACCACGACTTCGCCGATGGCGGTGAACGAACGCTGGATGCGCGCACCATGTCCTTCTACTACGTCACCGGTAATTCGCCGATGATGGCCAACCCACAGTTGGGCAAGGGCGCAGCCTATGTGTACACCGCCCGCGACGCGAAGGGCGAATGGCTCGACGGCAGCAAGAACTACAAGGTGACGCTGCCACCCAACGTACCGGCCGGCCAGTTCTGGTCGTTCAACGTTTACGACAATCAGCACCGTTCATTTCTGGAGACAGACCAGCGGGCCGCGGGACTCGACAGCACGCTGGTTCCCACTGTGAAGAAGAACGCCGACGGCTCCACGACTGTGTGGTTCGGCCCAAAAATGCCCGCCGGGCAGGAAGCTAACTGGGTCCAGACGTGGCCAGGAAAAGGCTTCAACGTGATCTTCCGGCTCTACGCGCCGCTCGAAGGCTGGTTCGACAAGAGCTGGAGGCCAGGGGACCTTCAACTGATGCCGTGAGCGCGAAATTCTTATTCGCAAATTACGATTAACAATCCGCAAAACAAAACCATGAAAGCAAAACTCCTCACCGCCGCGCTTGTTGGAGCGTTGGCGATCACCAGCGCGCACGCACAGGACACAACTGCTGCCAGCGTGAAGACACGCGTTGGCACACTGAAGTTCGAGAAGGGATTTCCCACCGAGGAGACCAAGCAAAAAGTCTTTGACGAAATTGATTATCAACGCGCCGTGCAGGCTTATTTGTGGGCGTATCCGGCGGTTTCGTTCGAATCCATCCGGATGGCAGCCAATGCTTCCGGCATAGACCGCAACGATATCGGTATCGCCGACAAATTCGCTGACGCCGGGGGCCTTTGGCTCACGGCCAATGACACGACCGTTTATGCCTTCGCCAATGTTGATCTGGGAAAAGATGGCCCGATGGTGGTGGATATTCCGCCCGGAGCCATCGTTGGCCTGATTGATGACTTCTTTCAGAAATCAATCACCGACCTCGGCCTGCCCGGCCCGGACGGGGACAAGGGCGGAAAGTTTCTCCTCCTGCCGCCGGGCTACACAAGCGAGGTTCCCGGCGAAGGCTTCCACGTTCTGAAAGCCGGCATGAACAACTACAACGTGATGGTTCGGGGCATTCTGATTGGAAGCATGGAAAACGTCCCGGCAACGGTGCAGGTGGTAAAAAAGCTGCGGATCTATCCGTTCAGCGAACGCAGTAATCCCAAGCCGAACAAATTCGTCTCCATCTCGGGCATGGCGATCAACACGCTGCCGCCGCAAGGGATCGAGTATTGGGCGCGGCTCTCGGCCTTCATCAACAACAACCCGGTGGCGGAGCGCGACCGCTTCTACATGGCCATGCTCAAGCCGCTGGGTATTGAGAAAGGGAAGGAGTTCAAACCGGATGCCCGGCAGCGAGGAATCCTTGAGGAGGCCGCCCGGCTCGGCGATGCGATGGGGCGCGTGATGCTGTTCGATGGGCCCGAACGCTTCAGCAACACGCACGCGTTTCCCGGCGCGCACTGGCACTGGGTGATTCTGGTCGAGCCGGACCAGGAAACGGAATACTACAGTCAGGTGGACGAACGGTTGCACTACACCTACGGCGCGATTTACACCTCGCCCGGTATCGGCGTGATGAAAGCCGGCCCCGGCTCCCAATATGTTCAGACCTTCAAGGACAAAGCCGGCAACCGCCTCGACGGCGGCAAGTCCTACAAACTGCGCGTGCCCGCGGATGTGCCGGCCGCGGCCTTCTGGTCGCTGACAATCTATGACAGCGCGACGCGTTCGATGATTCAGAACAAGAGCAAAGACGCGGCGCTTTCGTCCTACGATAAACTCAAGGCGAACGCCGATGGCTCCATTGATCTCTACTTCGGGCCCAAGGCGCCTGCGGGAATGGAAAGCAACTGGCGCGAAACCGTTCCGGGCAAAGGCTTCTACCCGATGATGCGGTTCTACAGTCCGAAGGCAGGATTGTTCGACGGCATTTGGAAATTGGCGGACATCGAACTGGTGAAGTAAGCAGCGACTTTTCATCAGTTACTACGATTGCCAAAGACATGACAGCAAAACTCATCGCCGTCGCGCTTCTGGCGCTGCTGACTCACACGGCTGTCGCAGCCGACAAACCCAACATCGTCCACATCGTAGCCGACGATCTCGGCTGGAAGGACGTCGGGTTCAACGGCTGCACTGATATCAAGACGCCGAACCTTGACGCGCTGGCCACGGGCGGCGCGAAGTTCACGCAGTTCTACGCCCAACCGATGTGTACGCCAACGCGCGCCGCCCTGATGACCGGGCGTTATCCCTTTCGCTATGGCCTCCAAACGATTGTTATTCCCGGCCCGGCTGGATACGGCCTGGACACCAACGAGTGGCTGATGCCGCAATGCCTGAAGGAAGCCGGTTACACCACAGCCATCATCGGCAAGTGGCACCTGGGCCACGCGGACTTGAAGTATTGGCCGAAGCAACGCGGCTTCGATTATCAATATGGGGCAATGATCGGCGAGTTGGATTACTACACCCACAGCGACGCCGGCGTGCTCGACTGGTTCCGCAACAACAAGCCCGTTCGCGAAAAAGGCTACACGACTCAGCTCATCGGCAAGGACGCGGTGAAATACATCAACGCACAGGACGCCAACAAGCCGTTCTATCTCTACCTCACCTTCAACGCCCCGCACACGCCGT
>Ga0315910_10002178_pt1 | contig 17422 bp, 13 predicted proteins | sample EdamamesoilMG_FD_204470 | JGI IMG/M metagenome (GOLD analysis project Ga0315910, IMG submission 204470) | Garden soil microbial communities collected in Santa Monica, California, United States - Edamame soil | ecosystem: Environmental > Terrestrial > Soil > Garden | place: USA: California... | reverse complement strand
GCGCATAGGCTCACCCCTGCCCGAAACCCACTGTGGGTCACTTGGGCGCCTGTTATTCGTGCATGGGCTCACCCGCTCGTCGACCCACTGTGGGTCACCTGGGCGCCCTTCGCGCACGGGCTCACCCGCTCGTCGACCCACTGTGGGTCACTTGGGCGCCCAGCTATTGGCGGCCGGACTCGAGCTTGGCATTGGGATTCGGCCTCAGCGCCAAGCGGTGCAGGGCGAACCACGGGGGCTCTAGCCCGCCGGGGGCTCGGCTAGCGCAAAGAAGAAAGCTTGGGTCAGCCGCAGTCGTGGGTCACCGTCGTTGCGTTCGGTTCTTCCCAGGGGCGGGCGACGCTCAGGAGCTGCTCGCGGAGCGGGCCGGCATGGGCATAGCGCTGCGATCGCGGCACGTTGCGCGCCCGCACTGGAGCGTCGATACGCTGGATGTTGGTCTTCACGGAGTGCAGCAGTGTGGCCACCGCCTGGCGCAGGTCTTCCTGGCATGCCGCGCTCGAGAGCACGCGTTCGAGCGCCAACTTGGCGCCGAGTTGCACGGTGCGATCGTCGACCGCGGCGGATCCTGATGCGACTCGATGCTGGCCGAGGGCCTGCTTCTTCACGCGCTCGACCATCGCCCAGGCCCAGGTTGGGCCTTTGCGCTGGAGCATGCAGTCCGCCAGGCGCAGCGCCCACACGATGCGACCGAGATCTGCCAGCGCCATCAGCGTGAGCCAGGCAGACACTTCCAGATCGACATCACCATCGCTCAACACTCCCAGAAGCTCGAGGCAACGCCGCTTGAGCCGCTGCTCGCGCTTGCCACCGAGCTTCAGCTGATCGGCACGGCGCGCCAGTTCTTCGAAAGCCAGGGTTTCCTCGGCGGTGTGGGCCAGGGTCGCGAGCACCGCAAGCGCCTCGTCGTACAGGTTCCGCTCCGCGCGCGCGACCAAGGATACGTCGATCTGGTCGGTTTCGAGATAACGCCGGACGGCGCCACACTGGTCGACGAGACGCTCGAGCTCAGCGAGGGCCGGATGCGGAGAAGTCATGCTCGCGTGAGTAGCAAGCATCGTTCCAGCCTCGCATCGACACCTGCACATGTCAGACCAGCGAATTTTCCGGCGGATGTGCGTCGGACCCGTCTCGGGCGTCTCAGGTTCGAGATGTATCAGGTTGATGCGATCGAGACTCGGCGGGTGCCGCGAGATCCGCACCGAGTAGGCTGATCTGCTACCCCTGATGCAATGCAATCGGCGATGCAGTGCGACCGATGCAGTGCGACCGATGCAGCGCGACCGATGCAGTGCGACCGATGCAGTGCGACCGATGCAGTGCGACCGATGCAGTGCGACTAACGCGGCTGGGCAATGTCGCCGCGGTCTCTCAGGGCGGCGCTCGGGGCGCCGGGTGCTGCGGCGCAGCGATTGTCGATGCAGTCCACACGCACTCGAAACTGGCTCTCGATAGCTCCGTCGCCGTCGAGGTCCGCGGTGGCCTGCACGGCGCCGCTGCTGGGAGTCTCGAGCAGCCATTGGTACTGGAAATACTGGGCGCCGCTCATGGAGAACCCGCTGCAGCTCAGCGTCGGGTCCAGCGTCCACTCGCTCGCGGCGCTCTGGTACTTCTTACCCGACACATCCGCGAGCGAAGCCGGCACGGGCGTCGACGTTCTGGGTAGGCCACCGTGGGCGTCGGCGCATTGGGCGATGGCCGCGGCGAACACGGGTAGCGCCTTCAGGGCTTCGTCCTGCTTCGCCCTGAACATGTACTTGCGAACACCGTACGTGCTGAGCGCGCTGAGCACGCCACAGGTCGGGACGAGGACCGCCACCACGATCAGCAGGATCGCCCACCAGGGCAGTCCCGATTTCTTGGACGGCGGCGGCGGGGCCTGGCTGTCGAAGGGTTGCACGGCTCGGTCTTCCTTCGTCTACATTACCCCAAGCCGGCGCCGGCCGAGCTCTATTTGATGATTTCGGGCGGGGTCGGCACCTGACACGTCAGCGGCGGGCTCAGCCATTTGAGGATGTTGATCCAAAATAGCTCGACCTGCTGCTCTTCCACGTCGGCCCATTCGCTGTCGTAAGTGATCCACTCGTCTCCCCAGACGATCACGCGGCCTGCGCCCGCCTCGGTGACCTGCAACCCGGTCTGCCCAGCGCCGTCTCCCGCACGCGCCACGGTCACGCCGGAGGGACCGGCGGGCTCGACGCCGTTGTCCGTGAAGATGTTGCTGACACCCAGCGTGACCGGATGCTCCTCCCACTCGGCGACGTAGCCCGTGAGGTCCAGATTGGTCGTGCTGTAGCCCATGCCGACCGTACCGAGCAGCCGATTGACGTTGACGACCTCTGCGGCTTCATCACCCGTGTACCCGATGGTCGTCATGACGCCGCCGCCCGCCTGAACCCAGGCGCCAAACGCGGCCGCCTCGGACTCGGCAAACTCGTGATGCGCCTGAGCGACGCGGTCGCCGTTGGAAACTTCAGTGGTGTCCACGTGCAGCACCACCAGCACCTGGAAGGGCGCCAGCAGCTCGGGCGTGAGCACCTGGTCGTCGAGCGCCGTGGCGCCGAGCGGACTCCGAGCATTCAGCCACGTCTCGAAGACATTGCCGCCATTGCTCCAGGGACCAATCTGGCCCAGCGTCGCGATGCTCAGGCAATCGCACACGCCGTCCCCTCCGGCATCGACGTCATCGACGATGCCATTCCCGTCGTTGTCGATGCCATCACAAGTCTCGGGTGTGGCGCCGGGGACTCCGGTGGTCGAAGCACTGGCGCTCTGGGTCCAGTCGATGGTGGTGCCCACGCCGGGGCCGCCGCTCGGACCACCAATACTCGAGCCGCCGTCGGTGGTGGTCGCGCTGGACCCATCGCTGCCCTGTCCGGCGTCGCTGGCTCCAGTGTCGGAGGGGTTCAGGGTCGCCTCGTCGTCGGAGCTAGAGCTGCAGCTCGCAATCAGGAGGATCGTGAAGGGCAATGCCGACCACGAGGCTGAGTTCAACATCGGGCGTCGTTGGGGATTTCGGTTCCGCATCGATGAGCACTTTCGAGCAAGTTCACGCGCCTCCATCAGGCTCAGCGCTGCGCGCTCAGGCGTCCGGGAGCGATACCAGGCACTGGTGTTCGAGGATGGGCTCCGCGAGCACCAAAACGGCTCAAAAAGTTCGCGAGCCCCTTGCGAAATGTGGGCACCTGGCTGCGGGCGGCGTGCACGGTGCGCGCGGGTCGCCCCGCATCCGACCCCTATTCAGGGCAGGAGCCAGCGCGGAGGGTCGCCCACGTAGTCGACGAGCGCATCCAGAAACGCGCGAGTTTTTCGCGGCAAGTACTCGCGAGCGGCATACACGGCGTGCAGCGGCGCGTAAGTCGGCAGCGGATAGTCTTCGAGCACACGCACGATCGAACCGTCGCGCAGCGCTTCCGCGGCCAAGAAGCGCGGCAAGAGCCCGAAACCGAGCCCGCTCGCAACCGCTTCTATCAGAAGCTCGCCATGATTGACTCGGTAGCGCGCCTGCACTTGCACGACATCGATGACACCCGCCTCGTAGTATTGCCAATGGTCGACGACCACTTCGTCCGAGGCGTACACGACCGCGGCGTGCTGAGCGAGCTCACTTGGATGCTTCGGCACACCGCGCTCAGCGAGGTAGCTCGGCGCGGCGCAGATCACGACGTCCACGTCGGCGATGCGTCGCGCGATGAGGCTGCTGTCGACGGGGCGCCCGATACGCAGTGCGAGATCGAACCCCTCGGCGATCACGTCTTCGACGCGGTCGTCGAGTCTGAGATCGATCTGGAGCTGTGGATGCTCGCGCACGAAGTCGAGCGCCACCGGTTGCACGTAATGCCTGCCGAAATGGACCACACTGGTGATCCGGAGTTCGCCGCGGATGGCGTCGTGGGCATCTTCGGCGAGCGCCGCCACCTCGCGCAATTGCTCGCGGACGCGGGCCGCACTCTCGTAGACACGCCGGCCGAGCTCGGTCGTGCTCATGCTGCGCGTGGAGCGCTGGAGCAGACGCGCCCCGAGCTCTTCTTCGAGCTGCGCGATCTGTCGGGCCACGCTGGCGCGGGTCGAACGCAATCGCCGGGCAGCGGCAGAAAAGCTCCCAGAATCAACGACTTCTGCGAACAACGCCAGGCGTGAGTCGAGCTCCATAGGAGCCATTGTATCAATTTTTGCGACAATATGTCGCCCTATTGGCCGGTTTGCGAAGCTAATTTCGCGAGCATGCTGGACCCATGAAATACACAACATTGGGTCGGACGGGGCTCGCGGTGTCGCGCTTTGCGTTTGGTGCGATGACCTTCGGCACCGGTCAACTGGTCCCCGGAGTCACGAACGCCATCGATCAAACGCTCGCGAACGATCTGGTCGCGCTGGCGCTCGATCATGGGGTGAACCTGTTCGACACGGCGGACATGTACACGGGCGGCCAGTCCGAAGTGATCTTGGGCAATGCCCTGCGAGGCCGGAGCGACGTGCTCGTCGCCACGAAGTGCGGATTCCGTTCCGCAGAATCACTCAACGCCCGGGGCGCCTCAGCGCGCTACGTGCACCAAGCCGTGGACGCGAGCCTCGAACGACTGGGCACGTCGACCATCGACATCTTCTTCCTCCACATCCCCGATCCCTGGACTCCCGTCGAAGAGACGCTGCGGGCTCTCGAAGATCTCACGCGCGCCGGCAAGATACGCTACGCCGGTCTCTCGAACTTCCCGGCTTGGGTGGCGCAGAAGATGTTGAGCAAACAAGAGCTGCACGGTTGGTCGAGATTGCAAGTGCTCCAGATGTACTACTCGCTGCTCGGGCGTGACATCGAGCACGAGGTGGTGCCCCAACTCGAAGCCTCCGAGCTCGGACTCATGACGTGGAGCCCGCTCGCCAGCGGCTACCTCACCGGCAAGTACACCGGCGGCGAGGACTCGGGCGGCCGCCGCAAGAACTTCCAGTTTCCCCCCGTTGACAGCGCACTCGGCGACAAGGTAGTGGCGGAGCTCCGGGCGATCGGCGCCGAACACGACGCCGATCCTGGTCAAGTCGCGTTGGCCTGGCAGCTCACGAAGCCCTTCGTCAGCTCCGTCATCGTGGGCGCTACCTCGAAAGAACAGCTGAAGCAGAACCTCGCGGCGGCCGACGTGGCGCTGAGTACGGCAGAAGCAGCGAGACTCGACAGCGTGAGCGCTCCCGCCACCCCCTACCCCGGCTGGATGCAGCCCATGTCCAACGACGCGAAGACGAGAGCCGCCCTGGAGTAGTCACGCTGCGGAATCTGCCGCGCGTGGACCGAGCAGGCGGGCCAGATCTGCGCGGTCGACTTTCTCTTCGCGGAGCAGCTCCTGAGCGAGGGCTTCGAGCTCGCTCTTGTGCTCCTGGAGCAAGCCGATCGCGTAGGCGTAGGCGGCGTCGAGCATGCGGCGATGCTCTGCCTCGACGGCCTCGGCGAGGCGCGGCGAATGGGGAGCCAGCGGACTGGATTGACCCAAAAAGTTGGGCCCCTGCTGCTCGACCAAGGAGAGATTCTTGAGCGCGTCGCTCATCCCGTACACCGTGATGATCTGGCGGAGCAGCCGATTCACCTTCTCGAGGTCATCCGCCGCGCCCGTCGAAATATCACCGAAGCAGAGCTGCTCGGCGGCGCGCCCCCCGAGCAGCACCTGCACGCGACCGAGCAGCGCCGCTTCGGTCATGAGGTATTGGTCCTCGGCAGGCGCTTGTAACGTATAGCCCAAGGCGGCTTGGCCGCGCGGCACGATCGAGATCTTCTGCACCGGATCGGCGCCGGGGGTGAAGTACCCGACCACGGCGTGGCCCGCCTCGTGGTAAGCGACGCGCCGGCGATCCTCGGCGTTCAGCATCTTGCCTTTCTTTTCGGCACCGCCGATGACGCGCTCGATCGCATCCTGAAAATCCTTCTTGGTGACGGACTCTGCATGGCGGCGCGAGGCGAACAGCGCCGCCTCGTTGCACAGGTTCGCCAAGTCGGCGCCCACGAAGCCCGGGGTCTGCGCGGCCATTTCGTGCAGGTCGACGTCGTCTGCGAGTTTGAGTTTCGCCGCGTGGATCTTCAGAATCGCGTCGCGGCCCTCCCGCGAAGGTCGATCGACCAGCACCTGACGATCGAAGCGACCGGGGCGGAGCAGCGCCTTGTCGAGCACCTCCGGCCGGTTCGTCGCTGCCAGTAAGATCACGCCGGCGGACGGGTCGAAGCCATCCATCTCCACCAAGAGCTGGTTCAGCGTGCTCTCCTGTTCCGTGTTCGAGAGTACCCCCGCACCTTGCGCACGGCTGCGGCCGATGGCGTCGAGCTCGTCGATGAACACGATGCAAGGAGCAACCTTGTTGGCCTGGGCGAACAGATCGCGCACGCGGGAGGCGCCCACACCCACGAACATCTCCACGAAATCGGAGCCGCTCATGCGAAAGAACGGCACGCGCGCCTCGCCGGCCACCGCTTTCGCGAGCAACGTCTTGCCGGTGCCGGGCGGTCCCACCAAAAGCACCCCGCGCGGAAGCTTGGCGCCCAAGGCGGCGAAGCGCGCCGGCGCCGTGAGGAAATCGACGACTTCACGCACTTCTTCGATGGCTTCGTCGACGCCCGCCACGTCTTTGAAGCAAGTCTTGTTTTCGGGATCGACCTCGTGCAGCACGGCCTTGCTGCGTCCCAAGTTCAGCGCCGACGGCCCGCGGCCCATGCGCTTCATCACGAAGCCCCAGACCAAGAACAAGAGCCCGAAGGGGATGACCCAATTGAGCAGCAAGTTCCCGAGGAAGTTGTTGTCGATGCGGCCGCGAAACTCGACCTCCCCCGCGCGCAGCTCCGCGATCAGGCCGGGGTAGTCCATCTGCACCACCGTGAAGTGGCGTTCGCGCTCGGCCTTCGCTTCCGTTCCCCAGGGCAGCCGCCAAGGCGTGCTCTTCGACGGTGGTTCGAGCGACTCGCTCTGGTCGCCCGCCTGATGCCCCCGCGCGCCCTTGGGTTTGAACAGGCCATGGATCTTGTCGGGCGCGATCACGACCGCCTCGACGTCCTTGGCTTTTACGTGCTCCAGAAATTCGCTGTAGGATATTTCGCGAGCCCCTGAACCAGAGAAGAAGATGCTCTGGATTGTCAGAACCAGACCAACGACGGCAATGTAGTACCATATGGAGAATTGGGCGCGCCGTTCCATGTGAGAGCGGATTACGGCGCTAGCGCTGCCGACGCAAGCGTTACCCTACAGGCTGTCCCCCCCGCGATTCACGTTAACGGTCGGCCCGGGGCTTTGTGACAGCGTATTCAGGGGTATTTGCCAGTCTGTTTCGTACTGCTAGTCTCGGGCCCGATGGGCTTAAAACACTTGGGATGGACCGGCGCTGTATTCACCGCCGCGGTAGTGGGGATGTTCGCATGCAGCTCGGAGAGCAGCGAGGGCGATTGCCCGGAGGGCGACGAGCGCTGTGCGTGTTACCCGAACGATACTTGTAACGGCGACCTCGAGTGTCGCTCGAACAAGTGCGTTTCGCTCGGCGACGGCGGCAACGGCGGCGACGGTGGCGGCGATAACAACGGCGGCGGCGCCGGCGACGACGACTCGGGGGGCGCGGGGGGCAGTAGCAACGGGGGCAGCGACGCTTCCGGTGGCTCGAACGCGTCGGGCGGCTCGGACGCCACCAATGGTTCGAACACCTCGAACGGCACGACCGCCGGGGGTGGAGCCAGTTCCGACACGACCTCGAACACGGGCTCGACATCGTCCACCACCGGCAACCCTCCTGACGACAGCCCGGTGAGCGTGCACGGGCAGCTCACGCTCGATGGCCAGCAGATCGTCGACGAGGCGGGCAACAAGGTCCAGCTCAAGGGCCCGAGCAGCATGTGGCTGAATTGGGAGCCCACCGGCTACGCCGAGAACCTCGAAGGCCTGATCTGGATGCGCGACAACTGGAACCTCTCGATCATCCGCGCGGCGATGGGCGTGGACGAAGAAGGGGCCTACCTGGAAGATCCGGCGACGGCGAAACGTCAGGTGAAGACCATCATCGACAACGCCATCCAAGCCGGGGTGTACGTGCTCGTCGACTGGCACGATCACAACGCGGACGAGCACCAGGACGAAGCCGAAGCATTCTTCGACGAAATTTCGGCCGAGTACGCCGACGTTCCGAACGTGCTCTACGAGCTCTACAACGAACCCCTCGACATCGACTGGACCAGCGTGCTCAAGCCCTACCACGAGGCGGTTTCGAGCGTGATCCGCGCCAACGATCCGGACAACATCATCGTCCTCGGCACGCCGAACTGGGACCAAGACGTGGACGTGGCCGCCCAGAACCCCCTCAGCGGCACGAACCTGATGTACACGCTGCACTTCTACGCCTGCTCGCACGGCTCGAGCTATCGGGCCAAGGCGCAGGCTGCCTACGACGCGGGTCTGCCGCTCTTCGTCACCGAGTGGGGGGCGACCCCCGCCGATGGTGGACTCGATGGCACGGTCTGCGAGGCCGACGCGCAAGCGTGGCACGACTGGATGGACCCGCGTGGTATCAGTTGGGCGGCCTGGAAGCTCGATGGTTGCGAGGACAGCAGCTGCTACTTCAAGGACCGCACGGTGCCCGTCACCGGCGGCTGGACCGCAGACGACCTCAATGGTCACGCGCCCTTCGTGATCGCGCGCATGCAGGCCGACAATCCCTACCTCGACGACAACGACCCCGATCCGCCGGCGTGCGAGCCCAGCGGAACCTGTGCCGCTGGCGACGGCATGGACTGCGGCCCCGACGACGAGCTCGTCGAACGCGACTGTTCGGCCTGCAGCCTGCTCGCCGTGTGTGGCGTGTCGTGCTGCGCCAATGTCGGGTTCTTTGGCGCCGACGCCGTCTACCCCGAGTTCCTCTTGAACCAAGCGCTGATCACGAGCTTCGAGCCCAGCAGCGCTGGAGTGGTGCTCGAGGCCGCCTTCGAATATTCGGCGCAGGTGGCCGCTATTACGTTCGAGTTGGCCGAGCCTCAGACGGCTTATGCCGCGAACGTGCTCGTCGACGTGGATGCCGCGGGTACTGCTCTCAGCAGCTGGCCCTACAGCATCTCAGTCAGTCTCGAAAACGGTTCTGCTGGGTGTGAGTACCCGGTCATCCAAGTCTCCGGAACCGTCGTGGGCTTGGACACCCTTTCGGCGGTGTGTTGGGAAGACTTCACCACCTCGAGCCTCGTGAGTAGGATCAACGTCAGAGTCATGTCGCTCAGCTCAGGCACCGCAGCGCTCGGGGTCTACGGCATTCAGTGGTAGCGGGCGCGAGCCCTCGCGGCTACGACAGCATGAGCAGGTTGTCGATCGGCTCGCGGTCGCCTGCCCAGTAACGCTCGAGCAACCTCTTGTGCCTCCCAGCGCTGGCCTTTGGGCGCGCCCTTCAGCGGTGCGGACCCGACCACGGGCACGTTCGGGATCTTCGAGGTGAACGCCAGGTACTCCTGCTTCATCTGGGCGAGTTTCTCCGGCTCGGACTTCGAGAGCTCGTGCTCTTCTTTGAAGTCGTCCGTGACCTTGTAGAGCTCGAGCGTCCAGTCGTCGCCGAAGCTGATGAGCTTGTAGTCGCCATCGACGAAGGCGCGGCGGCGATCCATCAAGTCCGAACGCGGCAAGTCGACGAGCACCGGGCGTGGCTTGGAGGGCGCCCCGAAGACCTCGGGGACCAGGCTTTCGCCTCGGAAATCCGCGCGATTTTCGAGCCCCATCAGATCCGCGACGGTGGGCGCGAGGTCGATGTGGCTGCGCGGAAGCTCGACGCGACGGGGCTCGGCGCCGGGCACGCGCACGAACAGCGGGACTCGCACGAGCGCCTCCCACACCTGGTAGGCGTGCCGGTAGTGATCGTGTTCACCGAATCCTTCGCCGTGGTCCGCCGTGATGATCACCGCAGTATCCTTACCGAACGGCTGCGCGTCGATGAAATCCACCAAGTCGCCCACCCAGGCGTCGCTGTAGTGCACTTCGTTGTCATACAGATCGCGGCGCTCGTTGCCGAAGTCGGGGTGGCCCTCGTGCTTGATGTAGGTGTAGTGCGGATCCAAGAAATGGAAGTACGCGAAGAAGCGCTTCCCCGACGGCAGCGAGGTATTCTTGGGATCGCTCAGCATGCGCTTGCCGAGCGCGTTCAGCGCTTCGCTGGTCACGTTCGAAACGCCCGTGAGCTCGAGGTGCGTGCCCGGCAATAGCTGATAATCGTCGAAGCCTTGGTGGGTGCCGAGCGCCGGCAGAAAGTAGCCGTGCCCATGGCCTGCCAAGGTGCGATGGCCTTCGGCCTGCGCCCGTTCGCTGATGAACAGATTGTCCGGCGTCCACACCGTGAAGAAGAAACCATCGCGACCGAGCTCGCCCGGGTACTTGCCCACGAGCGCCGGCACGACGGACTTGGCGGTGTAGCTCGACAGCGAATAGCCGCGCGGATAGAGCGTGCTCTTCTCGGCGAAACGGCTGAGCCAGGGAGCGATGGGTCGCGGATAGCCGGCCCACGGCATGTCCGCGCGCAAGCTGTCGATCATGATCAAAACGACGTTGTAGGTGCGCCCAGCGGGGCGACCCGGGGGCGCCTTCGCGGCGGCTAACTCGGCGTTCGAAGTAGCGGGAGCAGGCTGGACGCTGGCAGCGGTGCGCGCGGACGCGGCTGCGGCAGTCGCCATGGGATCTACGTCTTTGTTGCAGGAAGCACAGCAAATGAGAACCACGCCAGCGATAGCCGACGTGAGACGAAGCAAGGGCATGGCCGACCATAGCGTCGCCCGGCGCCCAGAGCGAGGTCTTCGCCGGTGGGAACCAAGAAACGTTTCCAAGCTGCTCGAATCCTGGGTTTACGCGTCGCGGCACACGCGGCCGACTCTCGTGCGACATGGCCGCTGCGCTCGACTCCTCACGCCGGTGCTTGCGCCCGTTCGACTTTGCGTGACTCGGTGGCATGTCTCGAGCTATGCATCGGCTCACCATGTCGCACGTTCAACGCCCACGACTCCGCAGCGGCTCGCCAACGCGGCTGCACGCACTGCTGCTCGCGCTCTTGCTTCCCTCTTGCATCAAGCGACCCGAACAAGCCGCAGCCCCTGCAGGCGCAGGCGCAAGCGACAGCGCGGCTGCCTCCGAGTCCGGCGTCCAAGGCGTCTCGACTGCTCCGCCCGCGACGCTGCCCGAAGGCGCCAGCATCGCCAAGAAGTACGCGGACTTCTTCAGCGTCGGCGTGGCCGTGACTCAAAAGCACCTCACGGAGGCCAGCACCAAGGACATCGTCACGACGCACTTCAACCGTCTGACGGCGGAGAATGCTTGGAAGTGGGGCGAGCTCGCCCCGTCCAAGGATCGCTACAATTGGGGCGAGGCCGACTTCATCGCCAAGTTCGCGCGCGAACATCAGATGAAGATGACCGGGCACTGCCTGGTATGGCATCGCCAAGCACCCGGTTGGGTATTCTCGAGGCTGAAGAACGGCGACCCCGCGGCCATCGAAGCCGTCAAGGAGCGCCTGAAGGCGCACATCGACACGGTGATCCCGCGCTACGCGGACGTCGTCGACAACTGGGACGTCGTGAACGAAGCAATCAGCGACGATGGCTCGAAGACCTACCGAGACGCCACCGAGGGCTCGCGCTTCTACGGTATCTTCGGCAGCGAAGAATACGTGTACTGGGCCTTCTTGTGGGCGCAGCAGGCCTACGAGGCGCACGCCCCCGGAAGCTCCGAAGGCAAGCTGTATTACAACGACTACAACGTCGTGCTCAAAATCGACCGCATCATCCCCATGTTGAACGCAGTGCGCGAAAAGGGTGCGCGCGTCGACGGCATCGGCATGCAGTTCCACGTGCGCTTGGATTGGCCGGGCATCGCGGATATCGACGCCACCATGGAGAAGATCATCGCCGCTGGCTACAAGATCAAGGTCAGCGAGCTCGACGTGAACTTGTACAATGACTACCCAGAGGGCAAGTTCAAGGCCGCCCCCGAAGTCGACTTCACGCCCGAGCTCGCCGAAGTCCAGGCCAAACGCTACGCGGAGCTGTTCGCGCTCTTCCGCAAGCACAAGGAGCACATCACGAGCGTCACGCTCTGGGGTATTGCCGACGACTCCACCTGGCTCGATCACGAACCCGTGGGCGGTCGCAACAACCACCCGCTTTTGTTCGACGACCAGCACCGCCCCAAGGCGGCGGCCGCGGCCATCCTCGACTTCTGAAACCCATGCTGCGCGGGTTCTCGTGCTTCGGCGCAGTGCTCGCCGCCCTCGTCAGCTGCGCCGCAGAGGCACCCGAACGCCGGCCGCCGAGCGCGGCCCCCAACGTCGCGATCCCGGCACCCCCGCCCGCTCCCGCCGCCGCCGTTTCGAAGGCTGTTGAACCTGCCCCTTGCAACGGCTCGGAAGGCGCCGACTTCGAGTCGGTCTGGCCTCAGCTGCGCGCGCACCTCGAAGCAGGGGTCGAAGGTCTAGCCCCGCTCGTCGACCCGACGAGAGGCGTCTTCGTGCTCGACAATCCGGGCGCCTTCGTGGTCCCCATGCACTTCGCATCCATCGCCGAGGTCAGCGAACGGGTCCCGGCGCTCGCACCCGACAACTACCGGCTGAAGTGCCCCGAATTGCGCAATGACGCCACACCGCACTACTCGTGTGAGACCGAGCAATGGTCCTCACGAGGTTGTGTGCTCACGCCAAACCCCGACTTCAGTGTGGCGCGCTGGTACGAGCTAGCGTTGCAGTACCAGATCTTGCCCGCGAAAGAGGCCAATCAGGGCCTCTCGCGAGCGCGCGAAGCGGATGCCACCATCTCGCACGGTGTCTACTCCACCGACGCTACGTTCGGTTTCTACTTCGGTCGCGTGGGCTGTGTTTGGCGGCTCTTGGCCATCGACGCCGTCACCCCGTGTTCTGCTTGAGTTGCGCCATGTTACAGACAGGTGACATTATCGCGCTCGTTGCTTCGACTCAGACACTTGCGCCCCCTCACGTTCGCCCTCGCCGCTCACGCGTGGCTCGAGCCGGAGCCTGCCTGGGCTGAGAAAACCGACAAACTCGCTGGTGTCGTGCGGCTGTTCGTCGAGAAACCCGGCGCCGGCGAGGCAGCGCCGGAAGCCGAAGTCCAAGTCAAGCTGAAGACGAAGCGCCGGGCGCGGACGCGAGCCGTACTCAAGGTCGAGGGCCGCTACTATGACCGCGACATCATCATCAAGGATGCTTACCTCGATCACGCCGTCGACCGAGGGCTCCAGCTGCGCCTGGGCATCGACAAGAAGACGCTTGGCCTCGAGTACCAAGAGTCGAGTCAGCAGCGGTTGACGCTGCACCGCTCGCACGTCTACGAAATGCTCGAGACCCTCGGCCTCGCCGGGCGCCAGCTCGAGTTTCGCCTGCTCACCCGCCCCTCCAGCGGGCGCGCCGGGCTGTACGCAGACTTCAGCCTGGGCATGGACGGCAGCCGCAACCAAAATGCGCTCGGATCCCTGCGCTATCGACTCGGTCCGTTCGGCTGGGGCAGCTGGGGCCTCCTCGAACGCCACCGCATCGATCACACGTACCTGCCAGTTTGGGCATTCGTCTCTTCGTGGTGGGTCGACACGGGTGCCATCCGCGTGGCTACCGAGCTCTTCGCTGGCGTCGACGCCCTCGCGACCGAGTTCGAGCGAACTTTCGGTGACGGACACACGGTCGCGTTCTACGGTCCCCGCGGCGAGGTCGCGCTGCGCTTCAGGCTGAGCGAGCACTTTTACCTCGAACCCTTCGTACAAGGTTCACTCTTGGCTCGCGACGCGCGCGAGCCCGCGGCGGGCTACCAAGCGCAGGGGCTCCTGGGCCTCAACCTGCGCTCGAAACGGCTGGTTTTTCGCACCAATGCCGAACTCGTCGCGGAGCGCGGCAGCAGCGCCGGCGAAACCAGCGAGAGCCTGCAACGAAGAGCCACGTACCATGCGTCAGCGGCGTACTCTTTTTAGCCTCGGGCTTGCGCTCGGACTAGGCGTGCTCACAGCATGCAGCGATGCTGCGTCTGCGGACGGCTACGGTCTCACCTTGGTCGATCTCACGCTCACGAGTGAGGCCGTGTCCGAGCTGCGCCACGGCGCCTACACCGAAACCCCCGTCGCGTGTGACGCCGAGATCGCGGGCGAGCGAAGCCGCTGCCAGATCCGAACGGCTGGAGCTACCACGCGCGACGACCCGAAGAAGAACTACGACCTCGAGCTCGCGCTGGACTACGCCGGCAGCTACCGGTACCGGCTGAGCGCCATGAGTGGCGACCCGAGCGGCATGCGCGCGCTGCTCGCGTGGGCGAGCTTCGAGATCGCCGGGCTCCCGGTGCCGCGCGTCGAGCCCGTCGCCGTGTGGCTGAACCACGAGTACCTCGGGCTCTACCTGCTGCTCGAGCCCATCGACAGCGACTTTTTCGTCGCGCGGGGCGACCGCGTTCACGCCCTGTACAAGGCGCGCGACCTGCTTGCCACCCTGGAAGGCACTGACGATGTCGAAGCCGCCTTCGCGCAGCGGGTCCCTGAGGCCAACCACAGTGACCTGAGAGCCCTGATAGCGGAGATCGACAAGGCGGAGCGAGGTGAGCCGCACCAGCTCGACGAGCTCGTCGAAACGAGCGAGGTGCTGCGCTACATGGCGGGGGTTCAGTTCATCAATGACTGGGATGGCATCCACAACAACTACTACTTGGCGCGCAGCGTACGCACGCCCCGTTTCAGCGTGCTACCGTGGGACCTGGATCAGACGTTCGACACGGTTCTGAAGCCCAGCGATGGCGAACTCTTCGACGACAACGCGCTGATGCGATTCTTGTACTCCGCCGAATACGCGCGCTACGCCGCAGAAATCGAACGCTTCGACGATCTCGTGTCCCCCGAAATCATCGCCCACTGGATCGACACGTTCGAAGCCACGCTCGGCGAAGCTTACCGACACGACCCTTTTCTCGAGCAAGAGTCGCTGCACGATCAGGCCGAGAGCCTCAGGCTTCGTGCCGAGCGCCAGCACGAAGCCATCGCGGGTCAATAGCTCAATCGCCCCTCAGCGTGCCGCGACGATCCTGCGACTCGACAGCGGGCTCTCGGAACCGGACGCGCTTCGACTCACGTCGCGTCCCGCCAGCATCGGCGCGAGCTTCGCCGAGGCGCCCTCCCAGAAACCCTGCGTCGGGGCAAAGTCGACTGGGTTGCGGAAGGTGCCGAACAGCAGATCGACGAGCGGCAGATTGGCATAGTTGTAGGCGTGCACGTCACGAGCATGATGCACCGAGTGTGATTCGGGTCGTTGAATGACGTAGCCGAGCCAGCGTGGGGTCCGAATATTGGTGTGCTGGAAGATGGCGTTGAACACGCCGAAAAACCCAGCCAAGGCAGCGGCATCGGGGCTGACGCCGAGAGCCAGAGTCGCGAGCGTGGCGAAGGCCCCACCGATCATCACCTCGAGCGGATGTGTGAAGGCCGCGCCGGGCACGTCGAGGCGCTCGGCGCTGTGGTGCAGCTGATGGATCCAGCGCCACAAGAGATTGGAGGTGTGAAACGAGCGGTGGAGCAGATACTGCAGGAGCTCCGACACGAGGATCGCGATGAGCGCACCGGGAAGCGTGCCCAGAACGCTCAGACCCAGCGGCGACCAATCGCCGACCGCCGCCGCCACCAGTGCGGGGGTGAGCGCGCTCACCAGCATGACCACCAGGAAGAACACGATGCCTTTCAGGTACCAACGGCGCACCGCGGGCAGCGGCCGGGCGGGAAACCAGCGCTCGATCAGCATCAGCGCGAAGTAGGTGACCGGGATCAGAATGGGAATGATTGCTTCCATGGGACTTCTCCTCTTGAAAGCTGGGCGTGACCCGGCCCGGCACGATCGTGACCCCGCCTCCAGTCACGCCATAAAATCAAACACTTTCAGATACTTACTAGGGACGAAACGAGCAGAAGGCGCCGGTACGGATCGCCTGTTCCAGGTAACCGCCAGCTTCCTGGTCGACGCTCGCGATCCGCGCGATGGCTTGTTTCAAGCGCTTCTGGACGTTGACCCGGGCGCGTTCGGTGGCGGACCCCGCCTGACGCGCTCGCCCCCCGAGCCCAACTGCGCGCGAGAGCTCCTGGACTAGCTGCTGCCGCTCATGCCGCAAGCGTTCGAGGCGCCCCGCGTCCGCATCCGCCTCCGCGTCGTCGAGCGCGGCTTCGATGTCTCTGAGCCGGCGCCGGTACGCATCCCGCGCCGGCGCATCGAGCAGCTCGCCGGCGCTGCTCTCTCCAAGCTCCTGCGCGTCATCGCCGCTCAAGGCGAGCACGTGCAGCTCGACGCCCGGGCGTTCGACGAGCCGCGCGAGCAGCCGCATCCCGCGCAGGTCGCGGACCGTGAACGAGCGTCCGTCGTGCCGGACGAGCCAGACGTCCCCCTGGAGCGTCAACGAGAAACCCCCAGCCCGACTCCGAGCGGGTGCGGACGGCGGGCTGTCCCGCGGCGCGAGCTCGCCCTGAGAGGGCGCAGCGGGCGCTGGTGCGAGCTGGCGCAGCAGGGAGCGTGCCTGCCAGGCGAGCGGGTGCATGCCGAGCTCGTCCGCCAACGCAGCGGAGCGTTCGAGGTAGCGGCGCGCGGCTTCGGCGTCTCCCACCCGCACGAGCAGACTGCCCAGGTCGTGAGCGATTTCAGCCACCCAGGGCCGGTGGCCCCGCGACTCAGCAGTCGCGAGGCACGCTTCCAGCCGGCGGAGCGCGCTTTCGGTGTCGCCCAACGCCGCATCCAGCGCCGCGAGCACACGGCCGGAGGGCCCCAGGTACGCCATCACCACGTGACCCAGGCTGAGTTCCGGCGATGTCGCGCTCATACCCTGCCGCAGCCTGCGGCGCAGCTCGTCGGAACCCACCATAGCGATGCCCTCGGCCAGCAGCGCCAGAAAGTCGGAGTCACCCAAGAAACGCTCGAAATACGGCTCGAGCGTGGCGAGGAACGCCCGCGTCGCCTGCGCGTCTCCTTTGCGTGCGCTGGCGGAGAGCCGCATCAGCCCGAGCACGGGGCCCCCGAGCGGCGCGTCACGCATGTGCTCGTCCATGCTGGGCAACAGCGCAGCGACCTCGTCGTCGCGGCGCTGGAGCTGAAGGGTCAGCAGGCGGTGAGACGCCAGGGTCATCTTGAGCGACGGGTCGTCACAATGCGCCGACAGTTGCTCCACCTCGACGATGGCGCGTTCCGATTCCGCGAAGTCGCCGCGCGCCGCCGCGCGCATGGAAACCAAGAGCAACGGTCGCCAGCGATAGCGGGGCGCGCGCCCGAGCGCGTCCGACACTTGCAGGGCGCGATCGACATCCTCCGAAAATCCAGCGAAGTCGCCGGCAGACGCGTGGTCGAGCGCCAGCCTGACGGATGCGTGCAGCGCGCGCGCATGCTGCCCGGTGGCTTCGGACAAGCCCAAAAGCTCGAACCAGAGCGCCAGACGCTCTGG
>Ga0315910_10002177_pt1 | contig 17426 bp, 23 predicted proteins | sample EdamamesoilMG_FD_204470 | JGI IMG/M metagenome (GOLD analysis project Ga0315910, IMG submission 204470) | Garden soil microbial communities collected in Santa Monica, California, United States - Edamame soil | ecosystem: Environmental > Terrestrial > Soil > Garden | place: USA: California... | reverse complement strand
ACGGTCACGTCCGGGACCGCTTTTGCTCTTTCGCCGTCCACGGCAGCCCGCCGGCGCTCGATCTCGCTCGACCACCGCGCAAGCTCGGGATTGCTGCGTACGCGCTCCGCGAGCTGCTCATAGGCCGGCAACGGGACGGTCGTCTCCAGGTCCCCCGCGGCCCTCTCGAAGCGCGGATCGTGGCTGCCCCACAGCGCGCCGAGCATACTGCGCGCCGCTGCGCGTTCACGCGCGGCCTGTTCCAGCTCCACTTCCGCGCTGGCCTGCGCGAGACGCGCCTTGGTCTCTTCGACCGGCGAAACCTTGCCGGCCTGCACGCGTTTGCCGACGGCTTCGGCGACCTGCCGCGCGAGCGCCAGCGCCTCCCTGGCGAGCCTGTGCCGCTGCTGCGCGGCGAGCAGGTCTACGAAGCGCTGCGCCACCGCGGACAGGACTTCGATGCGCTTGGCTTCGTAGTCCCAGTTGGCCAGATTGCGGCTCGCCTCGGCGACGCGAACCCGGGCTTCCCGTTTGCCGCCCAATTCGATCAACTGACCAAGCTGGATGGCGGTTGAACGGTCCCCGGCCTCCGCCTTGCGCGCATTGCCCCGATTGTCTCCGGCAATCTCCAGCACCGGATTGGGCAGCACACCCGCTTGCAGGATTGTGGCTTCGGCGGCGGCGCGTTCTTTTCCGAACGCTGCCAGCTCCGAATTGCGTTGCAACGCCAGCGCAAGCGCGTCGCGCAGCGTGAGTTCAGCGGGCTCCTGTGCCGGCGCCGCGCCGATATAGGCCAGGGACAAGAATGTGCAAATGATGAACCAGCAGCGTGCCTGTCGGCGTACAGGCGCAACAGACACGGCGGGATGATTTCCCATTGCCATGCAGGACTCCTCTTCTAGCGTGCCTCCCGCGAACAGACTTCTCGCGGCGGGCGGGATAGGGACTGGAACTAGGCTAGATCAGGAGCGTGCGGCGGGCGGTCGAGCCTTCTGGGGAACGACGTGATGGCGCCTGGCGACCGTTCGGCAACGGGCGAATCGCCGGCGCTGAGGAAGACGGGCGCGGTCCCCGCGCCTAGCGTCGCTAACAGATGGCCAAACATGTGACCGGCACAGCCGTGATGCTGGTGCGAATCCATGGTCCCGCCACCCATGCCAGGGTCAGAATGACCATGTCCTTCGCCGCCATCCGCGTCGACAAGTGCCACTTCATCAAAACCATGCGCCGACCGGCCAGCGGACGCCTCCCAGCCGAAGGAAGGCGCCAGCACGGTCGCCAGCAGGACGGCGAGCATTGTGGAAGCGATGTACTTTGAAAAGCGGCGCACTTGGAAATGTTATCGCACTTTTTCGATCAGCGACCGATGACTCGGCGTGGCTATGATCGACTCGAATTTCTCCTCATCAGGAAGAAGGCGGCCGGAATCACCAGCATCGACACCAGCGGCGCGTCGCCCGGCGCAGCCGGCCGAAACTCCAGGATACGGTCTGAGTGGTGCGAGGCGCGCGAGCTCCAGCCGGCACGCTACTTTCGGACGCTCAGTGCGCGCGCTAGCGCGATACCGGTTCGGCGAACCGCCTGCTCAGCCCGCCCTAGTATGTGCGTGCCAGGCTTTCGATGATCGGGCACTGGTGCTGCCTGCCGGCGTCGCAACGCTCGATCAGTTCCGCCAGTGCCCGGCGGACGCGCTGCAGTTCGCGCAGGCGCGCCTGGACCACCTCCAGTTTCTGGGCAGCTAGCGTGCGTGCGCCACGGCAGTTCGGGGTTTCACCTAGCATCAGCAACGTCCTCACTTCATCCAGGGTGAACCCGACATCCTGCGCGCGCCGGATGAAGCCAAGTCGCGCAACGGCAGCTTCACCGTAGCGGCGTACGCCGCCCGAGGCACGCTGCGGTTCCGCGAGCAAGCCCCGCCGCTGGTAGTAACGGATGGTTTCCACGCCCACTCCGCATGCCTTCGCAAGCGCCCCTATCGTCATATTCTCCATGCCGAGCCCCTTGACACCGTAGTCAGGTACGGAGTGTACGATCTTCAGCCATGAACCATCCCGCCCCGGAATCCACCTCGATCGCCGCAGGCGCAATCTCGGCGCTCGGCGCCTCGACCTGCTGCGTGCTGCCGCTGGTGCTTGTCTCGATCGGCGTCGGAGGCGCGTGGGTGGCGCAGTTGCGTGAGCTAGAGCGCTTCTATTACGTCTTTGTTGCGATCGCGATCTGCGCATTCGGCTATGCCTTCTACCGGCTCTACGTTCGGCCCGTGCCCTGCGCCCCGGACACTGCGTGCGCCGCCCTAACGGTCCGTCGTAAGCAACGCATCGCGTTTTGGGCCACGCTCGTCGCTGCCAAGGCTCTGATGCTCTCTCCGTTCTATGTCCCGTATTTTCTGGGTTAGCACGCTCACCGCGGCGCTCGCGCTCTCCGCAAATGCCGGTGAGCCGAGGCGCATCGTGCTCGACGTGCCGGGCATGAATTGCTCACTCTGCCCGATCTCGGTGAAGAAAGCGCTGGAGAAAGTGCCGGGCGTGCTCGCGGCCAGAGCGGACCTGGCGACGAAAAGCGCCGAAGCGAGCTACGATCCCGACCGCACCGGCCCGGATGCACTTGCAAGAGCGGTTACTGGTGCGGGTTTTCCGGCAACGATCAAACGGCCATGAGCGATGCGGTTCTCGAAAGCACTCTAACCTGCCCCGCTTGCGGATATGCAAGCGCCGAGACCATGCCAACGGACGCCTGCCTGTTCTTCTGGTACTGCCAGGCTTGCGGCGCACGCAGCAAGCCGAAGGCCGGCGATTGCTGCGTCTTTTGTAGCTATGGATCGATGCCCTGCCCGCCCGTTCAGCAGAGCCGCGGCTGCTGCGCTTGAGCTCGGTTCACAGGGCGGATTTGAGGCTCACGCGCTAGCGCAAGGGAAGTCGCGTCATGAGGTTTCCCGCGGATCGAGACTGAACTTTGCCAGCGCGCACGGGTCTCAGCGCAATCGGGGCCGGCTGCGTGATAATCTGCAAGGTAGGCAAATGACGCTGAGACGATTCTTCGCCTCGCTGATCGCACTGGCGGTGATTGCCGCCGCGCCGGGCCTCGTGTCGGCATCGGCCGCACTCGGCGGAGATTGCGTGGCGGCGAGTTGCGCTGCGTTGGACGACGGCTGCGGCGGCGGAGTGGACATGTCGAGTTGCGCGCTGCCGTGCGCGCTGGGGCATGCCGCCGTCGGAAGAACCGCCGATGATCTAATGGCACTGTTGGACAGTGCCCCTCTGAAGGACCGTTCGGCGGGCGCGCTGTCCGTCAACAGTCCGCCCGATACGGCGCCACCCAAATCCCTCTCCGCGTAATAGTGCCGGTGGCCTGACCGGCGGGCGCGGCTTCGGCCGCGACGAATGGCCCGCGCTGGCAAGCGGGCTTTTGCGGAGAGCATCTTTTGAACGATCAATCGGGCGGCCGCCCCACGCGGGCACGGCGCCGTTTTCTGAAGGGACTGGCGGGACTCGCGTCCGCGCCGCTTCTTCCCCTGCTGGGAACCTCAGCGCGCGGCTCGGAACCGCGCCTCGTGGAGGTGCGGCTCGAGCCGGCCCCTGCGCGCGCCCAGCTCGTGCCAAGCGCATATCCCGCGAGCGCGGTCTGGGCCTACAACGGCCAGGTCCCCGGACCGACGCTGCGGCTGCGCCAGGGCGACCGGCTGCGCGTGATGGTCCGCAACGCGCTGTCCGAGGGGACCACGGTCCATTGGCACGGCGTGCGCGTGCCGAACGCCATGGATGGGGTGCCGCTGATCACGCAGCCATCCATTGAGCCGGGCGGCGGCTTTACCTATGAATTCACCGTGCCGGACGCCGGGACGTTCTTCTATCACCCGCACCAACGGAGCTACGAGCAGATGGGGCGCGGACTTGCCGGCGCGCTGATCATCGAGGAGCGCGAGCCGCCGAAGGTCGACCGCGACCTTGTCTGGGTGCTGGGCGACTGGCGGCTCGACCGCGACGCCTCGATCCGCGGCGGCTTCGGCAACTTCATGGATGTGAGCCACAACGGCCGAGTCGGCAACACCGTGACGATCAACGGCCGCGTGCGGGAAGAGTTTGCCGTGCGCGCCGGTGAGCGCGTCCGGCTGCGTCTCATAAACGCGGCGGCGGCGCGGGTGTTCGCTCTGGAGTTCCGCGGCCATCGTCCCTGGGTCATCGCGCTCGACGGCCAGCCGGTCGAGCCGCACGAACCCGAAGGCGGCGCAGTCGTGCTCGGACCCGCGATGCGCGCCGACCTGATTCTGGACATGACGGCCGCTCCGGGCACGCGGCACGCGGTACACGATCGCTTCTACCGGCAGCTTGAGTACAAGCTCGTCGATGTCGCCTACTCCCAGGAGCCGCCACTGCGCGCGCGCCCGGAGGAGCCAGTGCGACTGGCGGCGAACCCGCTCGCCGAGCCGGCACTCGCAAAGGCGGAGCGGCACGAGGTTGTCTTCACCGGCGGCATGATGGGCAACATGCGCGGCATGCGGCGCGGCATGGCCTGGGCGCTGAATGGAGCTTCCGGCGGCTGCGGCGAGAGCGCCTCGGCCTTCGACCCGTTGTTCGTGCTGCGCCGCGGGCAAAGCTACGTGGTGAAGCTCGTCAACGACACCACCTGGCACCACCCCATCCATCTGCACGGCCTCGCGTTCCGGGTCCTGAACCGCAACGGACGCGCCACGCGGCATCGCGAATGGCTCGACACGGTGCTGCTCGATCCGCGCGAGACCGCCGAGATCGCGTTCGTTGCCGACAATCCGGGCGACTGGATGTTCCATTGCCATGTGCTCGAGCATCAGGCGGGCGGAATGATGGCTTGCATACGAATCACATAGGGGAGGACGACATGGACAGACGCCGTTTCTCGGCATCGTGGCGGTGCTCGGCGCGCCTGCCGTCGCGTGCGCCCAGGAAAAGCCCGATGTCACGCCCTACAAAAACCCGCATTGCAGCTGCTGCCGGGAATGCCACGCGGCACCCCGCGGATGCCGGGCGAGAAGGCGGAGCGATTGCGCGTCATGACGCTTGGCGAAGGAGAATCGCGGCTTTTCTGATCCGAATGAAAGGAGACGCATCATGAACAAAGGCGTGTTCGCAGTGGCCGTCGCGGTGTCCCTTGCCGCCGGTGCCGTCATCGCTCAGGACGTAAAGGAGTCCGTGCCGGGGGCGCTTGAACGGCGGCTGGAGCGTATCGAGAAGGCCATCGAGCGCCTGGAATCGAAGTTTTCCGGCCGCCAGAGCCAAAGCGGCGGCGGGATGATGGAAGGCTGCCGCAATATGATGGGCGGGGGAATGATGGGCGGCGGCGGAATGATGGGCGGAGGCCAGCCGAACGACCAGTGGCGCTCGCCCGACAGCAAACGGTGAGCGCCGAGTGAAACTGAAGCGAGCGATCCTGCTTGCGTCAGCGGCGCTGGCGCTCGCGGTGGGCCTATTCGCGGCGCTTGCGGTGCTCAAGCCCGATGCGCCGCCGAAGTTCGAGGCGGTCGACATCACGGGCGTCGACTGGGGGAAGGATTTCAAGCTCACCGACCATACCGGTCGCGCTAGCACGCTCACGGATTTTCGCGGCAAGGCGGTCGCGATGTTTTTCGGTTTCACGCACTGCCCGGATGTGTGTCCGACGGCCATGGCGGAGTTCGCGGAGGTGATGAAGCTCCTCGGCGACGACGCGAGCCGCGTCCAGTTGCTCTTCGTCACTGTCGATCCGAAGCGCGACACGCCGGCCGTGCTGTCGCAGTACGTACCGGCTTTTCACCCGAGCTTCCTCGGCTTGTACGGAGATGCGGCGGCGACCGAGCGCACGGCGAAGGAATTCAAGGTGTACTACCACGCGAATGCGGCGAACCAGCACGGCGCGTACTCGGTGGACCACTCCGGCCAGATCCTGGTATTCGACCCCGAGGGGCGCTTGCGGCTCATGATGAAACCCGATCTCTCTCCCGAGGCGATGGCGCACGATCTGCGCCTCCTGCTCAAGGCGTCTAAAGGATGAACGCGACGCTCGCCCTGGCGCTTCTGCTCATGCTTGCCGCAGGCGGAGCGTTTGCGGCAGGAGACGCGCAGCGCGGCGCGCGTGCATTCCAAGCGTGCGCCGCATGCCACACGCTCGAACCGGGGCGGCACATGACCGGGCCGAGCCTCGCCGGCATCTGGGGCCGGAAAGCGGCAAGCGATTCCGGTTTTCAGCGCTATTCCGAGCCGCTGAAGCGTTCCGGCATCGTGTGGACTGAGGCGAACCTGGACAGATGGCTCGCCAATCCCGAGGGGGGGGTGCCCGGTAACCTGATGCTCTTCCAGGGGGTGCGCGACGAGCAGGCGCGCGCCGACCTGATCACATTGCTGCGCGCCGTCGCCGAGGGCAAAGCCCCGCGCGCGGCCCAGGCGCGCGCGCTCCCGGATCTGAAGAAGGCGCCGCCCGGCGCGACGGTGGCCGCAATCCGCCATTGCGGCGACACCTACTTCGTCACCAACGGCGCGAACGAAACCCGGCCCTTCTGGGATTTCAACCTGCGCTTCAAGACCGACGCCAGCCCGAGCGGGCCGGCGCCGGGCAAGCCGGTGCTGGTCGGCCAGGGGATGCAAGGGGATCGCGCGCAGGTCGTGTTTTCGCGGCCTGCGGAGATCTCTGCCTTTATCCGCGAAGGATGCTGAGAAACCTCGCCCTGACGGTAGTGGTTGCGCTCGCGGCCGGCCCCGCGGCTGCGCAACTCTTCGGCTCCCCCGAGCTGCTCGAGCCCGAGAAGGCGTTCCGCGTCTCGGCACGCGCGCTCGACGAGCGCAATGTCGAGGTCGCCTTCAAGATCGCGCAGGGCTACTACATGTACCGCAACCGCTTCAGCTTCGCGACCGAGGCGGGCAAGCCGCTCGCCGACGTGGAGATTCCGCGCGGCAGGATCAAGGAAGATCGGTTCTTCGGCAAGCAGGAAACCTTCCGCGAACTGGTGCGTGTCCGCGTGCCGGTGCCGGCCGAGGACGCCGCAAAAGGCGCGGTGAGCCTCAAGGTCACCTCTCAGGGCTGCTCCGACAAGGGCGTGTGCTACGTGCCGCTCGAGCAGACGGTCCAGGTGAGCCTGCTGACAGGGAGGAGGCGAAAATGATCGTGCGCAGGACTGTCGCGTTGCTGCCGCTCATCTGTTCCGCCGCGCTGGCATTCGCCGACGAGGCGGCGGTGCGTCGCATGATCGAGGATAAGGTGCGCGGCGCCGGGCAAGTCGAGGCTGTGCGCAAGGCCCCCTGGGGCAATCTCTTCGAGGTCGTGGTCCGCGGTCCCGAGGGACTGCAGATCTACTATGTGGACAGCAAGGCTTTGGTCATCATCGCCGGCCAGGCAATCGATCCGAAGAGCGGCCGCAACCTTACCGAAGAACGGCTGCAGAAGCTCTCGGCGATCAAGTGGGCGTCGCTACCCTTCGACGCCGCGATCACGACGACCCGCGGCGGCGGACGGCGCAAGATCGCGGTCTTCTCCGACCCGAACTGTCCCTACTGCAAGCGCTTCGAGAAGGACCTCGCGAAGCTGGACGACATCACGGTGCACATCTTCCTGTATCCCGTGATCAGCCCGGCGTCGGTTGCCCAGACGAAATCGGTGTGGTGCTCGAAAGACCGCGCCAAAGCATGGAACGACCTCATGCTGCGCGACATCCCGCCCGCGGCGAAGCCCGATTGCGACACGCCGGTCGATAAGCTGGTCGCGCTCGGACGCAAGCTCGGAGCGACCTCGACCCCGACGTGGTTCCTGGAAAACGGACAGCGCCACAGCGGCGCTTTACCGCTCAACGACGTGCGCAGGCTTCTCGACGAAGCTTCGCCGCCTAAACGCTAATTTCATGGAGATGAAGATGCACAGGTTCCTGTTGATGGTCGCTGTTCTGTTCGTGGCGGTTGGCGCGCACGCCGGAGTTTCGCTCACGCACGTACACGGTCTTTCGTACAGCGGCGATGGCAAGAAGCTGATGATCCCGAGCCATCACGGCCTCGCCATTTACGAGGCCGGCAAATGGTCGAAAGCGCCGGGACCGCAGCACGATTACATGGGGTACGCCGCGACGTCGAAGCACCTGTACAGCAGCGGCCATCCCGCGCCGGGCTCGGGGCTGGTCAATCCGTTCGGACTCATCCGCAGCAAGGACGGCGGCAAGACCTGGGAGAGGCTCGGCCTCGAAGGCGAGACGGACTTCCACCTGCTCGCGACCGGCTGGAACACGAATGCGATCTACGTCTGGAATCCCGCTCCCAGCTCGCGGATGAAGCGCGCCGGCCTGCACTACACGCTGAACGAGGGCTTCGCCTGGAGGCCGGCGGGCGCGAAGGGTCTAGAGGGCGACCCGCATGCGCTCGGCGTGCATCCCGACGATGCCGGAAACGTGGCGGTGGCGACCTCGAAAGGGATATTCGAGTCGACCGATTCTGGCGAGAGCTTCCAGAGAATCGCGACAGGCGACGGGACTTCCGTCTTCTACGACCTCGACGGCAAGCACCTGTGGTACGGCAGCTTCGAGGGCCAGCCGAGCCTTGCGCGCGCGCGTCTGCGCGGCGGAGCGGTCGTTCAGATCAGGCTGCCCGCGCTCACGGACGATGCGGTCGCGTATATCGCGCAGAATCCGGTGAAGCGCGACGAGTACGCCATTGCCACCTTCAAGCGCAGCGTATTTCTGACCCGGGACACAGGCCGCACGTGGACGCCGATAGCCGAGCGCGGCCAAGGCAAATGAGGTTGGGCGTCACGGCGGCGCTCGTCGGCGCCGTTGCCGTCGCAGCGGGCATCGCCGTCTTCCTCGCCCTGCCTGGAGAGGACACCGCGCCGAAGGCGCTTCCCGAGTTGCAGTTCCAGGACGGTGCGGGACGTGCTCGCTCCCTTGCCGATTTCCGGGGCAAAGTCGTCGTCCTGAACGTGTGGGCCACCTGGTGCGCGCCGTGCCGGGAAGAGATGCCCGCGCTGGACCGCCTTCAGATGAAGCTCGGCGGGCCAGATTTCGAGGTCGTAGCGCTCTCCATCGATCAGCGAGGGCCGCAGGTGGTGCGCAAGTTCTTCGACGAGGTGGGCGTCAAGGCGCTCCAGCTTTATATCGATCCGACCGCGCAGGCGGGCTTCAAGCTCGCGACCCGCGGCCTTCCGACGACGCTGATCGTCGACCGGCAGGGACGGGAGGTGGGGCGGCGGGTCGGCCCTGCGGAGTGGGATGCGCCCAAGCTGGTGGAGGAGCTGCGCGGCATCATCGAGGCGCCGGCACGCTGATGGAACCGTCGACCATAGGCGCCGTCACGGCTTTTGCCGCGGGCGCGGTGTCGTTCCTTTCACCGTGCGTGCTGCCGCTGGTGCCGGCGTACATGTCCTATGTCACCGGCCAGTCTCTCGCCCCCGCGGGCGGGGGGCGAGTGCAAAGCTCGCGCGCGAATGCCGCGCTTCTCAGCCTGTGCTTCGTGCTCGGATTCTCCGCCGTCTTTATCGCGCTCGGCGCTAGCGCGACCGCGTTCGGCCGGCTGCTGCTCCAATACCGCTTCGAGGCCGGCATCGCGGGCGGCGCGCTGGTGACGCTGTTCGGGCTCGCGATGCTGGTGGGCGTCGAGCGCATCCCATTCCTGCGCCGCGACGTTCACTTCCGGACGCACGTTGCGACCGGTAATCCGGCCTCCGCGTTTGTAATCGGCCTCGCCTTCGGGTTCGGCTGGACCCCGTGCATCGGACCGATTCTCGGCGTCATTCTCACCGCCGCGGCGGTGAGCGAATCCGCCTCCGCGGGCATCCACCTGCTCGGTGCCTATTCGGCCGGGCTGGGTCTGCCTTTCCTGCTGACGGCGGTGTTCCTGCATGAGATGGCGGGCCGCTGGCGCCACATCCGCAGGTTCGGCCGGCCGCTGATGATCGCGGCGGGCGTCATCATGGTGGCGATGGGAATCGCGATGATGACCGGCTGGCTCACCGCCTTCAGTTACTGGCTGCTCGAACAGTTTCCCGCGCTGGGCAGGATCGGCTGAGACATGGGGGAGCGTCTCTGGTACCGCGAGCGAGACGCGTGGCGGCTGCTCGCGCTCGGCTATCTGCCCCTGCTCGCGGGACTCAATCTGGCCTGGGAGATCGCGCACGTGTCTCTTTACACGTTGTGGAAGGAGGCGGACGCGGCGTACATCGCCTTTTCAGTCGTGCACTGCACGCTCGGCGACGTGGTGATCGGCGCCGCCGCCGTGCTGACGGCGCTGATCCTCGGCCGCGAGCGCGCGCCGGTGCGGTGGCACTGGCTGCGCGTGGCGGCGCTCACTGCGCTCCTCGGCGCCGGCTATACCGTGTTCAGCGAATGGATGAACATCACCATCCTGCAGAGCTGGAGCTACTCGGAATCGATGCCGACGCTCGATCTGGGCGGCTTTCGCATCGGCGTCACGCCGCTCGCGCAATGGCTCGCGCTGCCGCCGCTCGCACTGTTTCTTGCACGCAGGATCGGCCTATCGTCTGAGCAGGGCCTCGGTTCGCAAGATGCTCCGTGAGGAATCGGCGACGATGGCGACGCTGCCGTCGACCGCGGGTATGACGGAGGCCTCAAGCCCACGTGCCGAGGCGGTCGCACGCGAGGCGCGCGGCCGGCCGGGAATGAGAAGCAGCGTGACCTTGCCGAGCGGCGTCTTGACCAGAAGGTGATGCGCCAATCCGCCCCCAAAAGGATAGAGGCAGATATAGCGGATCTCGCCGAGCTGGGCGGGCAGCGATATTCCGATCTTGCGCGCCGCGCCGTCGGCGGCGCCCCGCTCCGCCGGCCTCGCCTCAACGATCGACTGCGCCTCCTCGAATACTACAAAGTCGATTCCGGCCAGCGCGACCGGATCGGGACGCGGCGTGCCGATGAGCAGCGCGACTCCCGCTGCGACCAGGACGCTCGCGGCGAACGCGAGAAGGCGCTTCGCGCGCCGCGGCGCAATGCGCTCGAGGACGCGTTCCTCGAGGCCCTGCGGCACGGCGACGCGCAACGCGTCGGCGAGCCGCGCCTCGAACTCCAGCGAACGCCCGAGAAGCGCCTTGCAGGCCGCGCAGCCCTGGACATGCGCCGCGGCCGCAGCCGGAAGCCGCTGCGGATCGGCGAGCGCCGCTCTCCTGAATTCGAGGCAGTCCATATTCGCTGGGCCTCCTCGGATGAGACCCCGGCAACCCGGGGAAGCTTACGCCGTTCCGGCAATCGGTGTGCCGCGCGCGCGCCGCGCCGCCGCCGATCAAACCGTTCGACACCGCGAGCTTGCCCGCGACCACGAGGACCAGTGCAACGGAACTTTCGGCCTATATGAGGCCTCAAACCGCTGTCCGGGCTTGCGTAAGAACATGACGCGTTTGCTGTCCATTCTGGTGCTGGTTTCGCTTCTCGCCGGTTTCGCGGCCGGCGGCGCACCGAGCGCGCACGCGGCCGGAGCACAAGCCGTCGCATTGAGTCAAGGCGGCGGCGCTTCGGGCGGGAGCATGGCTGGAGGGTGTTCGGCCTGCCCCATGATGGGCGCGTGCGTCGCCCCGGGATCGGCGCAGTCTGAACTGCCGAGCGCTTCCTGGCTGCAGTCTCCGCAGCCTTCCTCGCACCTCGCCGATCAAACTCGCGCGCCAGATACGGCTCCGCCCAAACGCTTCTCCGCCTGATCGCGCGCCGCCAGCGGGTGGCCCGCAGCCGTTCGCGTCCGTCCGGCGCAGCGGTTGCGCGCCGATAGAGCGTGAACGAACGGAGGAGGCCGTCATGAATAGCAGATTCGTATTGATCATCGCGAATTTCAGGAGCTACAAGCTGAAGGATGTCGAAAAGCAGCTCGAGAAGCTCGGAGTCGAGCGCATCAACATCAGCCGGGTCCGCGGTTTCGGCGAGTATCACAACTACTTCGCGCCGAACTGGCTCGATTACGAGACGAGAGTCGAGGTATTCACCAAGCGCGAGGAGGCCGAGACGATCGCGCAAGCGATCATGGCGGCCGCCCATACTGGACACGCTGGAGACGGGGTCGTCGGCGTGCTGCCCATCGACACGCTGTACCTGATCCGCGCTCGCTCGGAGGCGACGCCGGAAACGTTCTGGCCAAAGGGCCATGGCGACGCGGCGCTGGAGCGTCGCGGAGCTGAATCGAGAACTTAATGAGCGCGGCCGACGACGACGCCGATCCGGCCGATCCGAAGCGGCGCAGGCTGCTCGAGCAGGCGACGGCTGGTGCCGGAAACCTTCGTCATCGACCGCGGGGGCGGAATCGCCTGCAAGCACATCGGCCCGGTCACGCCGAAGATCCTTGACGACATGCTGCGGCCGCTGATCGCCAAGCCGCGCCGATTAACGCCCCGCCAACTCATGAGGAATACATGACCGAAACGAACCTGCTGCACCGTTTCCTGACCGGCCGTCGCGGCCTGGTCATACTGTCCATCGCGATCGCCGCCGGCGGCTTGGCGCTCGGCTGGAACTGGCTTACCGCGGCAGGCATCGCGCCGATTCTTCTTGCGATTGCCCCGTGCGCGGCGATGTGCGCTCTGGGCCTGTGCATGAAAAGAATGGGCGGCAAGTCGTGCTCGAACGGAGATGCCGAGCAAAAGAAGGAATGAATTCGCTCGCCTCCTATGCCGCCGGAAACGCTGCGCCCCGGCAGTTGTAGGTCAGGGGCTGCGGACCCGGGAGATGCATCGTCTGCGCGTCCGCCGAGCGAAGCCCGGCTTCTCTCTTCGCGTCGCAGTCCGAAGCTGAGGATCCGAAACGCGCCGCCCACCGCGGCCTTGTAGTTACTCCCGCTCGCCCCTGTCCTTTGCCTAGCCATCGCAATATTCGGAACATTCGTTGCCACCGTTCCCTTTCGTATGCCGCACATCCAATGTTACCTCTCATCATGGAAGCTAGCCGACCCGTCGCCTCATAGCCGCAACGGCCGGCGCTGCGCTTGCCGCAGTTTTTTCCCCTGGCGTTGCCATTCCTCGCGAGCGCTGCGCTCCAAAAAACAGCGTCACGACCGTCCTCCTCTGCGTTGCGGCCCTTCGGGTGCGGCCGGCACCGGGCCGGCTCTGTCTCTTCCATCGAGGCTGCGATTGGCGCGGCTGAGATAAACGAAAAGGAGACTTACCTCATGGCAACCATCGGCACCTTCACGAAGTCCAGCGGCGGCTTCACCGGCACCATCCAAACCGTTGGCCTCAAGGCCAAGGTCACGATCACTCCGGTCGACAAGCGCAGCGATTCCGCTCCTGACTACCGGGCGTTCGTCGGCAAGGTCGAGATCGGCGCAGGCTGGGCTCGCACCAGCAAGGGCAGTCGTGAGTTCGTCAGCCTCAAGTTGGACGATCCAAGCTTCCCCGCTCCGATCTACGCCAACCTGATCGAGCGCGACGGGCAGCATGAGTTGATTTGGTCTCGCTAACCGCGAGACGCCGCCGCCCGGGCACTCCGGGCGGCGGCTTTTCCGTTCTTATCCAGTTCGCTTTCGCTCGAGAAACAGCCAATGACACATTGCAATTCGGTGAGGACTGCGTCGGTCGCGCCCGCAAACTACCGGGCACGCCCGCCGCGAAACGTCCGCTTCGCTCCCGCACCGCTTTCATTCCTGAAGGCCGCAACGTACGCGCCAGGATGAGGCGCCCTGTCACGCAGTTGCTTTTATTTCACGCGGGCAGGCCCGCGCGGATTGCAACCAGCCATGCGAAACGCGCCGCCCGCGCGGCATCGTTGCTACCCAAAGACGATTCCGCCCCTCATCTTCGAGTGAAGGGGACGAAATCGTGGGCAGCAACGAGCCGCAGAAGTCGGGCGGCTCAAACGCGTTTCAACTTCGCACGGCTCTCCCCTTCCCGTTCCCCGGAGGGGAAGGCGAAGAGAACTCTTCATGGGCAGCAGTTTTATTTCACAGCCCATAGGAGGCGCAAATGTTGCTCAGAAAAGAAGTCAGCCATGCAACAGATCTTGATTTGCTTACGGCCATCATTGGCAACCGCAGGGCCGCAACGAATATATTCGCGAAGGCGCATTTCTCGCTGTTCACATTGCTGCATTCAATGCCCCATGAAAACGGGGACTTGTTCTGCGCGGAAGGTCAAAGCGCCTACGCATCCGATCCGATGATGAAGATACAGGCTGCGCGTGAGCTTGCTACCCGCGCGATCGCGGAGGATTTGCAGGGCCGCAGTGCCTTGACGAGCCCCGGCGCAGTGCGCGACTTGCTCAAGCACAAGCTGGCCGGTTTGCCGCATGAAGTTTTTGTCTGCATCCATCTTGATGCGCAGCACCGCGTTCTTGCCATCGAGGAGCTATTCCGGGGGACGTTGACGCAAACAAGCGTTTATCCGCGTGAAGTGGTGAAAGCCGCACTGCGCGCGAACGCTGCCGCCGTCATCTTCGCCCACAATCACCCCTCCGGAGCCTGCCAGCCTTCGCAAGCCGACGAGCTCTTGACCCGGAACCTCAAGGAGGCCTTGGCCTTGGTAGACGTGAAGGTTCTGGACCACTTCATCGTGGCCGGGACGAGCGCCCTGTCCTTTGCGGAGCGCGGCCTGATCTGACGCCCAGCATGTCGGGAACCCCTCGCCCAAAAACGCGAGGGGATTCTCCCCTCGCGCTCCCCGCTTTCTAACTGCCACATCAGCTACGGAGCCGGTGCTTCACGACCCGAGCCAGGCGATGAAGCGAGCCTGTCACGTGCCGTGAGCCGCCGCACCGGCTCGCAAGAGCAACGGCAAATTCGTCCCGCCCCTCGCACACATTCGCCGCACTCGATCCCCGCCACAGCCCCTCAGCCTTCTGCGAAGGGGACTGTGGGGGGATCAAAGCAGAGCGCGCCGAAAGGCGCGTGTTCTCGTTTCTGGAAATCTCCCCACCCCCCGCCCGCCCCAGGGCGGGAGCGAAGGAGGTTCAGCGAGAGGATCAGTTTCGAGCCTCTCTAACTCAACCTCAAGGAGATCAAGCGATGAATGCAGCCGAAGCACTTTCATTAATTCGTTCCCTGGCGAACGGCGTGGACCCGGAATCAGGCGAAGTCTTCCCGCCCGAGTCCCCGTATCAGCGTCCTCAGGTCGTTCGTGCGCTCTACTCGGCCGCGAGCGCGCTGGAACAGATCGAGCGTGCCGAGCGCCGCAAGGCGCAAAGGCCGCAGAAGACCGGCGAACCCTGGAGCGAGGACGAGGACCGGAAGCTTCTTGCCGCGTTCGATGCGGGCCGCGGATTGCAGGAACTGGCCGCGGCGCATGAGCGCACGACGAGCGCGGTACGCGCGCGTCTGGTCAAGTACGGCCGTCTAGCCGCGTAGACCGGCGCAACATGAGAGTCCTCTCGCAGAAAACCGCGAGGGGATTCTCCCCTCGCGCTCCCCTCTGCGAGGCTGTCACCTGCAGGCCGGCGACAGCCTCAGAATCCCTCTAACGGCATACCCGGACGTGATACTTTCACCATGCGTTCGCGGTTTCTGCGACGGGGTAGCGGTTATTTCGAACCGCCAGCGGGTTCTTCGTTGTATCGCCGGAGTGAGGGATGCTCCTCGCCCGCCCAGCGATTGCACTCGAAAGTGACGAACTCAGCGAAGGTGCAGCGGAAATTCGTGAACGAGCCGTCCATTATCAGGAACATGAGTATCGCGAAGACGAGAATCACGGCGACGATCGCGAGCCGGTCCTTGATTACCGCCCAGCGGCCGCTGCTCGTCGGCTTCTCGAGGATGTCGCCAAAACGGTTCTTCAAGTCGGAGACATACTTATCGTCCGGCTTCTGGTCGGGCTGCGGCTCAGTCATGTTGCCTCCGATTCGTCGCTCTCTAGCGCAGGCGCAGAATCCGCAGCGCGCCGGAAAACACAACGACTGCGATCATGCAGCCGACTATCAGATCTGGTAGCCGCGACCCCGTCCATGCGACCAGGAATCCGGCGAGGATCACGCCTGCGTTCGCGATCACGTCGTTGGTCGAGAAAATCCAGCTCGCCCGCATGTGCACACCGCCTTCGCGGTGACGTGAAATAAGCGCCAAGCATGCGACATTCGCTAGAAGCGCGAGGAATGCGACGGCCATCATGTACTCCGGCTCAGGCGCACTCCCCCAAACGAAGCGCCTCACGACCTCGGCTAGTGCGCCGAGCGCCAGCGCGAGCTGAATCCAGCCGCTCAGATGAGCGGCGCGGCGCTTTAAGTCCTTCGATCTTCCTACGGCGTGGAGGGCGATGCCGTAAACCGCCGCGTCCGCCAGCATATCGAGGGAGTCCGCAAGCAAGCCGATGGAGGAGGCAAACCAGCCGGCGATCTGTTCAACCACGAACATCGCGGCATTGATGCCGAGGAGAATGAGCAGGGTCTTGCGCTCGAGGCTGTCGCCGTGCGCAGGGGTCGCGGCATTGCCAGCGGTCTCCTCCGAGGCCTCCAGCGTTGCGCCGAGACCAAGCTCTGCCAGTCGATCAGCGAGCGGCGCCGCTTGCCCCTCGTGGTGAACCGCGAGGCGTCGCGCGGGAAGATCGAAGCGAAGCGCCTGAATACCTTGCATGCCATCGAGCGCGTCGCGCACCATCCGCTCTTCGGCGACGCAGTCCATCCTTGGGATACGAAAACGGGAAAGGGTCGCCATGTCAGGCACGGCGTCCCGTTGCGGCTGCGGAAAGCGAGGACGTTTGGATGCCGATGCGGCAGCGCCCGGCGTCGCGCAGGCGCATGCGCTCGCGAAATCGGCGCAGATCGTCGGAGAACTGTCCGTCCCGATCAGGCAAGACCAGCAGGGCCGAGTACAGCTTGGCGAGGTAGCGCGGCTGCCGGACAAGGCGGTGATAGATGAACCGCCCGTCCTTCTCGGCCGAGAGGATGCCGGCCTGTCGAAGGATCTTAAGGTGTCGCGAAAGATTGTATTGCGGCTCGCGCAGGCTGTCCACCAGCTCGCACAGGCAGGCCTCTTCATGGGTGGCGGCGAGCACCCTGACCATCCGGATGCGCGTTGGATCCGCGAGAGCCTGAAAAAGGATTTCGGCGGCTACTGAAATTAGATGCATGGTTGCACTATATCGCAACTATCGGCTCGTTTCCATCGCGCTTCGTGGCCGCGAATTTGTTTCCAGACGAAGAGCGTCACCCCGTAGCGCCCTAGTCGACGAGTTAGGCTTGCGTCCGCCAACTCGCCCGGTCATGGTCGCGACCTCGACCGGGGAGAGGTCCTTCTCCCCGATCGACCTAGGCTACCAGCCTCAACGGCACAACGTCGCCGCCGCGGATCCAGCCATCGACCATGTCGGCCCAGGCCTGCAGCATCTGGCGCCGCTGCTCCGCGTACTCGGCCTTGTTGTAAATCGCGCGCACGCCCTTCTGCACGTGCGCCAGGCACTTCTCGATCCAGTCCGAATTGAAGCCCGCTTCGTGCAGCAGCGTCGACCCGGTGCGGCGCAGGTCGTGCACTGTGAAAGGCTCCATCTCGCGCCCCTCCGCGCTCAGCTTCGCCAGGGTGGCGTCGATCACCCGGTTCAGCGTGGCATTGGAGATG
>Ga0315910_10002176_pt1 | contig 17427 bp, 7 predicted proteins | sample EdamamesoilMG_FD_204470 | JGI IMG/M metagenome (GOLD analysis project Ga0315910, IMG submission 204470) | Garden soil microbial communities collected in Santa Monica, California, United States - Edamame soil | ecosystem: Environmental > Terrestrial > Soil > Garden | place: USA: California... | reverse complement strand
GGACCGACCGCGTGCGCGTCGACTCTCACACCACAAACCTCGCCCTTCATCCCAGTTCGCTCGGCTGGCGCCGGCCGCGCGGCTTTTTTCTCCCCTTATGGTTCGTCTCCCCGTCCTCCTGCTGCTGCTCGTCGCAGCGGCCGCCCTGCCGGCTTGGGCCCAGATCCAGCCGCGATCGCTCCAGACGATCGACGATCCCAAGGGCGAGTTCTCCATGAGCCTGCATTTCAGCGGCAACGTCGAGGTCACCTTCCGTGACATCGGCACGCTTGGCTCTTCGCGCAGCATCGGCGACCAATGGAGCGAGCTCAACCGCTCCTACGATGACGGCTACGTCCTCGTGGATACGCGCACGACGAGCGGAGGCCAGGATCTCCCCGACGACGGCCGCACGAACAACTGGCGTGTCGGTTATCCCCAGCAGGTGATCGACTACGATGGCGACGGCCTGGGCGACAGCATCGCGTTCCACCGTTACGAGACACGCAGCGACGGCACCTCGATCGAGGCGGACTCCACCCAGGTGCCCGGCCTCGATCTCGATTACGCCTATGCGTTCGGCAAGTTCGGCGGCCGCCTGCGCAACAAATCCCCACGTGCGACCTGGGGCGGCTCGGTCGGCCTGACCATCTCGAGCATCAACGCCAAGACCGACGACACGATCTTCACCACGCTCGTCACCGACGTGGACTACTACTCCCTCGATGGTGCGACCCCGCCGGTCGAGTTTCCCTACTCGGCGCCCTCGACCAAGTCGGTCACCTCGATCGACTCCTCGGGCAACACCGTCACCAACACGATCGACACCTCGATCCTGCTCGCGAACCGGCCGTTCTTCCGCGACCAGCTCGTCGAACCGGGCGAGGCCGAGGTCTCGGGATTCTGGCAGGTGCGCGGTGGTTCGGTCACCGGCCGCGCCGGCCTGTGGGCGCGATTCCGTCCGACGGAGCGCCTGGCCCTGCGCATGGGCGTCGGGCTCACCGCGACCTTCGTCGGCCTGACGGCCAAGTACGACGAGTGGCTCGATCGCGACGATCTGATCGGCCAGCTCCGCCACACCAGCGAGACCGCGCCGGAAAAATGGGCCTACTACGGAGCCTACGGCAATCTCGACGCCGAGCTCTGGCTCACCGGTTCCACCGCGCTGTTCATCGGCGCGAGCTACGACAAGGTCGACGAGGACATCTCGATCCCGCTCGACGGACGCACCGCCGACATCCGCATCGGCACCGGCACCGGCTTCCGCATCGGTGTCACCAAGTTGTTCTAAGCCCTCAGCCCCTTTCCCGACATGGCTTCGGCACGTTTCTCCCTTTTCCGCAGCATCGCCGCACTGGTTTTCGTCACCACCGCGATGATACAGTCCGCCCGGGCGCAGGCCACGGGCTACGGCGACGGTTTCGATCCCAACGCGGATTCGCACATCTACGCGATGGTCCGCCAGCCCGACGGCAAGGTGATCGTCGGCGGCAGCTTCACCGTGATGGAGCCCGATCACTACGGCAACGTCGTCTCGCGCCAGCGCATCGCGCGCATCAACCGCGACGGCTCGATCGACTCGACCTTCACGACCTACACCGACGGCGACATCAGCGCGCTCGCCATCCAGCCGGACGGCCGGATCCTGATCGCGGGCAAGTTCACCGTGGTGGGCAACGACGCCGGCTGGCAGCAGCGCACCGGCGTGGCCCGCCTCAACGCCGACGGCTCGGTCGACACGAGCTTCGTGCAGGTCAATCCCGTCGGATTCGGTCCGCCGCCATACGCGCACTACCCGCAGGCGATCATTCGCGCGGTCGCGGTGCAGGCCGATGGCCGCATCCTGATCGGCGGCGCCTTCTCCACCCTTCAGCCCACCGGGGCCGCCAGTCCGATCACGCGCACGCGTCTCGCGCGGCTCAACAGCGACGGCACGGTCGACTCGAGTTTCGACGTCGCGGTGAACAACACCGTGCTCGCGCTCCTCATCCAGCCCGATGGCGACATCGTGGTCGGCGGCGGGTTCACCACGGTGCGCGGCACCGGCGCGACGACCGCGACCGCGCGCCAGCGCGTCGCCCGCCTCGATGGCGACGTGGGCGCGCTCGACGCGACCTTTGCCCCGGCCTTCGACAACCGCGTGCTCGCGCTCGCGCGCCAGGCTGATGGTAAGATCGTGCTCGGCGGCGAGTTCACCACGATCACGCCGACCGGAGTCACCACGCCGCAGACCGCGGGCTTCATCGCACGGGTCAATGCCGACGGCTCGCACGACTCGGCCTTCGCGCCCTCGACGAGTGCGGCTGTCGAGTCGCTCTCCATCCAGGCCGACGGGCGCATCATCGTCGGCGGTCGCTTCACCTGGGTGCGTTCCTCGAACTCGCCGAACATCTCGATCTACACCTACGTCGCCCGCTTCTTCGTCGACGGCGATCTCGACACCTCGTTCTTCCCGAACACCAACGCCCCGGTCACGGCTTCCATCGTGCAACCGGACGGCACGGTGCTGATGGCCGGGTACTTCACGGCCGCGGGCGTCGGCTCGGGGGCCAACACCGCGCGCGGGCGCATCGCCCGTGTCTCCGGCGACGGCACGCTGGATGTCGCCTTCCGCACCTCCAGCGCCGGCTCGGTGCTCGCCGTGACCGAGGAGCCCGGTGGCAGCCGGATCGTCGCGGGCAGCTATGCCGCGATCGGCGGCCTCACCCGCTACAGCCTCTCGCGTATCGCGGCCGATGGTACGGTCGACCCGAACTTCGCGCCCGAGATCAACGGCGCGGTCTACGCCGTGCGCGTGCTCTCCAACGGCCAGATGCTGATCGGCGGCGCGTTCAACCGGGTCGGCGGAGAACTTCAGCGCTACATCGCCCGCCTCAACGCCGACGGCACGCTCGACGACACCTTCGACCCCAATCCCAACGCCACCGTCTACGCCATCGCGATCCAGGGCGACGGCAAGGTCCTCATCGGCGGCAACTTCACCTCGCTGCGTTCCGATGTGGACGAGGACAAGGACGGCGATGTCGACGACAGCGACACGCTCGTGCGCCGCTACCTCGCCCGCCTGAGCGCCGACGGTGTGGTCGACGATGCCTTCGACCCGAGCCCGAACCTCACGGTCAACTCGATCGTCCCGCTCTCCGACGGCAAGATTCTCGTCGGCGGCGATTTCTACACGCTCCAGCCCAACGGCGCGCGCAACGCCTCCTCCTACTACTACATCGTGCGGCTCAACGCCAACGGCACGCCTGACGACACGTTCCAGCCGCGACCCAACGCCTCGGTCGCGCGCGTGCTCCTCCAGCCCGACGGCAAGATCGTGTTCTCCGGCAGCTTCACCTCGCTGCTGCCCGGCACCGCCACCGAGGCGATCCCCCGCCGCTACATCGCGCGCGTCAACAGCGACGGCACGGTCGACGCGACGTTTGATCCGGGTCCGGACGGGCCGGTCTTCAGCGTGGACCAGTACTCCGACGGCCGGCTCGTCATCCACGGCCAGTTCCAGAAGTTCAAACCCAACGGCGCCGCCGACTGGATCGAGCGGCGCTACCTCGCCTGGCTCACGCCCACGGGCGCGCTCGACACCACTCGGGTGCTCACGCCCGACACGACGCTCTCCGTCTCGAAGGTCCTCGCCGGCGACAACACGCTCATCGGCAGCGGTTACACCCGCCTGACCAGCGGCTCCGGCCAGGTCACGCTCAACACCGACCTGCTCGTGCAGGTCCTCCCGGCGGCCACGATCGACCCGGCGTTCGTCCTTCGTACCGGTGCCGTGGGTACCTACTACATCGGCGCCCTCGCCACCCAGATCGGCGGCAAGATCTACGCCGGCGGATCGTTCCAGCGCCTCGGCGGCTCGGCCAACGCGGGCATCGCGCGCTACTACTCCGACGGCATTCCGGACAACTCGTTCTTCACCGAGGCCGACGGCCCGGTGCACGCGATCGCGACCCTCGAGACCTCTGATGATGAGGTGGTGGTCGGCGGCCCCGTCGCCTGGCTCGAGACCGACGGCGACTATCGCGACTCCTTCGACCGCGCCGGCTCGGCGCAGATCGCCGGAACGATCTACGCCGTGGCCGTCGACGGCCAGGGACGCGTCCTCGTCGGCGGCGAGTTCTCCGACATCACCGGCACGACCACCGGCAATCTCGTCCGCCTCAATGCCGACGGATCCTTCGACACGACGTTCAACCCCGAGCCCAACGGCGCGGTGCAGACCATCGCCGTGCTGCCGGACGGCCGCATCCTCGTCGGCGGCCTCTTCACCAACATCGCGGGCACGTCGCAGAGCTACGCCGCGCGCCTGCTCGCGAACGGCACGCTCGACACCACGTGGGTCCCCAATCCCAACGGACGCGTGCTCCACGTCGCACCGCAGGCAGACGGCACGGTCTACCTCGCCGGCCTGTTCACCTCGCTCCAGCCCACCGGCTCGTCCAGCGCGGTCGCCCGCCCCTACGCCGCGCGTATCCGTGCCGACGGTACGGTGGACACCGCCTTCGACCCCGAGCCCAACGGCGGCATCAACCGCGTGGTCGTGCTCGGCGACGGCAAGATCCTGCTCGGCGGCGCCTTCACCACGATCAAGGGCCGGTCCCGGCCGTTCCTCGCGCGCGTCGAGTCCAATGGCGCCCTCGACACGACCTTCTTCCCGAATCCCAACGGCTCGATCGCGCGCATCTCGCCCCTGCCTTCCGGCGGTGGCATCCTCGTGGCCGGTGAGTTCTCCAACTTCGAGCCGAACGACGCCGGCACGAACGTGCTGCGCAGCCTCGTCGCCATCGTCAACGCGGACGGCACGATCGACCCGACTTTTCACCCGTATCCGAACGGCCTGGTCGAGGAGGCGGTGGCGGCTCCGGACGGCACGATCCTGCTCGCCGGCGCCTTCACGGCCATGCGGTTCGAGGAGGGCGGCACCCCGACGCGGCGCAGCCACATCGCGCGTTTCCTCACCGATCGCACGCTCGACCCGCTGTTCAACCCCAACGCCGACGGCACGATCTACGCGCTCGCGCGCCAGAACGACGGCTCGATGGTGATCGGCGGCGCGTTCAGCGAGCTGCGTCCTTCCGCGACCGTGATCGTCGCCGGTGCGTTCACCAACATCGCGGAATCGCCCTCGTCCTACCTCGCGCGGCTCAATGACGACGGCAGCGTCGACTCCTACTACACGCCGCGTCCAAACGCACCGGTGCGCGCCCTCGCCGAGCAGTCGAGCGGGGCGCTCGTGGTCGGCGGCGACTTCACCGCGATCTCCGGCAACGCGCGCACCCATCTGGCCCGCATCGCCGCGGACGGCGGGCTCGACGCGGGCTTCGCACCCGCGATCGACGGGCCGGTCCACACCCTCGCGGTGCAGGCCGACGACCGCGTGCTGCTCGGCGGCGAGTTCACCACGGTCGGCGGCGCCTCGCGCACACGCCTGGCGCGCCTGCTCGCCGGTGGCGGGCTCGACGCGTCGTTCACCGCCTCGGTCGACGTGCGCGTATCCGCGATCTTCCCACAGCGCGACGGACGCATCCTCATCGGCGGCGCCTTCTCGCAGGTCAATGGCACCGGCCGGCCCTGGCTCGCCCGGCTCGCGGCCGACGGCACGCTGGACGCGTCGTTCGCGCCCGTCCTCGACGGCGCGGTGCATGCGATCACGGCGCAGGCCGATGGCCGGATCATCATCGGCGGTGCGTTCACCCAGGTCGGCGGCGTGGCCCGGGCGCACTTTGCGCGGCTCAACGCCGATGGCACGCTCGACACCTCGATCACGGCCACGGCCGATGACGATGTGCGCGCACTGGCCATGTCGACCGACGGACGCATCCTCGCCGGCGGCGCCTTCACGACGTTCGGTGGACGGCGCACCCTCATGCTCGGCCGCATCGGCAACCCCACGCCGGTGAATCACGTCGGCGCGCTTTCGAGTGATTTGTCCACGTTCACCTGGACGAGCACGGGCGCGGCGCCGCAGGTCAGCTCGGTCGCGGTCTTCGCCTCCACGGACGGCCAGTCCTGGACGACGCTCGGCGATGCCGTGCTCAACGGTTCGGGCGCGTGGCAGCTCAGCGGCATCACCGCCTTTTCCGCCAATGCGATGAACCACGTGCGCGCCCGCGCCGTGCAATCGACCAACTCGGGCGGCTCGGTGGCCCGCGTGGAGATGACCTGGGCCTTCTTCGGCTCGACCGCGGCCGGCCCGGCCAGCCTGCTCAACAGCGGCGGCGCGCTCGCCGGCTGGACCGGCGGTTACGGCGGCTCGGGTGATGGCTCCGGCTCGGGCGGCGAGGGCGGCTCGGGCGGTTCAGGGGGCTCCGGTGGTTCGGGCGGCTCGGGCGGTTCCGGTGGCGGCTCCGGCGGCTCGGGCGGGGTCACGACCCCGCCGGAATATCACCTCATCAACCTTTCGATCCGCGCGTGGCCGGAGGACGGCCAGCCGTTCATCGCCGGTCTCGTGCTCTCCGGCCAGGCCGAAGGATCCGTGCTCCTGCGCGCCGTCGGCCCGGGGCTCGAGCGCTTCGGCGTCGATCCGGTCATGAGCGGACCGCGCATGTCGCTCTTCGACGGTTCGGGCAATCGCCTCTCCACGGCGATGTCGTGGACCGGCGACTCCACCGTCGCGGCCACGTCCGCCGCGGTCGGTGCATTTGCCCTCGATCCGTCCTCGGATGACAGCGCGATCGTGCGCACGCTGCCCCCGGGATCCTACACGATCCACGTCGACTCCGGCGACGGGCTCAATGGCGTGGCGCTCGGCGAAGTCTACTACGCTAGCGACACCGGTGGTCTGGCCAACTTCTCGGCTCGCGCCACCGCCGGTGCCGGCACGGCCGCGACGATCGCGGGCTTCGTGGTGGGCGGCGACCAGCCGCGCCGCCTGCTCCTGCGCGGCGTCGGCCCGGCCCTCGCGAAGTTCGGCGTGACCGATGCGGCGCCGGATCCCGTCCTGCACGTCTACGACGCGGCGGGCAACCTGATCGCCAGCAACGACAACTGGCAGACCCAGTCGACCGGAGGCACCGCCGTGGAGGTCGCGGCCGCGGCCACCACGGTCAAGGCCTTCGCGCTGCCGCTCGGTGGAAGGGATGCCGCGGTCGTGGTCGAACTCCCGCCCGGATCCTACACGGTCCATGTCGGCGGCGCCGTCGGCGGCACCGTGCTCGCCGAGGTCTACGAAGTGCCGTAGGTGGCCGGGTGAGTCGCGCGGCGTGTCCGGGACCCGGATGCGCCGCGCGGCCGGCGCGCCACCCCAGGTTTTTCCGGTCTCGTCCCAGACGCGTGGTTTTCCAGTCCCGGCCGCGCACGATGCCACCCGCCATGTGCTTCGCGGCCGCACCGTTGCCAACCACACCAGGTCAGGACATCTTCCGGCCGCCCGGCGTCGCGGAATACGCACGCCCGGCCGCGACTCGGACTCTGACCGCCCCGAGACGCCGCGTCTCCGCCTGACATGAAACGCTTCTCTCTCCCGCGTCTGCTCCCCGCGCTCGTCGTCACCGGGCTTGGCGCCCTCGTCGTCGCGGCGGGGCTCTGGCATTTGCTTTTCGCCCCGGCCGGGATCGGCGTCGTGGACCACCCGGCGGTGAGTCCGGCGACCGCGGCCACCCCGGAGGCCGCGCCTCCCGGTCCGCCTGGGCGGGCGGGCGCACCCGCGATCGACACCGGGCCGGCCGACGGCGTGCTGTCGCGCGTCGAGACGCTCGACGCGCGCTGGCTCGACGACGCGACCACGCACCCGCAGCCGCGCCGCATCCGCCTCGCGCGCGATCCCGGCGACGGACGGCTGCTGCGCCTCGTCGAGCAGTTCCAGACCGACTCGACCGGCGCACACCTCGTGCTCGTATCCACCGAAGCGATGCGGGCCGATGCCATCCTCGTCGCCGTGCCGGCCGGGAGCGACCCGACCGGACTGGCCGGCCGCCTGGTGGACGCGGGCTTTGCGACCGAGCCGGCCCGCGCAACCGACGCCGTGGTCTGCCTGCGCCTCCCCGAGGCCACGCTCGACGCCGTGACCGAGGCGATCGCAGCCGTCGGCGCACGGCTGCCCGGGCTCGTGGCCGAGCCGGATTTCATCCGCTTCCACGCCCGGACGACGCCGAACGACTACGACTCCGCGCGCGGCTGGGGCCTGGAAAAGATCGAGGCTCCCGCCGCCTGGACGGTCACGACCGGCAGCAGCGAGGTCGTCGTCGCCGTGATCGACAGCGGCGTGCTCACCACGCATCCCGACCTCGCCGCCAACCTCTGGACCAATCCCGGCGAGACCCCGGGCAACGGCGTCGACGACGACGGCAACGGCTTCGTCGACGACATCCACGGCTGGAACTTCAGCTCCAACAACGCGACCGTGACCGACAACGACGGCCACGGCACGCACGTCTCCGGCACGATCGGCGCGGTCGGCAACAACGGCAGCGGCGTCGTCGGCGTGAACTGGAACGTGCGCATCATGGCCCTGCGCGCGGGCAACGAGACCTTCACCGACTCGGCCCTGCTCAACGCCATGCGCTACGCCGTGGTCATGCGCCAGCGCGGCGTGCGGGTGGTCGCGGTCAACATGTCGCTCGGCGGCGCGGGCTTCAGCGCGACCTTCCGCCAGGAACTCATCAACGCCCGCGAAGCCGGCATCGTCTCCGTCGCCGCCGCCGGCAACATCGGCACCAGCGCTCCCACGGCCGACAACGACCTCGTGCCCGTCTATCCGGCCTCCTACGACGTCGACGGGCTCATCGCCGTGGCCTCGTCGAACCAGGGCGACAGCCTGTCCTCGTTCTCCCACTACGGGGCGACCTCGGTCGACCTCGCGGCCCCGGGCACGCAGATCCTCTCCACCGTCCCCGCGGCCGGCTACGGCCGGCTCGACGGCACGTCGATGGCCGCGCCGCACGTCGCGGGCGCCGTGGCGCTCGTCGCCGCGGCCGAGCCCGCGCTCACCGCCCTCCAGCTGCGTGCCCGCATCCTGGATACGGTCGATCCCGTGCCGGCGCTGGCCGGCCGGGTCGTCACGGGCGGCCGGCTCAACCTGAGGCGCGCCGTCTCGTCCGCGCTGATCCCGCCGCGCGTCGTGCTCTCGGTCGGTGGCACGACCGCGGAGGTGTCGGTGATGGACCGCGCGGGTCTGGCCCTGGAGCTGTCCGCCGCCGTGCAGGCGGAGGGCGGGGTCACGCCCGCGGCCACGCTCGGCTGGACGATGGAGCAGGGCCCGCAGGCCGTGGCGTTTTCCGCCACGACCGGCCCGGCCGTGACCGCGACCTTTCCCGTCGCCGGCCGCTACCGTATCCGCGTGACGGCGACCGCCGGCGCGCTGGAGGAGCACGACGAGATCGTCGTGGCGGTCGGGGGCGACACCTCCGCGAGCACGACCGGATTGCAGGCGTGGTGGCGCTTCGACGACGTCGGCTCGACCACGGCGGACGCCTCGGGGATCGGGCGCACCGGCACCGTCGTCTCCGCCTCGCGTTCGGGTCTCGCGGCGCTGGGCACCTCGATGGAGTTCAACGGCGCGACCAGTCGCGTCGGCTTCGACGCGCCGCAGCTCTCGCAGCTCACGATCTCCGGCTGGGCGCGCGCCTCGGCCGACAACAGCCTCACGATCTTTCCGCGCGTCATCCACATGCGCAACGGCCTGCTCTTCGGCGGCTTCGGCCCGGCGGGCTCCGACGATGGCAACGTCGATACGCTCAAGTTCGCGCTCGATAACGGCTCGTCCGACGTGGTCTGGCATTCGCCGCCGGGCACGCTCACCGTCGGCGGCTGGTTCCACGTCGCGGTCAGCTACGACGCCAACCCGCAGTTCCCGGCGCCGACCTTCTACATCAACGGCGTGCGCCAGCTCACCGGCACGCAGAGCTCCACCGCGACCACGCCGTCGGTCTCGGTGGGACAGGGCTTCATCGGTGATCGCGGCGATGGCACGCGCGGCTGGCTCGGGCAGCTCGACGAACTCCGCCTCTACAACCGCGTGCTCGGCGATGCCGAGATCGTCTGGCTCTCGCGCGAGATCGGTGTGCAGGCGCTTGCCGCGGGCACGCTCGAGGCGGGAGCCACGGCCGATCCGTTCACCGTGCCGCTCACCTTCACGCCTGCGTCAGTCGCGCTCGGCGCAGTCACGCTGCTCGAACCGACCTGGACCGATGTCGGCGCCTCGACGACGTTCGTCCCCACCGGTGCGACCAGCGCCACCGCCGTGTTTTCCGCGCCCGGTCCGCACCTCGTGCGTTTCGATGCGACGAGTGCGGGCGGCGTCCACGTCGCCCGCACGCTCGTGATCGACGTGCCCTCCACGCCGGTCGATCGCGAGGGCTACTACACGGGCACGACGTCGACGGGCGGCATCTGGACGCTGCTCGTGCGTAGTGACGGTACGGGCACGTTCTTCGCATCGTCGGCCCGCGGCTCGTTCCAGCGCGATTTCGTCGTCTCGGAGTGGGGCACCTTCGTGTTCACCGACCGGGCGGGTGCGTCGGTCCTCGGCCGCGTCTTCCCCGACGGATCGGTCAGCGGCACGATCGGCGGGACGACGACATTTTCCGGCGCGCGCACCTCGGCCGGTATCGGCACCGTGGATCCTGCGCGCGATGGCCTCTACTCGGGCTGGGTCCTCGACAGCGGCGTGCGCGCCGCGGCCCAGGTCGACCGCGGGCTCATCTCCCTCGTGCTCGAGGAGCCGGGCGAACACCGCGCCGCGGCGGGCACGATCGACACCGCCGGGAGCTTCGCCCTCGCGCCCGCGATCGGGGCGTCGTTCACCGGCACGGCTGCGGGTGGCCGACTCGAGGCCGCGGTCACGCTGCCGGGCGCGGCGGCGACGCGACAGCTGGTGCTCCTGCGCGACGGCACCGATCCGGTCCGCCGCCTCGTCAATCTCTCGCTGCGCGGGCGCGTCGGCACCGGCGACGCCGTGTTGATCCCGGGCTTCGTCGTGGAGGGCGGCGAGTTGCCCGTGCTCGTGCGCGGCATCGGTCCGGGCCTGGTGCGGTTCAACGTGCCGACCGGCACGGTCCTGCAACAACCACGCATTCTTCTGCGCCAGGGCCAGGTGCTCGTGCGGGAAAACACCGGCTGGACCACGGGCGGGCAGAGCGACGCGATCGTCGCGGCCAACACCCTCACCAGCGCCTTCGCGCTCGATCCGGCCCTCGCCGACTCCGCGCTCACCCAGCCGCTGGCCGCGCAGGGCTACACCGTCGAGGTCAACGGCGCCGACGGCGGCACCGGCATCGCCCTCGCGGAGATCTACGACGCGCGCACCGCCTCGGGCGCCGGGGTCGGCGAGCTGGGCAACCTTTCCGGTCGCGGATTCGTGGGTACAGGCGACGACATCCTCATCGGCGGCTTCGTCGTGACGGGTGACGCGCCGGCGCTCGTGCTCGTCCGTGGGGCCGGGCCGGAGCTCGCACGCTTCGGCGTGGGCGAACTTCTCGCGCAGCCCCGGCTGCGCGTGTTGCGCGGAGCCGTCGAGATCGCCACCGCCACCTCGTGGGACGCAGGGGACACCGCGGGCGTGATCGCCGAGGCCGCCGACCGCGTGAACGCCTTCTCCTTCACCCCGGGCGGGGCCGACTCGGCCATGCTGTTGTTCCTGTCGCCCGGAAGCTACACCGCGCAGGTCAGCGGGGTGGGCGACACCACCGGCGTCGCGTTGCTGGAGATCTACCGCGTCGAGGGCATGTAGCCGCGCCCGGCCTGCGCGGGACATCGGTGGGACCGACACCAGGGTTGCGCGCCACACCGGGGCATGCAGCATGCGCGTCGTCTGCGATGATCCCCCCGGCACCACCGACACCCGTCGAACCGACCGCGATCCGTCCCTATGCGAAACGGATTGCGGTGCTGCCGTTTGAAAACCTCGGCGACGCGCCCGAGGACGAGCGCCTCGCGCGCGGATTCTGGCAGGACGTGATCGCCGAGCTGGCGCGATTTCCCGCGCTCGGCGTCCTCGCGGCGCGCTCGACCGGGACGATCCCGGCCCGCGGCCCGGCCGACCCCGCCGGACTCGCGACGCCCGAGGTGGACTACCTGGTTTCCGGAAGCGTCCGCCGCTCCGGCCGCGTCATCCGGGTCGGCGCGCAACTGGTCGACGCGCGCACCGGCCACCAGCTCTGGGCCGACCGCTATGACCGCCCCGGCGAGGAGGTCTTCAGTATCCAGGATGAAATCACTGCGCGCGTCGCCAACACGCTCAACGCCCGCATCGACCAGCAGCATCTCGCGGTCGCCCGCCGGCGTTCGATCACCACGCTCGCGGTCTACGAGATCTGGCTGCGCGGGTTCGAGTGCCTGCTCCAGGGCAGCCTTGCGGCCGACGAGGAGGCGCGCGGCATGTTCCAGCGTGCGCTCGAGATCGACCCGCAGTTTGCCCGGGGATACGCGGGCCTCTCGCTCTCCTACTTCAACGAATGGAGCTGTGACTCGTGGTCGACGTGGGGCGAGAAGGAACGTCTCGCCTTCGACCATGCGCGCCGCGCCGAGGCGCTCGATCCGCATGACCAGATGATGCAGGTCATCCTCGGTCGCATCGAACAGTACCGCCGGCGCTACGAGCTGGCCCAGCATCACTTTCAGCGCGCGCTCGCCCTCGCGCCCAATGACGCCGAGACCCTCATCCAGCTCGCGCTCTATGTCGCCTACCAGGGCGATCACGCGCTGGCGGTGTCGATGGTCGAGCGTGGGTTTGACCTCAACCCGCTCTGCCCGCCCTGGCAGTATCCGTATGCGGCGGCCACCTACTTCATCGCGCGCGACTACGAGCGATGCCTGCGCGTCGGGGCGCGGTGTTCACCCACCGGGTTCACCGACCTGCCCGCCTACTTCGCGGCGGCGCACGCCTACCTCGGCCAGCCGGAGCAGGCCGTCGCCATGCTCGATCTCTTCCACCAGACCTTCGCCGAGCGCATCGCCCCGGGACGGCCGCGCGACCCGCTGGAGCCGATCGCGTGGCTCTGTCATGTGAATCCGTTCCGCCAGGACGAGGGACTCGACCATCTTCTGGAAGGGATCCGCCGGGCGCGGGCAATGCGGGGCGAGGCGGCGGCCGCGGAGCGCCCGATGACCGCGGTGCCCGAGGCGGTGGAGGAAGCGCCGACGCTGCGCCCCTGGCCGATCGCCAACATGTTCCGCCGCGAGGGCGCCTTCTGGACGATCGCCTACGAACAACATGCCGTGCAGATGCCGGAGCTGAAGGGCTTTCGCGACATCGCGCACCTCCTCGGCCATCCCGGGGAGGAGTTTCACTGCATGACGCTCGCCGGGCGCGACGAGACCGGCGGCGCATCCGGCGGCGACCTGCTCGACGAGCGCGCGCGCCGCGACTACCAGGACCGCATCCGCGAGCTGCGGGCCGAGATCGAGCAGGCAACCGACGCCAACGATCCCGGCCGCGCCGCGCACGCGCAGGAGGAGCTCGACACACTCCTGGCGGAAATCGGCCGCGCCACCGGTCTGGGCGGACGCTCCCGCAAGCTCGGCGATCCGGCCGAGCGCGCCCGGTCCGCCGTGACCTGGCGGATACGCAACGCCGTGAAGAAGATTGGCGCCGTGCACCCGGCGCTGGGCCGGCACCTCGCGAACTCGCTCCAGACCGGCGTGTTCTGCCGCTACAGCCCCGAACGACCGACGGACTGGGAAGTCTAGGGCGGGAAGCGTCGCGCGAGCGCCGCGGTCGCCTCGACTCGTCGTGGTCGGATCCGGGCCGTGAATACGCGGGCCCCCGGTGAGTGGGCCGATCGGCCCGGGCGGAGCAGGCGCGGTTCTCACGGCGTGAGGCCGCGACTCGCGCCTCGAGGGATGCATGCAAACCGCATCCCTTCGTCTCGCGCCTGTGCTCCTCGCCGGCCTGCTGGCGGTCGCCCCTGCACCGCTTCGCGCACAACCCCCCGGCGCCTCGGTGCTCGCGCGACTCTGGCCGGCCACGACACCGATCCTCGTCTTGGGAGAAAACCACGAGAGCCCCGCGCACACGCGTTTCGTCCGGGGCAATCTCGACGCCCTGCGCAGCGCCGGCCTGACGCGGCTCGCCATCGAGATCCCGGCGGATGAGCAGATCGACATCGATCGTTACCTCGCCGGGCCCGAGCGCGACGCGGACTGGTTGAGTCGCGCCCTCTGGCAGGTGGCGTATCGCGACCTGCCGGAGGCCTATGTCGAGACGCTCGAGATGATCGTGTGGGCGCGGCGGCACGGCGTCGCCGTGGTCGCGATCGACGCCGCCGGCCCGTTGCAGGTGCGCCTCGGCGCGGCGCAGGCTGAACTCGCCTCGCGTGGCATCGCGATGCCGCACAGCGCGGCCGCGCAGCGGGCGTGGGCGCGCGCCGGAAGTCCGCGCGAGTTTCGCCATGCGACCTCACGCGACGTCGTCCGCGAATTCTGGAGACAGCTCCTGCACGGGCGCACGCGGGCGATGGCCGCGAACCTCGAGCGATGCGTCGATGGGCGCACCGTCGCGGTCGTCGGCGCGATCCACGCCGCGCTCGAAGGGTGGGAGGGCACGCTCGCGGCCTCGGGCATCGATCCGCGTGACATCCCGCCGGGCGGCATCGCGGACGTGGCGCGTGTGCCCATGCACACCGTCGTCGTCGTGGGTGGCATCGAACCGACGCGGACGCTCCATCCGGTCGAGACCTACGTCCTTGAGCATCACGACGGCACGCAGCCGCTCGCGCTGAGCGCGGTCCGCGGACTCGGCTGCGTCGACGCCGTGGCGTTTCTTCCCTTCCTCACTCCCGCGCCTGCGACGGTCGCCGGGGTGGCCGATCGGCCCGGGCGGAACGCGCCGGAACTTCCATTGTGAGGCCGCGACTCACGCCCAGAGGGATGAACAGAGTATTCATTCCTTCACCCAACCCTCATTCACCATGTGTGTCGCACACGCCCCCCAGGACGCCATCACCGAGCGTCTTTTCCAGTCCGCCATCGGCACTCTCGAGCTGTTCGGCGTCTATCTCGGCCGCACCCTCGGCCTCTACCGCACGTTGCACGAGCGGGGCCCGCTCAATCCCGCCGACCTCGCCCGGCACGCCGGCATCGCGCCGCGCTACGCCCGCGAGTGGCTCGAGCAGCAGGCCGTCGCCGGCTTCCTCGTGGTCGACCGCGAGGCCACGGACGACGCGGCGCGCACCTACCGCCTGCCTGACGAGTATGTCGGCGTGCTCGCCGACGAGGACCATCCCGCGCACATCGCGCCATTTGCGCACATGATGGTCGGCGTGGCCCGCGCCCTGCCGCGCGTGGTCGAGGCCTACCGCACCGGCGCCGGCGTGCCCTACGCCGAATACGGCGCCGACTTCCGCTACGGGCAGGGCGGGATCAACCGCCCGGCCTTCGCGAGCGACCTCACGGGCGCGTGGCTGCCGGCCGTGCCGGACCTGCACGAGTCGCTCCGGCGCGAGCCGGGCCGGCGCATCGCCGACGTGGGCTGCGGCGCGGGGTGGTCGACCATCGCGCTGGCCCGCGCGTATCCGGATGCTGAAGTCGTGGGCTTCGACCTCGACGAGGCGTCGATCCGCGACGCGACGAAAAATGCCGCGGCCGCTGGCGTGCGCGTGCGTTTCGTCTGCGCCGACGGAGCCGCCCTCGCGGCCGATGGTCCGTTCCACCTCATCACCCTGCTCGAGACCCTGCACGACATGGCGCATCCGGACGAGGCGCTCACGGCCATGCGCGCGGCGCTGGCCCCGGGCGGCTCGCTCTTCATCGCTGACGAGCGGGTGGCCGAGGAGTTTTCCGCCCCGGGTGACGACATCGAGCGCATGATGTATGGCTGGAGCATCAGCCACTGCCTCCCGGTCGGCATGGACGGCGTGCAGGCGCGCCCGATCGGCACGGTCATCCGGCCCGCCGCCGTGCGCCGGCTCGCGCAGGCGACCGGCTTCAGCTCCTGCGAGGTCCTCGACATCGCGAACCAGCTCTTCCGCTTCTACCGCCTGCGCGCGGCCTGAGCGGCCCCCGAACCGGCCTGCCCGCCCTTCCACATCCACACTATGAATACCCACGAATCCTCCCTCTTCCCGTCCTTCTCGCGGCGACGCCTGCTCGGCGCGCTCATGGTCGGCGCCGGCACGGTGCTGTCCGGCGTGCGGCTCCAGGCCGCCGGCGAGCAGCTCAAGCACCGCGGCCGCATCCGCCTCGACCGCCGGCGCGACATCCCGCGCGGACTCGAGGAGGCGGTGAAGTTCCCGCTCATCGAGGCGCTCGTCGGCCGACGCGCACGGCGTTTCTCCTTCGGCACCGAGCTGCCCGACGGGGCGCTCGCCTACAAGTCCACCGAGCCCGCGCTCCCGCTCGACGACCTCGAGCAGATGCTCCTGCTCACCGCGGCCACCGGCAACACCGGCTGGCACCACATGATCTATCGCAACAAACGCTACGCCCCGCATCTGGCCAACTACTCGGCCGCGGCCGGTGGGCGCACGTTTCCCTCCGCGGCGGGCTTCCACACCACGGAGTTTTTCTACACCGACGACACGGGTCTCTACTTCCTGCCCACGCGGGATGCGCCCGCGCTGGTCGAGCCGGGCGCGGACGGTTCGTTCGACCTGCACGCGTGGGTCGCCGCGCACAAGTCGCGCGTGCGCAAGCTCTCCGACGGGCGCCTGCACCTGCCCGCCGAGGAGCCCTACATGGAGGGACACAACACCTGGTGCGTCAACCGCCCGGGCAGCACGCTGCTCATTCCCGTCGCCGACATCGCGCAGCACACCCTGCTGATCCTCGCGTTCCTCGCGCAGAACGGGTATTGCATCTTCAACGACGTGCACGGCGAGAAGATCCCGGGCATGGAGAAGTTCCGCGACCTGGTCGACGTCGACCATCCGTTCCCGCTCACCTTCGTCGAGCAGTACGCGCTCACCGAGGCGACGGCCGAGGTCTCGACCGCATGCTACGCCGGCATGCTCATGCTCCAGGCGATGGGTCTGGGCGGCTGGATGTTCGACGGGCTCGATCGCTTCAGCGTGCTCGGCGCGAGCGGCAATCCCGAGGTGCCCGGTCTCGGCTTCCAGTACCAGACGCGGGACGACTGGGTGCTGCCGCATGTCACCGGCCGGCCGGGCGTGTTCGAGGGCTACTGCCCGCCGCACTTTCCGGACATGCGCGCGGCCGTCGCGGCGATGGTGCAGCGCAAGTTCGGCTCTGGCGGTCCGTTCCACCCGAAGACACCCGGCCCGTGGAAGGAAAGCTCGCGGGTGCGCTCGAGCGCGCAGATGCACGACGCGCACTTCCAGGACTGCGTCGCCACGCAGGCGCAGTACATCTTCGACAAGTGGGGCAAGTTCCCGGGTACGGTGCCCGCGATCTTCATCCTCACCTACCTTCAGGCGCACCACCTCGACCTCGGCTTCTACGACTCAAAGTTCGCGCCGGGTTCCTACCTCGAGACACATGCGCGCCACATGGAGTGGTGGCATGGTGCCAAGGGTGGAAAGTCGAAGGGCGCCGTGGGCTGAGCGGCGTAGC
>Ga0315910_10002175_pt1 | contig 17435 bp, 16 predicted proteins | sample EdamamesoilMG_FD_204470 | JGI IMG/M metagenome (GOLD analysis project Ga0315910, IMG submission 204470) | Garden soil microbial communities collected in Santa Monica, California, United States - Edamame soil | ecosystem: Environmental > Terrestrial > Soil > Garden | place: USA: California... | reverse complement strand
ACGCTCTTGACGCAAGGATAGCCACCAGCGTGCGAGCGTGCTCGCGATTACTGCGAGTAAAAAGACATGAGTTAACGGATGCATTGGTCTAAAAGCCAAGTGTAGTTGCGGCAGGTGTTGCTATTATGAAGCCCCCGACCGCAGGAATTCTAATTGTGAGTGCACGCGACCCATTGCGATTGATCTGGATCGACCTTGAGATGACCGGCTTGGACACCTCGACAGACCGGATCATCGAAATTGCGACCGTCGTTACGGATAAAGAACTGAATATTCTGGCGGAAGGTCCGGTGATGGCCATTCATCAGCCTAACACCGTGCTGGATGGCATGGACAACTGGAATCGCAAGCAGCACGGCGGTTCGGGTTTAACCGAACGCGTGCGTAACAGTAAAATTAACGCGGCGGAGGCCGAGCGCCGAACCTTGGAGTTCTTGTCGCAATGGGTAGGAGGGCGCGAGTCGCCGATGTGCGGCAATAGCATCTGCCAAGATCGTCGTTTTTTGGCGCGCGAAATGCCCAAGCTGGAAGCATACTTTCATTATCGCAATTTGGATGTCAGCACCTTGAAGGAACTCGCGCGACGCTGGATGCCTAAAATATTCGACGGACTAAAGAAATCCTCGACGCATTTGGCGTTGGATGACATTCGCGAGTCCATAGACGAGCTTAAGTACTATCGCGCCAATTTTTTGCGCAGCGAGCAATAGTCGGCAGTGGCCTCTTTCACTCGCTATTTGATGCGGCGAAGCGGTGACTCAATTCCGTCAGCTCGAAGTCGCGTAGCAACTGAAATTGGTTCGGCGTAAGTTGGTATTCGACTTCCTTTAAAAACTCATCGAGCGAGGCGGCTTGCTCGTCCGGCAGCAGGCTTAGCCTTTCGAGCTGCCGGAACTTGGCCGACAACATTGCATCGATTTGTGCGTCATTGAGCGGCTCGCTGGCTGCGAGGCCTTCGCGAAACTCCTGCACGGCTTGGAGCGATGCATCGGCATCTTTTAGAGTCTGGAAATAGCCGTAATCAACGGGATGCAGGACTGCGGCCAACTGTGCTTCGATCGCAGCCAGATCGGCCGTACGGCGCTCGGACTCGTAATCGTTTGCAGCGCGCTCACGCATCTCCAACAGCTGTAGCACCGCGGAATTTACATCCGGCGGCCAGCGAGCGTGCTTGACTAGCGCCGCGTACTTCTCCTGTACGGCCGCAAATGCCTCCCGCGATGGCTCGGACGCACGTTCGCTGTCGGTGTGCGACGCATCGGCCCGCAAATCACGTGGCGATGTCGACAGCGGCTTTGCCGTCGTCGCAATCACGATTGGCGTGATCGCTGGCTGCTGCGAATGCCGGATAACGCAAATCCCGGCCGAAGTAACCAGCGCTGCGCAAGCGATGTAGAGGATACGCATGGGCGTAAGGCGGCCGGAGTTTTGAGCCCCGGCCGCGATTAACGCTCGATCAGTACGAACTGTTTCCAGATTGCGTGCAGCTGGCCCATGATCCGATGCAAACGGAGCCGGCTGAATGCAAGCGACTATTAGTGAGACGCGCTGTGCTGGAGGAACTGTCGGTGCGGAAAACGCCTTCCTTCATCGTATTGAGATCGCAGCGATCGAACGTCACCGCAACCTTGAACGTTGTTCCACCGTTCTGGCGCAGAGCTTTGGCGGCGCGATGGATGATGCAATTGCTTACGTTAACGGTCGAGGCCGCGTTGATTTGAAAGAACTTGTCTTCTGCGTCGTAGCCTTCGATATTGCGGATGGTGACAGTGCCGGAGGACTTGACGGTCAACGCGTCTTCGCCGACGTTCATCCAATGCACGTTGTCGATGACGGCCCCGTTGTAAACGTGAATACCGTCCGCGCCGTTGTTGCCGATCACTACGTTGCGCAGCGTCGCGCCGTTTTCCACGCGAAATACCGGTTTTTGGCCTTCGCCTTGGCCGCCGTCGCCTAGTGCCGATCCGGCATTAAACCGTCGGCAACCGCCGTCGTAAACGCCGCTTGTGACGCGGATGGTTTCGTTCACGGTAACTTGGGTACCGTTTGTAGGGCAGGATGCGCCGGTGATGGCCGAGCTGCCGCCGGTCGGCGTTGCGGATGCCGCATTGGAATTAGTGATCACACCGCTGGCTGTGTTCTTGATCCAAAACCAATATGTCGTGCCGTTGGTGAGTCCGGTTGCGGTATAGGAGCGCACGCTGCTGGCGAGGCTGGCAATGCGGACTCGGCCCGTCGGATTCGAGTCGGTATCGACATACACCTCCTGATTGCCGGCGGTTGTACCCGAGAACGACCACGCCAGCGCCGCCTGTCCCGTGCCGGAAGTGGCCGTTAGCGTAATAGCGGCATGTGCAGCGCTACTCGCGATAAAAGTAAGCGCCAATGCTGTACCTAATGACTTGATCATGAGAATTACCCCTGTAACTTATTGAAAAACCAATATTTCCTGCTGCGCCTATTAGTTAGAATCGGTGTTGACGCAGGAGTGCATTTAATGCACTCAAATGTAAAATAGATAAAATGTCTACCGGTGTCAACGCTGGGCGAAAGACGAGCGCAGCAAAGCAGGCTGTGGGGCATACCCACAGCCTGCTTGCTGACTGCTATTGCTTTGGAAGCGGCTTAACGCGAATTGGCGAGGAAGAGCCAGGTTTCGACGACGCTATCCGGATTGAGCGACATGCTTTCGATGCCTTGTTCCAATAACCAGCGTGCGAAATCGGGATGATCGGACGGACCTTGTCCGCAGATGCCGATGTACTTGCCGGCTTTGCGGCAAGACTTGATGGCCATAGCGAGCAATGCTTTTACCGCTTCGTCGCGTTCATCGAAGTGCTTCGCAATGATGCCCGAGTCCCGGTCCAAGCCCAATGTCAACTGCGTCATATCGTTGGAACCGATCGACATGCCATCGAAGAATTCCAAATACTGGTCGGCCAAGAGTGCATTGGTCGGCAGCTCGCACATCATGATGATCTTGAGGCCGTTCTCGCCGCGTCGCAGGCCGTTTGCAGCCAGCAGTTCAGTTACTTGCTGTGCTTCTTTGACGGTGCGTACAAACGGGACCATGACTTGAACGTTGGTAAGCCCCATCTCTTCGCGCACACGTTTTAGCGCGCGGCATTCAAGCTCGAAGCAGGCACGGAAGGTCGGATCGATGTAACGCGCTGCGCCGCGGAAGCCGAGCATGGGATTCTCTTCGTGCGGTTCATATTGACGTCCCCCGATGAGATTGGCGTATTCATTGGATTTGAAATCCGATAACCGCACGATGACGGGTTCGGGTGCGAACGCGGCCGCGATCGTGCCGACGCCCTCGCACAACTTGTCGATGAAAAACTCCACTGGATCGGAGTAGCCGGCCATTTGGCGCGCAATGGTTTGCCGCAAATCGGTCGAGAGGTTTTTGTAATCGAGGAGCGCGCGCGGATGTACGCCGATCATGCGATTGATGATGAACTCTAGGCGCGCCAACCCCACGCCGCGATGCGGAATGCTTGCGAAGTCGAATGCGCGATCCGGATTGCCGACGTTCATCATGATCTTGACCGGGATTTCCGGCAGCGAGTCGAGTTCGATGCTTTTTTGATCGAACTGCAATGTGCCTTCGTAAATAAAGCCGGTATCGCCTTCGGCGCACGACACCGTCACTTGCATGCCCTCTTTGATTTCTTCGGTGGCGTTACTGCAACCTACGACGGCGGGAATGCCAAGCTCGCGAGCGATGATTGCGGCATGACAAGTGCGGCCGCCACGATTGGTGACGATTGCCGCTGCACGTTTCATGACGGGTTCCCAATCCGGATCGGTCATATCCGCAACTAGAACGTCGCCGCTTTGCACGCGTGCCATTTCCTTTACGTCGCGAATGATGCGCGCCGGACCGGCGCCGATACGCGCTCCGATAGCGCGGCCCGACGTGACGACTTTGGACTTTCCTTTTAGCGTGTAGCGTTGCAGCGTGCGGCCTTGACGGCTCTGCACTGTTTCCGGACGAGCTTGCAAGATGTACATCTTGCCGGTTTCGCCGTCTTTGCCCCATTCGATATCCATCGGACAGCCGTAATGTTCTTCAATCAGCAGAGCCTGTTTGGATAACGCAACCACGTCGGCATCCGTGATGGAAAAGCGTGTGCGTTCCTCGGCCGCGACATCGACCGTTACGGTGCGTTTACCGTTGTGGCCATCGCCATAAATCATTTTGATTGCTTTGGCGCCGAGCGTTCGACGCAGCAGCGACGACTTACCGGCTCGCAGCGCGGGCTTGTAGACATAGAACTCATCGGGATTGACCGCGCCTTGCACGACCGTCTCGCCTAGGCCATACGATGCGGTGATGAACACGACATCGCGAAAGCCGGAATCCGTATCCAGCGTGAACATCACGCCGCTGGCGCCGCGATCGCTGCGTACCATGTGCTGAATGCCTGCGGATAACGCGACTTGATCGTGTGCGAAGCCTTGATGCACGCGGTAAGCAATGGCGCGATCGTTATACAGCGATGCAAATACTTCATGGATGCATTTGAGCAGGGAATCTTTGCCGCGCACGTTCAAGAAGGTCTCTTGTTGGCCTGCGAACGATGCGTCGGGCAGGTCCTCAGCGGTTGCGGACGAGCGCACGGCCACCGAAATATCGTGGCCTCCGCTCAATTTGTCGAAGGAAGCAAGAATTTCCGTTTCCAGTTTGGCGGGAAAGGGCGTCGCAAGAATCCACCCGCGGATTTTCGCGCCCGAGGCCGTCAATGCGGCGACATCATCCACATTCAACGTGGCCAGTTCCTTTGAGATTCGATCCGCCAAGCCTTCATGCTTCAGGAAGTCGCGATACGCTTCGGCGGTAGTGGCAAAGCCGGTGGGTACCGTCACGCCTACTTTGCTTAAGTGACTGATCATCTCGCCCAGCGACGAATTCTTGCCACCAACGGTATCGACGTCGTGACGGCCAAGTTGCTCGAACGGCAGGGTGTATGCAGATTGTTTGACGGCAGACAAGGCAGAGATCCTCTTCTATCGAAAGTTATCTAAAACTATTTAAGCTAATCGGCTACTTGATTGCCGTGAATTACGATGAAACACTCTCACCAATAGCGATTTTTGCGGCGACTGTCGCCCGCCCGCGCGTCCGACTGTGACAAGTTCCGCAACAGCGCCAAAAACCAGTGAGAACAAGTGAATGAGCCACCGAACGGTGTTCTTTGTGTCGGATCAAACGGGTGTGACGGCGGAAACCATGGGCCACAGCCTGCTTACGCAGTTTGGCGGGCTGGCATTTCGGCAGGTGACTTTGCCATTTATCTCCACTGTTGACAAGGCAGAAGAGGCCGTCCGCCGCATCAATGCCACCGCCATCGCCGAGGGTATCCGCCCAATCGTGTTTAGTACCTTGGTACAAGAGCCGCTACGCGATGTCGTACGGCGCTCGGAGGCTTTGTTCCTGGATTTTTTCGACGCATTTTTGCGGCCCCTGGAGGCCGAGTTGCAAACCATGTCCTCGCGTACCGAAGGCAGAGCGCACGGCATTGCCGATATCGGCGCCTACACGCTGCGCATCAATGCGACCAATTTTGCGCTGGCGAACGATGACGGCGGCACGACGCAGGACTATGAGCACGCGGACGTCATCTTGGTGGGCGTGTCGCGCTCCGGCAAAACGCCGACATGCTTATACATGGCCCTGCAGTACGGCATTTTTGCTGCCAACTATCCGCTGGCCGACGACGACTTCGAGCGCCGCCGTTTGCCGGACAAATTGGCGCATCATCAGCGCAAACTATATGGTTTGACGATTGCGCCGGAACGCTTGCAGCAAATTCGCAACGAACGCAAGCCCGATAGTAAATACGCGTCGTCTGCGCAAGTGGCATTCGAAGTGCGTACCGCCGAAGCGATGTTTACACAATACGGCATTCCATATACCGATACTACGGAGTGTTCTATCGAAGAAATCGCCAGCCGCATCATCGAGCGCGCACAGTTGGAGCGGCGTTTGCGCCCTTAACGCAACGCTAGCCGAGTGTGACCGCTGCCACGACACTGCGGTCGAGCTACGCTATAGTCGGGGCCATGAGCGAGGTTCTTGAGCACGACAGTTTATTGCCGGTGTCTTGGCGCGGAGCGCCGCGTACCTTCGTGAGCCTGATGACGTTGTACGAAAGCAATTACATCCGGCTGCGACAATTGACTGATGATTTACCCGGGCTGCAAGGCACCGCCACTTCGTCGCCGCTCAACGATTGTCCGCTGCGCCTAACTGTTGAAGAGCGCGGCCGATATACGACTACATTGACGCTAACCTATTTGTTCGAGCAAGACGGTCTGGCGACGACCGATCCGGATTTGTTGGTGCGCGTATATCACGATGCGCGCTTAGCGGAGGCGATGCACAGCGCGCCCCAGCATCGGCATCAAGTCCTTAGCGGTCTGCGTTCCCAACTTAGCGAGCTGAATGCGCGTTGGCGGCGCAACGTCATGCTGAATAAGTGGCTGGATTATTGCGCTGACCGCGGCCACCGCTTTGTGAACGCGACGACGCGAGTTCCGTGAGTTGGACGACAATAAGCCTCGGTTTGATTCCATTCCGCATTCGTCGATAACCACTGATTCATCATGACCGGCGAGGGATTTCTTACGAAGCGCTGGCGGGTGCTGCAACGCTGGTGGCGGGGTGACGCGCATGAGGAGCATGAGCGCCAGCTTATTCAGTTGTATTGGAATCGGGCCGAATTAAAGAAGGCGCTGGCGGCGAGTCAGGAAGAAAATGCCGTGTTACTCGACAAGCTCAAGACCCGGGAAGGCGAGACACGGCGAGCGGAAGAGCAGATTATCCTGCTGCAAGCGCATCTCGGCAATCCTACTGTGGGGCCGCATGCATTGACGTATTTTCAATTGCGGGCAATCTGGAAAGCGGCCAGCGATCGATTAAGCCGATTCTGCGGTAATTTAAAACGCGAGCAGGAAGAGCGCGAGCGTCGCCGTCATGACGCGGAGTGGCAGCTGCGGCGCACGGCTCAGCTTGCGGAGTTGGAAGCGAATTTAGCGGCGTCGCAAGCAACCGCTGAAGGCCTGGAATTTAGAATAGTCGCCTTGGAGCGGCAGCTGGATGCAGTGCGCGCGTTATGGCATTACTTCAAGCGACGCGACTTGCTGCGGGAAATTGCATCGCTCCGCGACGAATGGGAGCAAGCGGCTGCGCGCGTGACAGACCTAAGCGATGAACGAGTCGAACTGGTAACGCTGCCGTTGCCGGAGTTTTCAGGCATATCGCTCGAGGGCTGTCGGATAATCAATACGGCGACCATTGCATATGCCGAATTTCTGGTCACCAGCTTGCCGCACCGAGCTTTGGCGGCGCTGTCTAAGCAGGCGATGACGCTGCAGGTGTATGACGCGTTTTGCGGCACGGTGCCGGAATACAGCCGGGTGATGGAGCTGGCGAAGTTAGCATTGGCTTCCTACGCAGAGCTGGATCGCAACCTGGCGGCTTTGAAAGAGCCTACCGAACGGATCCGTGGGCGCGCGCTGTATAGAAGCGCCGACGATACCGTGCCGCTGGCGGAGTCGATTGGGGACGTGCTCTGGGAAGAGACGCTGCCGGGCGGCACGTTGAGCAGCAAGCACAATAAACTCAACGTACTGACCGATGACTATTGGTCGATCGGCCAGCTGTTGCTGAAATAACGCGCCGTTAATTGGCTGCGCGCAGTTTGGACGCCAGTACTTGCTTGTTCCACGATTGCAAATCCAGCGCGATTTGCGCGGCTTCGGTCAAAATCGCATCGCGCTGCTCATTGTTGTTCGGGGCTTGCTCAGTCAGCGCTTTTAGCAATGGCATGTTCAGCGCCTTGCGGCGCGCATTCTCGTTGTCAAGGCGTTGCTGATCCGATTGCGTACGCTCCGCGCGACGCTGCTTCAAATTGAGCGAGATGGCTTTTTGCTGGCGTAGCGACTCGAAAATGCTGATTTCCTTCACCAGCAGCTGATAGTCGGGATCGATTGCAGCTCTGCGCTCGTGTTCTTGGTTCAATGGCGCGACCGCCTGCTTGATTGCCGTGTCTTTGCCGAACGGTACGCCGTGAATGCGGTCCCACGGCAGTGCGCTTTCGCGCGTGCTCTCGCCGACATCGCGTGTGTCGATAGCGGATGGCAGTGTGATATCGGGTTGCACGCCGCGGTGTTGCGTACTTTCGCCCGTGACTCGGTAGTACTTGCCGATGGTTACCGTCAGCTGACCGAAGGAGTTGTCTGCGCCCACAGCGTAACGTTCAAGCGGATACAGATTCTGCACCGTACCTTTGCCGTAGGTTTGTTGGCCGATAATCAAACCGCGGCCATAGTCTTGGATGGCGCCGGCGAATATCTCGGATGCGGACGCGCTAAATCGATCCACTAATACCACCAGCGGCCCATCCCAAGCGACATTATTCGGTTCAGGATCGTCTAACACCTCAATACGCCCGCTAGTCTCGCGCAATTGCACAACTGGCCCGCCCTGGATAAACAATCCCGTAAGGCCGGTGGCTTCGTTCAAATGGCCGCCGCCATTGCCACGTAAATCGAGCACGAGACTCTCCATGCCTGCGGCTTTCAGTTCGGTAATCAGCTTGCGCACGTCGCGCGTCGTGCTGCGATAGTCCTGGTCACCTGCGCTGCGCGCGGCGAAGTCCTGGTAGAAGCTCGGTACGTTGATGACGCCCACCACTTGCTCTACGCCATTGCGCTGAATCTTGCGAATTTCCTTTTTTGCCGCCTGTGCTTCCATGATTACTTTGTTGCGAGTGAAATCGAGTACCTTTTCCGCCGATCCTGGTGCCGCGCCGGCCGGCAATATTTGCAGGCGTACCACGGTGTTCACTTTGCCGCGAATCAGTTGGACGACATCGTCCAAGCGCCATCCGATTACGTCGACGAATTTACCGTCCTTGCCTTCGCCGATTGCCGTGATGCGGTCGTTGACGTTGAGTTGGCCGCTAATCGCCGCCGGACCACCGGGCAGTAAATTGACCACGGTAACGTAATCGTCAACCAAATTGAGCGATGCACCGATGCCCTCGTAAGACAGGCTCATTTGAATTTTGTATTCCTCGGTATTGCGCGGTGAGAAGTAGTTCGAATGCGGGTCGAACACGTGCGCAAAAGCGTTCATGAACACTTCGAAGATGTCGTTGGCGTTGGTTTGGTCGTTGCGCTTCAGTACGCGCTCGTAACGCTTGCGAAGCGTCTCGCTCGCTTCTTTCCAAGGTTTGTCGGTCAGCGCTAACGAAAGGGCATCGTTTTTCACGCGCTTGCGCCAGATCTCGTTCAATTCTGCGGTCGCTTTTGCCCACGGCGCTTTTTCTCGATCGAATTCGAACGTTTCTTCCAGTTCGAAATTTGGTTCGGTATTGAGCGTCTCAAGCGCAAAGGCGATACGTTCGCGGCTGCGCGTTTGAAACCGGTTGTAAATGGCGAACGCCGGTTCGAGCGAACCGTTTAGAATGGCGTCATCCAGTTGAAAACGATACCGCTCGAATTCCGCGATGTCGCTGGCTAAAAAGAAGCTGCGTTGATTGTCCAGCGCTTCCAGATAGCGATCCAAGACCAATGTGGAAACTTGGTCGTTGATCGGGGATTGTCGATAGTGGTCGCGAGTGATTACGGCACTGACCAACTTGCTAACACGGCGCTCGCGCTCGCTGGGCAGTAAACTGGCAGCTATCGGGGGCGCTTTGGAGGTAGCTGCGGCTGCGCCAACCGCGTAGACGCTGGGCGCCGGGACTGCGGTAACGAGCAAGGCAAATAACGTCAGCACGACGGCGCGCAATCCCAAACGGAAGGGCGAGTTAGACGGACTGCGATGTGAGGAAGCGGAGGCGTACACTAATTTGCTCCTTGCCTGACGGTGATGCCGGAGGCTTGGCGGGTAGGAATTAGCAGGAAGTTGGTTGAATATGTCTCAAGGCTAGAGAGCCTGCGCCTCGCAATCAAGTGCTGGCGTCGGCTTGTGTGAACAAGATTTGCAATTGCACTGTTTGACAGCGCGCCGCGTGCGGTGTTTTCCGCTTCCGGTAACAATTTACAAAGGGTAAGTCGTAAGTGAGTCCATTGGCGGTTTTGACGGCCATCGTGTTCGGGTCGGCGGCAGCGATCAGTTTTGGTCTGACAGCTACGTTGATTGTCTTTGCGGTTTTGCAAGGGGAGCAGCCGCAATTAGCACGCGAGCTGGGAACGTTATGGCGCAACTGTCTCTGGTTTATCGCATTGGCTGCCGTATCGGGCGGAGCGCTATACGCGCTACTGAAGCATCGCGTATGGTGGGGCTGGGCGCAAGGCGCGCTATGGGCGGGTGTAGTCATCGTCGGCGCTGTGTTTTGGCCGCGATAGCTTAACCGTGTATCACAGTCTACTTGCGTGTTACCCGTTCCCAGGCATTTTCTTTCTTGAAAGTGCCACTGTTGTAGGGATCAAAACCACTCTTCGGAGCTAGTTTTTGCTCCGTGATCTTTCTCAGATCATGCGATCCGGTCTGCGTGTGCTGATTCTGCGGCACAGGCGGTACCCGGGACGGTTCCTCACCCGGATCGTGTTCGGCACGCTCATCGCGCGAGCCGAATAATTTCTTGAGCCACATATACGTACTTCCCAAATTACAGCGAAATTGAACGACATCCATGTTCTAACACTATGAATTTGGGTGGAATGTACCGCGCATTTAACATGCAGCGGTAATTTATGCGCAAATTTTGTGAGCCGGTCCGCGCTTTATTCCGGTGCAACCCCTGGCGCCAGAAATCGACGGATGCTAGCTGCCGATGAACGGTTCCCGGCGTATGGGCGAAGTAGGCACTTGCGCAAGGTCCGGGGTTGGCGGGGTAGATGAGCTTGGAGTGGGGATCGTGCTCCACGGCAGCAAAATCAGCCGCAGCAAAGTCACCACGACGAGGGGACCCAGCACAATGCTCCAGGCCGCAAGTGCGGGGACGGCCAGATCTCGAAAGACATCGCCGTAAAACGATCCTATATGCGCCTTACCTGCGCTAGCCGCATCGTAGGGGCCGAGTAGCGTTGTACCCACCCAGTACACCAGCGCCGGCAGTACCACTATCCCAGCGCTCAATGCGCCGAGCATCCACCATAGCTCGCGCTTAATACGCGCTTTGTTACCGGACGGCGGGAGGGATTCATCCACCTGAGGGGATGGGTTGCGCGAGGGATCTGCGGTCATTTGCCACGTTGCGATTGGTCAAGATCGTGAATTGTCTACGTGAAGCGGAGTAAATCGCAAGCAACGCAGGCTGCGCCCAGCGAACCGCTCGGAAAATCGACGTCGATTTGTGGCAATCGGCAGCTGCATGCGTGCTGACGGGCGCCGGCTTGCGCGGCCAGCGGCTCAGTCATTCGATGACTTAGTACTGCGGCGGAGGACGCGCCGATAATTGCTTGAAGTGCGGCGCAGTCTGTCCTGGTCCTTCTGGCGATGATGCCTGCTTGAACCCCCGCCTTCTTGGGGTGCGTAGGAACTGTCGTGAAAGCAGGCGCGGATAAATCTGCCGATACGCAGGACTGGCGAAAAAAGTATTTCGACAGTCTCACCTCGTTGGAAAACGAGCAGCGGCAATTTCGTGCGATGGAGACCGTGCTCAAGCGGCTTGCGAGTCGATTATGCATCGCTTCGCTGGGTCAGTCGCCGCAATTGGATGACGAGATCAAAAAGCTGCAGGCGGCCGTGCGGCGTGAGGCCGCGAGCGACGAGCTGGAAAAAATCGCCACGTCGCTCACCGAGGTAATCAATAAGCTGGACCAGTCGGCCGCGTCCTCTGCGTCCGGCGCATTGGCGGCTGTCGCGCAATCCGTCATAGCTCGGCCCGAACCCAAAACAGAAGAGTCCCTCACGATTGTTGGCGAGGATCGCATCCGAGCCGCACTTGCCGCGCTGCTTGCAGAATTGCGGCGCGATGCCGAACTTATCATCCAAGTCGATGCGTTAGATGCCAAGCTGAGCGCGGCTATATCGCGCGAACAGCTGCCCCAAGTGTTGTCGTCCTTTGCGGAAATAGTCGCGCGCCGCATTCAACGCATTGAACGCGCCAAGCAGGAAATTGAAGGCCTGCTCAGTCACATGGTAGGCAAACTGGACGAGATCGGACAATTCGTCACCGACCAAACTCAAAGCCAAAGTCGCGCGCATGCGAGCAGCGAGACGCTGAATGTGCAATTGGTCGGCGAAATGAAGGCTATGGGCGAAAGCGTCGAATCTGCTGCAGATCTGCTGCAAATTCGCTCGCTGGTGAGGCACCGCCTGGATTCCATCGGCAAGCATTTGCAGGAATTTCGGCAGCGTGAGACAGAGTTGTCGCAGGCAATGCGAATCCGCACGGAGCAGATGCAAGCCCGCGTGGCAGAGTTGGAAGCCGAAGCCAAAACTCTGCAGGGTCAATTACAGGATGAGCAGCGTTTGTCGACGATCGACTCGTTGACCAACGTCCCGAATCGTTTGGCTTACGAGAAGCGCATTGATGAAGAGTTCAAGCGCTGGCAGCGCTTCAAACAGTCGACGTGCATTGCCGCTTGGGACGTCGATCATTTCAAGCGAATCAATGATACCTATGGGCATCCCGCCGGCGACAAGGTGCTGCGCGCGGTAGCCGAATGTCTGGCTGGACGCATTCGCGGCACGGATTTTCTTGCCCGTTACGGCGGCGAAGAGTTTGTCATGATTTTATCCGGCACCGCGATTGATGACGCGATGCGTCTCTGCGATGAAATACGTACCGCCGTATCCAGGCTTAAATTGCATTTTCGCGGTACACCGTTGGCGCTCACCATTTCCAGCGGGGTGACAGCGTTGCAGGCGGGTGATTCTATAAGCAGCGGATTCGAGCGCGCCGACAAGGCGCTGTATCAGGCTAAAGAACGCGGCCGCAATTGTTGCGTTAGCGGCTAGCCGGCACGAGTCTCTGCGGCATCGCTCATCGCCGAGCTGTTTGTGCGCGCAGTGAGGTAACATCGCGCTCCGTTGGCAAACAACTATTAGGCGCGCTATGACGTACGCTGCTATTACGGGTTGGGGGAAGTGCATGCCGCCCGCCGTGCTCGACAACGCCGGACTCGCTACTTTTGTCGATACCACGGATGAGTGGATTACATCCCGCACGGGGATTAAGGAACGGCGGATCTCGCACGTGCCGATGACCATGTTGTCGCACGTTGCGGCGGCGCGGGCGCTTGCCTGCGCAGGGCTGGACGCGTTGGATTTGGATCTCATTGTTCTCGGCACTGTTTCTGCCGATGAGCACGTACCCAATACTGCCTCCGGTGTGCAGTGGTTGCTGGGCGCACGCAATGCGGCAGCAATGGATATCAATACTGCGTGCACAAGCTTCTTGTACGGTCTTTCGTCCGCCACCGCGATGATCCGCACGGGCGTCGTGCGCAATGCATTGGTTATCGGCGTCGAGGGCATTACGCCCTATATGGACTGGTCGAATCGTAACGTGGCGGTTTTGTTCGGTGACGGCGCGGCGGCTGTTGTGCTGCAAGCAACGGACGAGCCCATCGGTGTGATTGCGGAGAAGTTAGGCTGCTACGCCGATGCGCGACACACGCTGCGTGTGCGCGGCATGGGTACGATTTACGGCAACATCGAGTTGCAACTGGGCGACACGCGCTGGGATTTCGACGGTCAGGAAATTTTTAAGCGTGCTGTGCAAGGCATGACCTTGGCGGCCGAAGAAGCTCTCAAGCGAGCGAGCATCGGCATATCGGATGTGGGCTTGCTGGTGCCGCATCAGGCGAACTTACGCATTATCGAAGCGGTTGCAAAGCGTTGCGACGTTCCCATGGAACGAGTTTTCTTAACTGTGCAGCGGTACGGCAACATGTCATCCGCAACGGTGCCGGTTGCGTTGGTGGAAGCGCTCGAAGAGGGGCGGGTACTGCCGAACTCCATCGTATTGGCGCCTGGCTTCGGGGCGGGTTTGACTTGGTGTGCGCATGTTATTCGTTGGGGTTCTCGCGTGACTCCGCTCGGTACAACGGATGTCGATTTACCGCCGTGCGACAAAACCGGCATAGAGATCGTGCAGGATGTGATTCGCCGCAAAGGCAATACCACAACAGGCTTCGCGCCGGCATTGCCGGCACGCTAGAGGCATTGTCAATGACACTCGATGAATTACTGGTTCGCGAAAGTATTCGCGAAACGATGGCAAACTACACCGTGGCGGGGGATCGATTGCGGACGGAGGACTTTGTCGCGGCGTTCACGGAAGACGGCATACTCGAGTCCGAGGGCGTGCCGGAAGCGGATTTATTTCGATATCAAGGGCGCAACGCATTGCGGGCATGGATTACGCGATGGCATAAGCCGGCCGATACACCGCCGGTATTACCCAGGGCAACATTCATTCGGCATCACCTGTCCACATCGCAGATCGAAATCACTGGTGCGGATACGGCAAGAGCGCGCACTTACTGGACGGCATATACCGATATCGGTCCGGACCACTGCGGCTACTATCTCGATACCTTTCGTAAAGTTGGCGAGCGTTGGTTGATTGCGCATAGAAAAGTACGTCTCGATTGGCGCTCGCCGCAGAGTTTGTATATGACATCGGTCGATAGAACTCGGTAATGCATTTACCCGGCGTCCCCTCGGATGAGTTGCCGCAAGTGCTCGCCACGGGCGTCACCGATGTGCGCAAAATTTTTTTGTCGATGTCCGCCCGCGAGCCCAGTGGTCGAGATGCGGAGTACCTGGAGTGGCATTCACTCGATCATCGCGTCGAACAATATCGAGTTGCGGGTTTGCGTCATTCCATTCGATTGATATCGACGCCGGAATGCCGCGCCGCGCGCGCGGTAAGCGAGCCACGGTTCGATGCCGTTGATCATGTGATGACGTATTTCTTTACCGAGAACGCCGCACTCGAGCAGTTCAACGCACTGAGCGCAGCGTTGGGCGGCGAGCGCCGACCGTTTCGATTGCCGAGCGTGTTTGCCGGATATCTGAACCTGGTCGGAAAAGTTGCCGCCCGCAGGGCAATTGCAGGCGCCGATGTGGTTCCATGGCGGCCGTCGTTGGGCGTGTATCTCATCGTGGAGGAGGGCACGCAGTCACCGGCCGCGTTTGCCGACGTTGATGGCGTTGCCGGAGTGTGGTGGCACGCTGGAGGAGAGCCGCCTATCGCGGGTCTTGCCACTAATGCCGGTATTCAAGTGGCATATTGTTTTTTGGACGACGATCCGGTGAAGGTCGCTGCGCTGTTACGTCCGGTACTTCGGCAGCGATGGACGAGCGGTCAGAGCGTCCCGTTGCTTGCCGCGCCGTTTTACACGCTCGTGCCGTTCGAGTGGGAACGTTTTCTGCCGTGATCGGTGTGTGTTTTTGCTTGTTCGCCGCGGTGCGAAGAACATCTACGCCATTGTTATTGGCAAGCACGCTTCCCAAGTTCAGCGCCTGATCCAACGCGACGCTGTCGTTGAGTTCAGGGACCACGCCATTGCTTATGATGGCTCCGCGCATGTCGTCCGGATGGATTGCAAATTAATTCGGGTCAATCCCCGGGGTGGCGAATATCACGTAGTTGTTCGACTGACGCTTTTGATATCGCCGGCTTTTTTATCGCAGGGGAGGCACGATCCCTGCGCGTAGGCGCTCCCGTCGCAAGAGTCGCAGTTGCGCGGAGGAAATGATTGAACTAAGTCGCTGCGCCGCCTGCCGATTGGCAAATTCGTGAGGTTATTTCCCGTGGTACAGGCATTCGTGGCAACTTCGTTCAATTAACTTGTAAATACTTGCTGCCAAACTCTCGCAGATTAGAAACGGATGATTCGTGTCAATAGTTGTTATCAGCTGTGAACGCGAAAATGAATGGGGGAATCGTCGTGCCAGACGAACGGTATGCAAGTTGATGCATTGAGTGGCGAATTCGCCGCGCAAGGGAATGCGTCTGATCAAAGGGACGCCTTTTATCATCCCAAAGCCAGAGCGCATCTTTATGTGCCTCAGGCTATGCACAGCGCGTACATTTTCGCAACTTGCACGTTGGGAAAATTGACGGCGTGCTGTCACGCTTCCATCGTCCTTTCGCCGAACACCGCATCGTTTGACCTGAGCAGTGGGGGTTTCCGCAGGTCGTTTGGTGCTGTGGCGATTAGGCCATTGACGCCAAGCAAAATTCACACGGTTGACGCTCCGCTTGTTACCTTGCGACTTGAACCGACTCACGAATACTTTCGTGCTTTTCGCGCACTGTCGCGGCCGGGTGTGCTGGCAATCGATCGCTCAAGGTTTTCATCGCTGGACGTAGAGCTGCGGGCGGCGATGCGGGGTGATCTGCCGCTCGAAACAGTAGCGCCACTGATCGATCGGATTCTGGCAATTGTCGCGCCGCAGCTGCCCGAGAACCCGCCGCAGGATGACCGCATGCTTAAAGTGTGTGAGTCGATTCGCAGCCACCCCGATATCTCATTGGAGGAGATTGCGGCTGAGATAGGAGTTTCCTACGATCGTGCGTCGCATTTGTTTACGCGCGCCGTGGGGCTGCCGTTTCGCAGCTACCGCCTGTGGTACAAACTTAGGCAAAGCGGGCAATTGCTGAAGGCTGGCGAGACGCTCACTATGGCGGCGCATGTTGCGGGCTTTGCCGACTCCGCTCATCTGTGTCGGACGTATCAAAAATTGTTCGGTTACCCGCCGTCCTATTACTTTGATAGACGGCTCGTGAAAATTCACAGAATCGAAAGCGCGCCGTTGCGGCGCGGACATTAGGCGTCAGCGTTCGCAACCCTAGTTGCTCCGGCCGCTATCGCAATAGCTCCGGATTGCGTGCTTCGATCATGCGGCGAAAGCCATCGCGCCAATGCACCTTTGTGCGTCCGAGCACCTGATGCATGTAGGTAACGTCGGGCCACAACGGAGTATGTGCGTCCGGCGTGTATTCGAAGATCGGCTTTACGCCAACTAGTTCGCCCATATAAGTACAGTAGTCTTCTACGCTCACCGTCTCGCTGCCGGACCAATTGACGACGATGGGAGGCGTCGCCGCAACTTCCATTGCGCGGATGCCGAGTTCGACATAGTCGTCCTCATAAATCGGGTTGTAGTTGTTGGGCTTGTCCGGATGCAACCGAATCGGTTTACCTTCCAGCATCAATTTCAATCGATCGGCAGGGGTGCCGCCCTCGGGGCCGTAGGTCGAGCAAATGCGAATGATGGTGAGGGGAATATTCAGTTGCTCGGCGATTGACGTGCAGACTGCTTCGCCTGCAATTTTTGAGAAACTGTAATTTGCCCGCAGAGGCACGCCCGGTCCATCCGCTTCGGTTAGCGGACGCTGACCTTGATAACCATAAATTGAGCCGGTCGAACAGTACACGAAGCCTTTTGCTTGACGACAGCGCTGCAAAAGTTTGCCGGAGTTGTGCGCATTGGTCTGCACACAGCGTCGCCA
>Ga0315910_10002174_pt1 | contig 17444 bp, 16 predicted proteins | sample EdamamesoilMG_FD_204470 | JGI IMG/M metagenome (GOLD analysis project Ga0315910, IMG submission 204470) | Garden soil microbial communities collected in Santa Monica, California, United States - Edamame soil | ecosystem: Environmental > Terrestrial > Soil > Garden | place: USA: California... | reverse complement strand
AGCCCGGCTTGGCGGGCGAGCACGCGCGAGTGGGGGCATCAACCTACGCTGGCGGCTCGACGATGCACGGTCCGCAGTCGAGGACGTTGCCGCAGCCGTCGCCGCTGTAGCCGCATTCGGCGCCGAGGCTCTCGCAGGTCGCGGGGGTGCAATCCGGAGGCGGTGGGACCTCGCCGACGCAGGCGCTGAGATCGAACAGCATGTAGAGGAGGACTTTCTCCTGCGGCGTGAGATTGCCCGCGCAGTGCGTCGGAAAAATCGCCTCGGCCGTGTTGCCGATGCTCACGTGGAAGCCGCTGTACGCGACGCGCCCGCAGACGGCTTCGGGCGGGGACCCGTACGGCGTGCTGGCGGAGAACTGCTGGATGCGCATGTTCCCGTCCTCCTGGTACACGAACTCCTCGGTGGTCGGGCCGAGCGTCGCGTTCTGGCTCCGCGGCTCCTGGATGGTGAAGGTTTGCGCCGGGGGTACCGTCACGGCTTCTCGCGCCAGCCAATCGGCGAAGTTCTGGATGCGCGGGCTCGCCTGTGGGCGCCCGATCGAGACGACGCCGAGCCCCGACATGGTCATGCTGTCGACCTGGGTTGCCCAGGTCGCCATCGGAGCGAGCCCCGTCGCAATCGGGTCGGCCGCGTCGTAGACGGCGTCGCCGTTTTCGTGCAGCCAGGTGAACGAGAGGTGGCTCCCGAACAGGCGGCCGCCGCGGTTCACGTACTCGCGCACGAAGTCGCCCGACGCTTCGCGTTCATCGCCGTCACCGTCGTAGTTTCCGCCTTCGCAGTCGGCGACGACGATGTCGTAAAGCTGCAGGCGGGCGAGATCGGTGTAGAGCGCCGCATCGTGCGGTGTCATGTCGTCGATGCGTGCGCCGCTGCCCGGCGGTGTCCCCATCATGCCGTTGCCGCCGCGGTAGAGGTGCACGCGTGGCGTCGCCAGGCCGTCGGCGCCTGGATTTCCGAACTCCGTCGCCGAGATGCCCATTTTTTCGAGGACGCACTCCATCGCGTCCACTTCCCCGGTGCTGACGGCGATGCGCGGGATGTTCACGGCCAGGCCGTCGGTCATCGTGCGCGCCAGGCGCGTCGGGTTATCGGGCAGCGTGGTGGGGAGCGCGGTCGTCTGGCACGCGGCGCCTGCGGCGAGCGTGTGGGTCACGGCACGGCGGAACCGGCCCGCCTTCACCACCAGCACGAACTCCACGCCGACGGGGATGTTGCCCTCGAGCGTGAACGTTCCCGTCGCGTCGGTCATCCCACCGACCAGCACCGGGCCGAGGTCCTGATCTTCGCACCGGTCGCAGCTCGTTCCCCCGGTCGGGATGCCGGAGGTGATCGCGGGAAGCGTCGTCACGTCCGCGCTCTGTAGGATGTAGACGAAGGCGTTCGGGACACCGACCTGATTTTCGACGTTGAGGTCGTCGCGGCCCGGCGTGACGACGCGGCCGGTCAGGCGCGTGAGCTGCGTGGCCGGGGCCATCGTGCAATCCGGCACCGCGCCGCACAGCGTGCAACCCTCGCCGAGCGAGCTCATGCACATGGTGGGGCCGTCCACGCCGCCGGTGCACGCCTCGAGCGCGCCGCAGGTGAGGCCCTCGTCCGCGCAGTTGATCATGTTGCCGCACTCGTCGACGATGTAGCCGCACTCGAAGCCGAGCGCGGCGCAGGTCGTGACCTCGCACATCGGTTGCTGGCCGCCGCCGTCGACGTCGATCGTCGAGGTTCCGGCTAGGCCCGAGCCGCCGGTGCCGCCCGAGCCGCCGCTCGCTGCGGCTCCTCCTGCCATGCCGGCCATGCCCGCCGGCATCATCGTCGTGCCGCCGACCGACCCACCGGTGCCACCGGTTCCGCCGCTCAGCGTCGTGTCCTCGACCTGCGGTGTGCCGGACGAGCAAGCCGCGGCAGCCCAGAGGGCAAGCGGCACCGCCAGAAAAAGCTCTCGTTTTGGCAACCAGCGCATGTAGGCCCGATGATAGCGCGGCCAGCCTCACCGCACTCGCCCAGTAGTGGCTGCATCCAACCAAATCGGATCACCCGACGAGTCGAATTTCCCGAGCGCTAGCCCGCACGCTGGCGGGAAAAAATGACTGGGGATGGAAACCGCCTTCGACGGCGCGCGAATCACTTAGGACGCGGTTCGGAACGCACGGCGACCACCGGCCTGCCGGTGGCCGCCGGGGGGGGAACGGAGCTTCTAGACCGCGGGCCACCGGTGGCACGCCGTCTGCACGGATCGACGCTGCATGAAGTCGCTATCGACGGCGATCGCGGTCGTGCAGGGGCAGCCCCTCGGCATCGCCGTCGCTCAGGCGAGTGTCGTCATCGGCCTGGAAGCACGGGCGATTCAGGTCGAGGTCTGCTCCTCGCGTGGACCGGCCTTTTTTCAGCTCGTTGGGCTGGCCGAAGCCGCGGTGCGCGAGTCGCGCGTCCGCGTGGCGAGCGCGCTCGCGGGGCTCGACGTGCTGATCGACGAGTACGCCGTGACCGTGAACCTCGCCCCGGCGGATCTCCGCAAGGCCGGTGCGACCCTCGATCTCGCGATCGCCCTCGGCGTGCTGACGGCCATCGGCAAGCTCGACCCGCGTGCCCTCGAGCAGACGCTGCTCCTCGGGGAGCTCGGGCTGAACGGCGCGCTCCGACCCGTGAGGGGGGTCCTGCCGCAGCTCGACGGGGCGCGGCAGCGCGGCCTCTGCTCGGCCATCGTGCCGGCCGCCAACGCGATCGAGGCGGGCATTGCGCGCGGCATCGACGTCCGGGTCGCCGGCACGCTCGCCGAAGTGGTGGACCATCTGGCCCGCCGGCGGCCGCTCGCGCAGGCTGCGGCAACGCCGTTCGTCCCGCGCCCGGTGCATGGCGCCATCGATCTCGCGGACGTGCGCGGGCAGGCAACCGCTCGGCGCGCGCTCGAGATCGCGGCGGCGGGAGCGCACAACCTGCTCTTCATCGGCCCACCCGGTAGCGGAAAGACGCTGCTCGCTCGGCTGCTCCCCGGGATCCTGCCTCCACTCGCGTTCGACGAGGCGGTCGAGTGCACGTCGATCCACAGCGTGGCCGGGTTGCTGCCCCCCGAGCAGGGCATCGTCAGCGAGCGGCCCTTTCGCGCGCCGCACCACTCGGTGAGCGAGGCCGGGCTCGTCGGCGGCGGCGAGGTGCCGCGGCCGGGCGAGGTGAGCCTGGCCCATCACGGTGTGCTGTTTCTGGACGAGCTCGCGGAGTTTCGTCGCGGCGCGCTCGAAGCCCTGCGCCAGCCGCTCGAGGACGGTGTCGTCTGCATCGCGCGGGCGCGGGCCCGGGCCTGGTTTCCGGCGCGGCCCGTGCTCGTGGCCGCGGTGAATCCATGCCCGTGCGGTTTCACATATTGGCGACCCCCGGCGACGTCTCTGGTGCTGCACTTGCGAAGGCAACGCGAACGGAGCTGCTCCGGGGAAGGAGCGTCAGGGTTTGTGCGGCGGACGAGATCATCTTGTTGGGCATCGCGCTCGCAAAAGCGAGCGACCGGCGCCCAAGTTGCGCAGCAGGAACCCGTCTGACGTTCACTAGACGAGGTGGCGGTCCCAAAAACCCCGTTGGGAAATCTTGGGCTCCTCGCCCCCGTTCTCCTGTGCGTACCAGTCGTGGAAGTCCTCGGGGGGCTCCTCCAACCAGCCCGAGAGGGCGTTCAACGCATCGAGCGCTTTCCGGACTTTTGGATTCTTCTTGTTCGGGGTGACGGCAGTCCCCTCGTCCGTGAGTTCGACCTGCCCGTACTCGATCGCGTCCCGCACGTTGTCCCATCCATCCCGACCCGGCCGGAAGTCCTCGCCCCTCTCGCGGTAGTAGAGTGCCTGCTGAACGGCGTGGTCAAGGGGCGCAAGTGCCGTTGCCGCGACTTCGACGAGGCTATGGAAAGTCTCCGCCGTGGATGAGTGCTGGCGCACGATCTTGGTCACGGCTTTGGCGTCCTTCGCCGCCTTCAAATCGGCGATAAGCCGGTCGCGTCCCGCCACGTTGCCTTCCAAAGCCTTGTACTCGTCCTTGTACGAGCGAAGCTCCTTCTCCAGTTTCTCGAACTTCTCCCGGGTAACCGCCCCCTTGAATTGGATAGACTTCTGCAATTCCGGAAGCGCCCCGAGAAACTCGTCGCGCCTCGAGGTCCAGCGGGCCGTTCCATGGGGGGCCTTCGGCTCCAGCCGCTCGATCAGCTCGTCGCGAAGCTCATCCATGTCGGCCTCGCTGCCAATCTTGCTTACCTGGAGGCCTGCCAGGACGGCTTTCAGGTCCTTGTACTCGAGCGGAGGCACCAGGACCGGAAGAAAACTCTTACTGGCAAGCCAAACGCCCCCAAGCTCGCACATGCAAAAGGCACTTGCGTAGTAGGCCTCGGAGATAAGTGCGAGCACGCACTTAGCCTCGTCCAGGCTTTCCCGGATCGAATCAACGAAGGCCTCTCCCGCCTTGATGCTCTGACCCTTCAGGGACGAGCAGAAGATGTCCCTGTGCGATACGCCGACGCCCCCCTCGAGAAGTTTAATGACAGCCTCCACGAGGGACTTGTCGTGAACGGCGTGGCTAATGAAGAGTTTCCCCATTTCGCGACTGTACCCGTCCCGTTTGCCGGGTGCATCAGCTTCACGCCGCCTGTTAGCAACCGGTCGCCCCGCTGAGGCAGTTGCGGTCACCCAACGCGCCGTCTGCACGGTCATCGCTGACTCGAACCAGTCCACGGCCGGCTGCGTGCATCCACGGGCTTCCGGGAAGTCGAGCACCGGACGCGGAGCATCCGGGTAGGGGCTGGCATGTGCCAGCGAGTTCCTCAGCGCGATGAGCGCCCGAAAGTCTTATCCTGCGAGCGGGGGACGGCGAGGACTTTACGTAACAAGCGTCGCGTCCATCTGGCACTCACCCCCTGAGCTGGCCGCCCCGCCGACGGGGCTTCCCGACGGGTGCAACGAATAGCTCCGCCTTTCCCCAGCGAAGGCGCACCCGGTAGCGATGGCGAAGCACCAGGGCCAGCGCGACGAGTGAAGCGACGACGGCGACCGGGTCCATGCTGGCCAGGGTGACCGCCCCGGTGCCGCAGATCAATGCGGTTAGTCAATAATTCCAAATACTTATGGAACAAGAGAAAGACCTACTGTGGTCACAACAAAAGTGAGGCCCGAGAGCACTGTGGTCAGAGTCCCAAGGGGACATAGCCCTTTCAGCTCTCGGGCCTCGGGCGGCGTGCGCTGTGGTCATCGCCTCGCGGCGTAGGTCATTTCGCCCGCCGAAGAGCGAACCGTATCACGCTTGCGACGCCTGTACTTGAGCTGGAGGTCTGCCGCATCCTAAGCGACGCGGACAGCATGAATGACGCTTGGAAGATCGACTACGCGGCCCTCCTCGCTGAGGGACGCGTCGACAGCACCGAAGCGGCGACCGCCTGGCTGTTGGAGGAACTGCCACACGCCTGGTACGCCGCATATAAGGGCGCTGTCGGCCGGCCTGTGGATGTGCAGCGAATCGATTGCGGCGCGTTCCACTACCTCTACGACCTGTACCCGGGCACCAACGAGGAGCCGACCGGTGTAGAGGCTCGAACTGTCGCCGCCCTCGGCCGAGCGACCCCCAGCGAGCGTGCCCGTGATGACTCCCGACTCCGGGGCTGGGTCGCAGCGACCGAGGCCGCATTCGGCAAGGAATGGGACAAGGGGCACTTCGTCGCCCACTCGATCGGCGGGGCTGTCGACCGCGCCGAGATCAACGTCTTCGTCCAGCGGAGGGACTTGAACCGTGGATGGTCGGACGAAGGCAAGGTGTACAGGGGGATGGAGGACTACTGTGCGAGCAATCCTGGCGCCCTTTTTTTCAACAGGCCCATCTACCTGGACCAGCGAGCGCGGCCTGCTTACCTCGAGGTCGGCGTACTCCGTGCGGTGAACGATCTCTGGGTGGAGAGATTCGACAATACGTGAGCGACAGAAAGCGCGGGCCGTTCGGCTCGTGCGCCTGTCCATGGCGTCGGGCTAGCAGAGGGTCACCGCCGTCATGTTCACATCGTGCAGCACCGGCAGCTCCCTTCAAGAGGGAGCACCCCACAGAGCCCTCGTGGAGCTATTTTCCGTCCTTGGCCTTGGGGAGCTTCACCGCGCCTGAGAACTCGATCTTGTCCGCGTCTCCATCCGTCTTTTCCGCGGCCGCGGGTGCCACTTCTTTCACGGAGAACGCCAACGGCGGGTTGCAGGTTCCGACTTCGCACTCGACTGAGTAAAGCCGCACGCGAAGCGAGTACCTCAGCGTGGCATGAACATCTTCCGGCTTCGGAGCGGCAGGGGCTCCCATGAATGTCTGAGCACTTTTTGTCTCGGCCGGATTGAGACCCCACTTATCGAGAAGCAGTTCCTTCAAGGGAAGCTGTCCGGACGCGAGCCCAGCAAGTGTGCCTGCGGCCTCGATGATCGTGCTCGCCGTCTTTTCGTCGCTCGAAGCCGTGGCCTCAGTGAGCTGGCCTTTCTCGTTCACCTTGATCGTTCCAGAGGTCGTGCCGATCGCCGCCTTGTCGACGTTGATGTACTGGGCCCGGTGCTCAAGGCGTGTTCGCTCCTCTGTGGCCTGCCCGACCCAAGATTCGCCCGCGGCAATCAGCGTGTTCATTTCGGACCATGTCCGCTGGGGAATCGGCGTCGCCCGAGCATTGGTGCATGACGCCGCACTTCGAGCACCCCGAAAGGCAAGGTAGCCTTCCGACGCTGTAGGGTCCTTGGAAAAGGCCTCGATCAGATCCGACGCGCACTTGGCATCACGGGTGTAGACGGCCTCTGAAAGCTCCCTCAAGACCTTCTTCGGATCCCCGTCCTTCAAAAGCTGAAAGGCGACCTCAACGACATGGACGTCTTCCCTGTAGACCTTGGTTACGACGGTGTACTGCTGTGTTGGGTGGAAAGGTATGCCCCCCTTGGTCTCACTCACTGAGTAGAGGTTGCCGCCGCATGCGGATAGAATCGTCGTGGATAAGAATACAAAGGCTACACTTGGTCGCATCAACCCTCCTTGGGGAGTGGTGGCTTGGAGATGAGAGCGTAGTGGACTTGCGTGGTCTCCCCGGCGAGATCCGCGCCCGTCCGGTACCTGCTGGGGAGCCAACCCCTTTACGTTCTCGAGACGCTATCCCGGGGCGTCAACGGGACGCAAGGCTCGCACTACGGTATTGGCTATCGCGGAGCCGCCACCATCAGCGGTAACGTGCAGATTGCTGCGGCCATCAGCCTTCGTAGTAATTTCTTTGGGGACGGGTGGCCGGGGGTGGGACCTCGGCGCATCAGCTTGAAGCCTACGGGCGAATGGATGTCTAATCCGGGTCCGCGGGGGCGACCCTGCACGGGAAAGAGAGGCGAGGCAATGGATCCGAACCTGTTTGCCATCGACAACGAGCGGCTGTTCGAGGTGCTCGTCGCGATCGTTGTTCTCAGCTTCTTCATCGAGCGAGCGCTCGCGGTCGTGTTCGAGAGTCGTTGGCTTGTCCACCGGCTCTCGAAGAAGGGACTGAAGGAGCCGATCAGCTTCCTCGTCTCCTTCCTGGTCGTCAGGCACTGGGACTTCGACGCCTTCAGCATCATTTTCACAAAGGAGCACACGCAGCTCTGGGGTCATGTGCTCACGGCCGGGATCGTCGCAGGCGGCAGCAAGGCGTCGATCAAGTTCTTCCACGGCGTCCTCGGTGCCATGAGCACGGCGGAGGACGACCGTCAAAAACTGGCGAAGGCGAAGACCGAGGCGGATGCGGCGATCGCGGCACGTCCGGGCCTTGTGGCTCAAGTGGAAGAGGCAATCAGGGCGGCCAGTCAGGCTGCCGCTGGTGCCGCCGAAGCGGCAGCGAGAGCTGAGAGCGCAGCGACGAAAACCGGAGGCAACCAGTGAAGCGGTGGTTCTCCCTGGTCGTCATTGGGCTAGCTCTTGCGCTCACGGGGAGTGCCAACGCCGACTACCTGGAGGTCCGTCGTGACGCCTGGCTGAAGAAGGCTCCCCAGAGCGATGGAGCGCAGATCGAAAAACTCTCCGCTGGCGTGTTGGTCGAGCTTCGTCCGGGAGCCCAGCAGAACGGCTACTACCGGGTCAGAACCCGCGATGGGAAGCCCGGCTTTGTCTACCGCACCTTGGTCAAACGCCACCCGGGCGCCATGCCACCAGCCGCGCCGCCTGCGTCTGATGAGGACCCCGCTGGCAACACGCCTGTACCTGCGGCGACTGGCGTAGGACCGGCCGGGTGTGGTGGCAAGCCACTTGTCGTCCAATTCTTCGACGTAGGCCAAGGACTGTCGGTTCTGCTCGACCTCCCCGACCACCGAAAGGTCCTGGTTGATACGGGAGACAGTCCCAAGCGCTGCGGTGCTCCCTGTCGAGCGTGGCACGACCACCTCATGGCGGGGCTCACCAGCAGTTTGCCGACCACCAGAATTGACGCGATCTGGATCACACATCAGCACTCGGACCACCTCGGCGGTGCGGACGACATCCTCGCTCGGTTCAAGGTGGGGATGTACATCGACAACGGGACCGACCTGGACAAGCCGACGGTCAAGCGCATGCGGGATGCCGCGAAGCAGAACGGGGTTCCCGTACAGGTGGTCGATGCCAAACAAACGGCGTCGCCTATTCCTGCTGGGGGCGACGTCAAGTTCACTCCGGTCGTCCCCAAGACGTGGTCGTGCTCGAACCCGAACAACTGCTCGATCGGCCTCCGCGTGGACTACTGCCGCTCGTCGATCTTGTTCACGGGTGACGCGGAAGAGACCGCGGAGCAGGTCCTTGAACCTGGTGGAGTATCACTGCTTCAGGTTGGGCACCACGGCAGCAATACCTCGTCATCCGGGGCTTTCCTCAAGAAGGTGAAACCGGACTACGCCGTCATCTCATCTGGCAAGCCCGACGAGGGGACGAACGCGACGTACTGCCACCCGATCGCGTCCACCGTCACGAACCTGACGAACATCTTGGGCGGTCCTGGTTCGACGACCATCACAGCGTTCGACGCGTCGACCGTCAAGTGCAAGGACGGCGGACCCGCGAACTGGATCGACGTTCCGGCAAGCGATCACCTCTGGGCTACAGCTAGGGACGGCGACGTGGCGCTCGTAACGACGGGGGACGGCGTGTTCCAGCGTGTCGGGACCGCGCCCCCGTAGGGCCTGGTGCGACGAGATGAAGCCCAAGACTAAGAGCATAGCGTCGACCCCGACGCCCGAGCCTTCCGACTGGGTGACGATTGTCCCAGAGTTGCTCTGGTTCCTGCTCGCCGTCGTCGTCCTCTTTGGCTTGCGCCGAAGAATCGCCCGACTCGCGGATGTCTTAGCCGAACGTCTGGCTTCGGGGGCGTCGGTGCGATTGGGCGGTCTCGAACTCGGCGAAGTCCCCAGGGCGAATTCGACGCATGCTGGCATGGAAGGAAACCACGGCCTGGACGTCACCGTGGACGACGGCACGCTCGGTCGCATCCGAAGCGACGCCTATGATCGTGCCCGGGGCGTGATGGTTGTGCATCGCATCATGAGGTCGAGGGACCCTAAGCAGGTTTTCGATGCTCTGCTCTACATGGTGCCCCGCAAGGGCTCGTCGACCCTCGGCGTGCAATCAGTGTCCTATTTCTTCGGAAAATACTGGGGCAACAAGGTCTTCACGACGACTGACCGGGCGCGGGGGTTCCCCCTGCTCGTGTCAGCGTATGGGCCATTCCTTGCGGTAGCGAAGCTCAAGTTCGCGGATGGCGAGGAGGGATTCGTTGAGCGCTTCATCGATTTCGAGATGGGAGACGTTGCCCCCCAGACCAGCAAGCGGGGCGGGGCCTCGAAACGGAGTGACAAGGCGTAGCTGACGATGCTGAGTCCGATGCGAGTGCTGACGTCCGATGCCACCCGGGGGCTGTTCTGAAGGTAGCCCGGCTCATCTTGCGCCAGTCCACATCCAGATGACGCTCCCCCCAACCACGACGACCCCGACTACTAGGAGGACGAGGTACGCGAGGAGGAGAGGTTTCCCAAGACGGCGGACAGCGCTCGCCTTCACCGCCGCCAAGAAGCCGTGAGGAGGAGCCGCATCTCGATCAACAGGGTCCACAGGGATCAACGCTAGCGGAGTGTGGCTGCGGGCGTGACTTCGATCACGGGCACCGAACAATTGGGGTTAGCGGTGCGAAGTTCCATTGCGAGAGGTCCTGCACGTCGTACGCCTCAAGCTCAGCCTCCAAGGTCGTGCTGATCGTCGCCAGGGTTTGACCGAACTTGTCCGTCCCGGACTGGCTTAGCGCGGCGACGCAGACGAACTTGTTCGAGCTGCACATGCTCAGGTTCTCGCAGCCCGGGGAGGCTGGACCAAGCACCTCGAGCGCGGGGTCGCCGTAGAGCGCCACGCCGCCAACTAGTACCAGGCGAACATCGGGCGGCGTCGAGGCGATGAGGGCGTCGTAGGGGGAGCAGGCGTCGCCCCCGATCACCATCACGTCCGCCTTTGCTCCAACGACGAGGGAGCCGAGGACGCCCTGAAGGCCGAGGACCCTGGCGGCGTTGGTCGTGACCATCTCAACGAGCGCTTTCGACGCGAGCTGGCTCCCCCAGACGGCGTCATCGACCGACGCTGCGAACCTCAACTCGTCGAGGAGGTTCTGGCTGCCCCCGATGGACCAATCGGGCGCGAGCGCGACGTTGATGCCCTTGGACAGGGCGAGCGGGACGTTGGTCGTCTTGGTGAGGTCGGTGCCGTCTCCGTACAAGAAGACATTCGAGCGGGGCGACCAAACGAGGCTCATGTCGTAGGTCGCCATGGTGGTGAACTCAGGGTCGCCCAGCGCCGTCCCGTGGACGACCGTCGTCTGGGGTGCGTACAGACACCCATCCGCGGTTGTCACGGTGCCCAAGGTGGTGAACTCGTTCCGTGCCGTCTGGTCGGTCCCCTCTCCGATGTGAATGAGGTAGGCGTCGGTCGAATCGTCGGCAAAGTTCGCGCAGGCGCCGTCCGCCGTTGCCGTGCTCGGGAAGAGGGTCGCCACCTGGACCTTATCGTTGCCAAGGCCGTTCGGCGACTGGTCAATCGTTCGGGCGAGCGTGCCGTAACACCCCTTGTTCGCAGGGTTTGCAGCGCTGACGAGAGACGTCGTGCCTGCCACCAGGGCCTTGATCTCGCCGAATTTCTCAAGCTCGCAGTTGACGTTGACCGGAGAACCGGATTCGCCGTTCAGGTACTGCTTCGCATCCACCAACGCACTGTACCGAGCCTCGTTCGTCCACTGGTTGTGGTTTGCGTACGCTTGGGCCGGCGTCCAGTCCGTCTCGTCGAAGATGTTGAAGAGGACGTGATTGTGGGTATCGATGAGGCCGGGGAAGATGATGCCGTGGGTGGCGACGACGGTAGCGATGCCCGCGTCCTGGGCCCCCGCGCACGATTCGGCGACGCAGGTGATCGTGTCTCCGTCGATCAAGACCTCGCCCTCGAACGCCAGGTCCGGCGTAACGACCATGCCCCGGAGCAGAAGGTGGCCGGCTTGACCGGATGTCGTGACGGATGCCGCCCCGCCCAATGCCGCGCACGAGCCCGCCCCGCCAGCTACACCCGCGGATCCCGCAAACCCTCCTGATGAAGTCGCTCCCCCGCGGCCGCCGGTTCCGGCGATACCGCCAGAGCCGGCTGCTCCGCCCGAGCCAGCAGCGTCGGAACCGGCACCTCCTCCGGTGGAACCCCCTGAGCCGCTCATTCCAGCCAGGCCGTTGGTGCCGCTGCTTGAGCCCCCGATCGCCCCAGAACCCGCGTTGCCAATTCCCCCAGCTCCCCCGAGACCGCCGACCTCGTCCGTCCCGGCATCGCCGCCCTGTCCAGCGTCCGTCGCGTCGCCACTCACACCACCATGTGCCGGGCGACCTGCTGATCCTCCGTCGCCCGCACCTGCTTCTCCCTCGCCGGACATACCCCCACCACCCGCATGATCGGTCCCTCCGTTCCCACCGTTGGTTCCCCCTGAAGTACCGCCGACTCCCGAGGCCCCGCCCGCTGGTGACGCACCCGCCCGACCTCCGCTCGCACCCGTGTTCGCTCCCGAGGCTCCAGCGGTTCCGCCGCCTCCCGCTCTCTCGGCGCTCCCGTTGACATTCCCATCGCTAGAGCAGGACGCGACCAACCATAGCGAGGCCGCCCCCATGGCCAGTGCTGACCCTGCTCTCGTGCGCATGGTTCACACCACGCCAAGGAGTGCATCGAGCCACTCCCCGAACACAATCGCCGACCGCCCTCGGGCCTCGATTTCGACGCCTCCCGACTTCGTCACCTTCTTCTTGTAGGGTGCATCAAGCTGGAACATGAAGTTCTCAAGTCCCGTCAGATCCGGCTGGCACACGGGGAACGCTTCCCCATGCCGGTCGAGCTTCTGACGAATGTACGGCGGCACCCACCCATGCGCGTAGAACCGCCAGGCGTCGCTGTGCATCCCGATGAACACTTCGATGACCGTGTCACGATTGGTCGTGGGCATCTTCAACTCCCGTGTGGTTGAGGACGACGCCGCCAAGCTCGTCGTTTCCCGTCTCGCGCTCGAGGCGCGTGCGAACGAACCCGGGATCGTGGACGTGACACAGCTCGCCGGTTCCCCGGTTGCACAACCAGCACGCGGCGGCTGTGTCGGAGCCAAGGATGAACTCCGGGTCCACGGCGACCAAAGTACCACGATGACCGACCATCTGACAGCAGCCTCAAGCCGTTGCCACCTACTCACGCACCACACGTCCGCCATCGTCGACGCGGAGAGTCGCCCAAGAGACGTGTCCGTTTCTGATAGACCGTTCGATGCTGGTTTGAACTTGCTCTTGCTGGTGGGATCGTGCGGGCACGTCGAGAAGACGGACCCGCTTCACGTTCCTGAACCGGAGGCCGTCGAAGGCGATGAAGCGCACCGGGGAGAAGAGCGCTTTCACGTCGTGCGTGTTGATGCGCAGTCGTTGAAACGACGGCATTACCGCCCGAACCGAACGTGCAACGAGTCTCTCCGCATTTCGTCGTTCTCGAATAGCGATTCCCTCCTGGATCAGGTCGTAGGCCGCATGGGCCCGCTCGCATTGTCGCTCAAGGCGACCCCTCCCGGACCGAAGCCTCCCTAGCCAATCGTCCGGGTCCTTGCGCCTGGTGTCCACGAGTTTCCCCTCCGACATACGGAAGACGTGGCCGCAGGGGCAACCGCAAAGGACATGTCGGAAGACCTCCAACGCCTTGGAAAGCGAGCGGAGCGTCACTGTGCTTCCTCCAGCACATGCATTTCAACCCGCCCTGCCTCGACTGCGGCACGAATCAGCCTTTGCACCGCGCCGAGCCTTGCACGACCAGACTTGACGTCCAGAAATTCGATGCGCGTCACGTCGTGCTCGGCAAGGCCGTGGAACACCACGTAGTCAATCGGATCGAAGAGGCCGCGACAATCGGCGGGGTCGAGGTCGAAGCCGGGCAGGATCGGTGCGAACCGCTCTACGATCTTGCCCACGTTCACGCTCTTCACGATGCGAGCGATGCGCTCGGGCTTGTCCTTGAGCCTGCGCAGTTCATCCGTCAGCCCCTCAATCAACTCCACCAACCCAAGGCGATGGGCGTCGCCGCGGACGGAGGGAGCATCGGCGGTGAAGAGATCGGCCTTGCTCGTCGGCGTGACCCGACCACATTCAGGACACTCGATCCCGAGATGCGCTGACTTCTGCAAAGCTGCAATGACCCTCTTGGCCTCTTTGAGAACGCTCGGCATTGGAACCTCATCCCGGGCCAGTCCCATCCGACCCAACCTGCCATGGTCCGTCCACCGAATGGTATTGTCCAGGCCATCGTGCCGTCCCGCCAAGACCTCCTCGTCGGCGCCATTCTGACGATTGGGATCCTTGCGGTGATCGTGGCCATGAAGGCGACGCCGCCTCCCTGGTCGGGCTGGTTCAAGTAAGATCCGAGCCCATGTATTGCGCCATTTGCCGCGAACCTGGGCGTTTCCCTTGGCAGCATGCCGAGGACTGCGCCGAGCGGCCCCGCCATCAGCTTCGGTGGTACGAGGCCGGCATCCCGCTCCTCCTACTACTGCTTGTCGCTGAAACAGTGCTTCTGATCATCGCGTTCGTCCACCTTGAAAAGTGCTCGTGATCCCCTCGCTCGCCATCCACGTCGTCACGCTCGTCGTCCTCGCGGTCGGGTTCGGCGTCGGGTGGTGGTGGCGCGGCTGGAGCGATCGCTCGAAAGCACAGGAGCTTTTCGAGAAGCTTTCGGAGAAGGTGAGGCCGGACCGAGATCCCTGAGTCGTCGGCCTCCGACGGGTTCGCCTGTGACTGGGTGGAGGTTCACGCGAGCGCTTGCACCACGAAGAGCAACAACGGTCTTGTCGTAGGCGAGAGCGGCTTCTTCCTCGTTTTCGAAGAGCCCGATGTGGTGGGTCCTGGCCCCGTGCCAGTAGCTTGCCGACCACTTTTTGGCACGCTTGTGGAAGCTCACGCCCAAAAACCTGCTCGCCGTCGTGTCCTTCTTCTCCCGACGAGCTTCAGCGACGAGCGTCTCCGCGTCGGCTGGAACCAGCTTGGCGCTGCCCGTGATGTTCAGGGGGGCGTGCTTCCCGCGGTAATGGAGGACTCCCCGATCGTGAGCGACGGCGGCATCCCGTTCGCTTGTCCACCGGCCCAGGAACACCTTCTTCCGCTTCACATCGACGGACGCCGCCCAGGGGCGCTTCAGGTCCCGGGGCTCGTAGTTGACTCCGTCGTACCTACTTGATGTTCGCTTCTTGAAAGCAGTTCGAAGCTCCTTCCGAAGACCCTCGGTGGAAATCGGGTCCACCTTCACGTGAGGGAAGTTGAGCCAGCCCTTGGCCGGGTTCACGAACCGCTGGACCCGGTCATGAGCGATGGCGGCATCTCGCGACCGTTCGAAGCGACCGAGGAATACATCACGTCGTTCGATGGAGACGTGAGCTTCGTAGGTGCCATCAGGGTTCGGGCGTACGCCGTAGTATGGGCGCCCCATCCGACGCCGGTGGTGCGCGAGGGCCTCCTCTTGAAGTTCAGCCGGCGATGCGGGCCCGAGCCGGAGCGCCCTGCGTCGGAAGTTCAACGGAAGGTCGGAGCTAGCTTCGAGGGCAGCGCGATCCCTTGCGATGGCTGCGTCCTCGGCGTTCTGGTAGCGCCCGAGGAATGCTCCGCGGAACGCAGCAGCGTATCGGCGGGTCCGCTTGTCGAAGTGGACGCCGAGAAAGGTTCGAGCACCTACCACGGCGGAGTAGTCTACCCGGCTGGGTCAGGGCGCACAGACCCGACGCGATTCCCAGATGTCCTTCTTGAATCAGGTTTCCTCGCTGTACAGTCGCGAACCCCACCACATCCTCCCGTTCGTGGGCTCCGCGTTCAAGGATGCGCAGTCGGGACTATTGCGAGTGGTTGTGGTTGGCATCAATACCTACGTATCGTCCAAGGACTGGGAGGCCGCGGGTAGGCCCACCGGGGCAACATGGTTCTCGGGCTGGTTCGCAAACGGGGAGCACCGATTCTATCCACGGGTCAAGCGTGAGGCCCACGAACTCACCAGTGGGCTCACGGAGAGGCAGATGTTCGGTGGCAGAGTGGTCGACCCACTCGAGAGTTACTACGCGACGAACGCCATCAAGGTCCACGTCCAAGAAGCCCGAGGGAAGCAAGCGCACCAGATCACTAACGAGATGTTCAACCAGCACACGGCGACGTGGCGCCAAGAGCTGGATCTCATGGCCGAGCATGGTGTGCTGCCCCACGTTATCGCGATCGTTGGAAAGCCGTTCTGGGGGCGTGCCAACGAGTCACTCACCTCGACGCAGAGCTACCAGCATCTCCGCGTGATGAGCAGCGACACATCGCCCGGGCCTTGCCTGCACTACGTAAGACGGCTCCGCCTGGCAGGCTCGGCCGGCGAGCAGGACGCGCTGCTCGTGCGCATCAGGCATCCGTCCGCTCGAACGAAGAAGGGGTCGGCGCGGTGGCTACTTGGGCACCTCGCATTACCTACGGTGCCCTCCCCCGCAACCGATGACCGCCCTGACGCGGAGGAGATCGCGAAGCACAAGGACGGCGAGGAGTTCTTTTATCGAGGCCGCCAGTACATGCTCTACAAGGGCCTCTGCCGCCGCGTCTTTCCTCCGCCGCCTGGCCAACACTGAGCCCGCCGGCATTGGTCCTTCGCTGCGTGTTCTGAAACGGCGCACGCTCGACCGGATGATGAAAGAGGCCGACAAGGGCTGCGTCCCGCGTTGACGGCTGCACTCCCGCGACCGCTACGGCTCCGCTTCCAGCACCTGCGCGATGCCCTCGGGATCCGCCAGGGGGTCGTGCAGCTCGACGTACTCGATTGCCCAGGCAAACCAACCGACGAAGGCAGGCGACCGATCCCTTTCTGGCACGCGGATGGAGACCGCGGACAGGAACGCCCGAACCATCTCAGCCTCTCTCCAGCGAGTAGCCGCCTGCACGAGGTGCTCTGCTAGCGCCTTGCGCTTTGCGGCTCGGAGTTTCGCTCGTGCCTCTTGGTCACGGCGTCGCTCCTCAGCACGGTGTTCCTCCTCGCGTTGCTCCCGTTGTTCCGCCAGTGCCGCCCCGATGGCCTCCAGCCCGACGACTATTTCCCCGAGAAGGAGTTCGAGGCGCTGCTTCGGACCGTCTGCCCAACGCCGTCGCAGACCCTCCTCGCGCGTCCATGTTGCTTCGAGTGCCAGTCGGCCAGAGGGCGTGAAGTCGTACTTCTGAGGAATTCGCCAGCTAGATTTGGCCTGGTCTTCCAGCTCCTTCGCCGTAGGGACGTGGGCCAAACGGTCGGCGTGCTCCACCAGCCAGAACGCCACCGGTGCCTGATTGATCGTCACCTGCAAGACGTACCGATGGCGCTCGACTTCCGAGCGATTGAGAAGCTCGACTTGGTGACCGCGAGCGGTGGGTGCCTTGAAGAGCGCATCGAGAAGTAGAAGGCCACGCCGCTCGGTCATCTTCCCGACCTTGAAAACGGCGTGGCCATCACCGCGCACCCCGGACATCCCGTGCTCGTGCGGCCTCAGTGGTTTCATCTGCTCGCGGATCTGCTTCACCACGGGATGCGGCCGATTGAGGCCATCGCCGATGGTCACGTCCGGTGGCGTCGGCCGATCACGAAGCTTGGGCTCCGCCTTCCGGTGCTTCGTGATCGTGATCGTCGCTGGCGTTCGTGGCCCCGGTTTCGGTAGCTTGTCGGGTCGCGGTTTGAGACCAGCCGCGAGCTGCTGCCAGTAACCGCGGGTGGGACGAGGTATGGCGAGCTTCACGCAGTATTTGGCGAACGCCACGCTCGACACGCCGAATTCCTCGGCAACGGCCGTCATGGGCTTCGACCACACCAAGGAGTACAGCTCGTCGCGGGTGAGGGTGACGGTGTCCATGGCGTGCAGCGTCGCACTGGACGAGCGGCGAGTGAATCCCAACGCTAGCCGCAGCATCATGCCG